>JAABUK010013412.1_pt1 | contig 10230 bp, 12 predicted proteins | sample 5559141 | NCBI WGS metagenome assembly JAABUK01 (sample SAMN10711869, study PRJNA513367) | rock metagenome | isolation source: Antarctica rocks | place: Antarctica: Victoria Land, Pudding Butte nord | collected 2016-01-03 | reverse complement strand
CCCAAGCCCGAGGCTGCAGCTGAGGAGAAGCTGCCTGCAGCTGCCAAGAACCCGGATGAGTTTCCCCAGAAGGATGGCATCATCATTGAGCTGTCTGCGCTGCCCTCGGTGAGCAGTTAACACAATTTTGATGAAGTGTTAAGCAGAGTCTGCTGCAGGTCACAGACAAAACAATGTGACATGTCTCTGGGAGGCCACCAGACCAGCCAGTCAGGTGTTACCAAAGGCATATGCCTGTTCAAGGTGTCAGCATAATGCAGTCAAACAGCCGCAATTGCATTTGCAAACTGTAAACCAGTGCGCCTGGCAAATGACCTCCCTGCATGTCAGCCAGCAGACATCAAGCCCAAAACGCAACCTTCCAAGGTCTTTCCTGCCAACCATTACAAAACTGCTGCATGCACGAGACAGGTCGCCACAAGCAGCAAAGCTGCTTGGCAGCGAAGCTCCAACACTGCCTCACTCACAAAGCAAATGCAAGCATGACTGGTCAAACTCCACTTTCAAGGCTCCTAGCCGCTGTTTGACTTTGCTGGGCTGCAGGCGACAAGGAGCGTTGTGATCACCATCAACAACTTTGCTGGGGAGGGTCTAGGGCCCCTGACATGCGCCCACCTGCGCCTGACAGACGTGACAGCAGCAGACGCCACTCAGCACAAGTCCATGGGCTGGTTCAGATTCCCCAGCTCGGCTGGTGCCCACAAAGACAGACCCACTGTGGTCATGGCCAAGCTGTACAAGGCAAGCACCTCCCTTCCATGCTCCTTGCTGCTGCTGTCTTATGAGGTGCTGGCTGTGGGCATGAGTACGTCTACCATGTATTTTGCGTACATGCTTACAGTCTACCACAGATTTGCTAGTTGCTGCAGACAGACCTCGAATAGCATCATGGTTAGTCTTGATGTGAAGGCAGCTCAGCGATTCAGGACTTGCGCAGCTGAATGGCTGCCATGGTGAGTGCAGGAAAGCACAGGGAGTGCGTTCAGCCAGTGGCGGGCAGCAGCCAGTAACCCAGACCTGCCAGCCTTCCTGGCTGACATTGCTGTCGTACGCTCTGCCCTGCTCACCATCAGCAAGGTGCAAGCCGCTGCCAATCAGCTGGCCAAGACCATTGCGGACAAATCTGAAGCAGGTGATTGTTTGATCCCAACTCTTATCTCTGTCTGCCACTGCTGATCCTTTTCGTCGATATTCATAACACCGAGAGAAAGACCTGCCCTGAAAGCAAAATGTCATGCTTTGTTGGTCAAGCCACTATACAGCTTAGCAAAGGCTGCTGGCGCCCATTCAATTATACTTACAGTGTAAAGATGAGTGTAAAAGGAGGTAATCTGAAGGCAGAGTTGTGTGATGCAGGTGAGGAGCTTGCAGAGGAGGTGAAGGCTGAAGAGAGGGGTCAGTGGCAGTGGCGCCTGGGCTGCATGGGGCGGCCCTTGCCCGGCGCTGCCCTGGAGGACTCTGCAGATGACCTCAAGGGCATTGCTAACTATGAAGGTCTCTGTTCCTGATGATTTTGGCAGGCAACATGCAACAGATTGCCCCACCATGCAGCGCACCTGCCCTTGTCCACTGCTGTATCTGTTGCTGTCAAGTGGCAACTGTTGGTTGTACATGATGTGTTTGAGCCACGCTAGCAGGATTTTGCGCTTGGGAGCTGTGCTGTCAGACATCATCTCTTTGCTGGCAGCATGCTCAAAAGGGTTAGGGAACCTGCCACCATTTCATGTGTATTGCCATACAATAGTGGTCAATACTCTGCCCTCAGCAAAGGCACGGGCTCATCCACTGCTTTACTTTGTCTTGTCACAGTCTTGAGCCTTTGGCAGACTTGACTGTGAGGCTGGCCTTGCAGGAAGGTTTGATGGCACAGACAAGCGCAATGACCAGCGCGCCAAGGCCATCTATACCAATGGTGACACCTACTTTGGGCAGTACAGCAATGACAGGCGCCAGGGGGTGGGTCTGTACCTGGTGGCCAAGGGGGGAGGCTATGCTGGCAGCTATGCTGAGAGCAAGCGCAGTGGGCAGGGTGTGATGAGGATGCCTGACGGTGCCATGTACCAAGGGGAGTTTGCTGGGGACAAATTCGAGGGGCAGGGGCAGTATGAGTATGTGGACGGCAGCACATATGTTGGTGCATGGAAGGCGGGCAAGAAGCATGGAGAGGTATACTGTGGTGACTGCCTTATCGGCTCTAACACACCTAGAGCCCTTGACGCTCATTGTGAGAGGCACAAGTGGCTGATGACATGCATGTCCTGCCAGTCAATCCAAAAAGCTTTGTGCAAGCTTCTGTCCAACTCACTGCTGCCGGCATGGTTTCATGACCAAGGCATGCCTGGGAACTTCAATGTCTGCTCAGCATCGTATTGATGTTGAGCATGCATTGGTGTTGCCAGGTGTTACCAGGCATGCCTTGGTCATGAAGCAATACAGGCAGCATCATACTGATGTTGTTGGTGCTGCACTACTTTGTTGAGCTGCTAGAGGTTGCAGCGCCTGGTTCAGAGAGAGGCCTGGTAGTGCAGGGAGTGTACTGGGACACAAAGGGAGGCTGCCTGAGGGGCACTTGGGAAAATGGCGTCCTGAAGGGGCAGGGCACCTACGATCAGCCCTCCTACCAGTTCAAGGGCAACTTCAAGGCAAACCTGCCGGAGGGAGAGTGCAGCTTCACCATCTGTGCCCACAGGACCCTGGGCATGCCGGCACGGGCTGCTGCCCATATCATGGCAGACCATGGCCCCATCATCATGCATAAGGGCAACTACACCCTGCCACCAGGTAACCAACTTTGCCTTGCATTGATACATTGCATGTCTGCATGGCAAACTTGACACTGTCATCATGATGTGTGAAGCCACTCATGTCCTGACATGCCATCTGTGTGCCCACTGTGGTGGGGATGCCTCTAGGGCTGAGACAACGTTTCCTGCCTGAGTAAGATCTGTAATGGAGGGCATGATCATGGTGCACACAGTACAACCCAGTCGCCATGTTCATGTCTGATGGTGTGCGCCTTGCGAACCTACACAACTGGTAGGCATGTAGGGTTGTGCTAAGTCAAACAGTCACCTACAGTATGATGCAAACCATGCTGATGAGAAGTGCTTGTTTGCATTTCTGTTCCTTTGCACCTTCAGGACATGTCACTGATGAACATGTCACTGATGTCAACATCACAACATCAGTGCTGGCTGCAATACCTCAAATTTTGGCCAGCAATGTACTCCCACAGCTGCTCAGGCCTTTTTAAGCCATCAGCGAGCCACACTTTTGGTCCCTGTAGGCGTAGGGGCTGAACCCCCTGCTGATGGGGAGCCCCCAAGTGAGGATGTGATTCCCCCAGCCTATCCCAAGTATGAGGGCCTAGCCTACAAGTCTGCTGCTCAACTGCCAGATGAGGCAGAAGACCTGCAGTTCCCTCCTGCCTCAGCTGCTAGACCTGCTGTTGTAGCATCGCTCCTTGCAGTTGCCTGAGGAGTAACAGCTTACAGCTTTTCCTTGCATCATGAAGATCACGATCCTTTAAAGCTCTAGGCCCTTCTTCTTGCAGCTGTATCAGCATCACAGATCTGCTACAGAGGCCTGAGCCAAGCAGCTTGCCTTACTGACATTACTGCAAGTGGTGGCACAATGCCACTGGGCCAGAGCTGCAAACAAGAGAGCAAATCCGCATCTGTCCTTGCAATACAGCAAGTTAAAGGCGATTGCTGCTCTTTATTTCAGCGGCAACTTCAACAGTGCTGCAAGGCAGGCAAATGTGTATATGTCCACCAGTGTGTCTACTAAAGCTTCACATGACTCTTCTTCATGTGAAGTGCGTAGGTCAGGTTGTCGGGAATTGGTGTTATTTTACTGCGTGCGGTGACCGGCTTTGTTAGCATAACGCAAAACTGAGAGTTTCTGGCTTCGCTAGCGTCTGCCTATCGACCTAAACGCTGAAAAGCTGTGCTCAACAGCTTCACCGTCAAAGCTCATCAGCTTTTGATTGCAGCTGCATTCTTGCTCGCGCATGCCGAACGCTTGGCACTTCTGCATAAAGTGACGCGGATCTGTTGCGATGGACTCGCAACAAGTGACTCTACTCCAGCGCAAGAGGTACGCTGCATAGGAAAGCACCAGTGTAACGCCACCGACAAGTCTGTAAAGACCCCACTGAAGCAGCTACAGTCTACCTACACACCTTGATGAAGCCATTTTTGCACCTGTATCGCCACCAGCTACTGTTCAACAAGGGAATGGCATGCTCAGTTTGCTTATGCATGCCCTTGATTGAAGCAGGGCTGTACCACACACCTTGGTGCTTGAGCATGTATCACCTGCCACTCGCCTTTTGGAGAAGCGGCGGCAGATGTTTGAGGTGCAGGAGGCTCTTGAGCAGCAAAAGATGGAGTTCAACAGAAAGGTCTGCCACAAATTCGTCACTCACAGCCACACAGACCTGGCTTCTTGGTCTGGGGACTCACATTGCAATCAGCTTGAGTGCTCTCATGTGCTGCATGCGTCAATTGGCCAATCACCCTGTTAAGGCATTCGTTAAACAAGTGCTATGAATCCTGCAATGCAAATTCGCAGCTTGTCCATGACATATGAGCTGCAAAATGTCAGGAAGAGGTGTTCAAGAGGCGGGAAGAGGGACTGAAGAAGAAGGATCTAGAACTGCAAGAGTCCCTGATCCGCTTCTCGAAATTTCTGCAAGAAAATGATGCCAAGCGCATGCATGCCTTGAAGAAGGCTCAGGATGAACGCAAAATCAGGGAGGAAAAGGAACGGGAGGTTGAGCAATTGGTGAGAGATCATAATCCACATCCCTCCTATGCAGCCTGTAATCTGCTAAATTAATGCAATGCTGAGTTCTTGTGCTGCGTGCCTTGATTGCCGTGCTGGAGGCTGGCCAAAGCCTCAAACATCACAATATTTTCAATGCCATAGCACAACTGATTGTGACTACTTCCCATGCCAAACATCATCAAGGCCACAACCTCACTGCTGGACATTTGTACACATGGCAGAGCCAAAGTCAAACCTCATGGCCAGTGAGCTGTTGTCTGGCTCATGCAATGCTCAACTGACTGAATTGCGGGTGGTTCATAGGGAGTGGCTATGGAGGAGCTGACGGCACATAGGCAGCAGGTTCAGCAGCTGCTGCACCGCAACATCAGGTACAACCGTCATCTTGCCTGATCCTGTCAGGCGTGCTGAGACACAGTTGTCAGGTTTGTCTAGCACTCAGGTGAACTCAAAGCAGCAAGCTTCCCACGGCTGTGATTGAAAGATTCCTGACTCAACAGCTGGCAGCCACATCAGCCTGTTCTAATTTTGACATGGTCAGCAAAGCAAAGTAGCCAGTGCCAGTTTTGGTGCTGTTTTGCCCAAGCCATGTAAATGTGGAGTGATGTTCCTGCTGGCAGGTATCAGCACTACTTGGAAAGTGTGCTGGAGGGTGCAGATGAGTTTCATGAGATTGGGGACCTCATCCTGCGCCATGCCACCCTGGCAGCCACCAACCAGGACCTCAAGGAGCAAAGAAACCATTTTGGAGAGGCTGCAGAGCAGACCAGGTCAACATCTCTTTCCTCTCATTCCCTGATGCTGTGTATATATCTGTATGCATGACAATGCTCTGATAAGCTGAATTATACTTGCCACTGCAGTCCAACGCTGCACTGCAGTATGACCTGCTTTCATTATCTGCAGAAGCTGTTATATAAAGGGAACAGCAAAAGCCGTGAGCATAGCTCCTTCTACCGCATATGGTATATGCATGTGATGGTACAATGTTTGCTCATTGAGCCATGAGCATGAGCCTTTGCAATGGTATGAGCAGGTCAGAGCTGCAAGCCTACACCAAAACAAAGACAGATGAGATTGTGAACTTGAACAACACCATTTCCCGCTTGAAGAAGCAGCTGGAGACGTATGAAGCAGAGTCATATGCTCAGGAAACAAAAAAGGATTACAGCCTGCAGGTTGCCTCTCAAAAAACCCTGGAGTATGGGCAGGTAGGCACAGCTGAAAGCAAGTTTGTCACTTGAAGGGTAAAAGTTGCCATGGTTGGGCCCTGACTGCCTGTGCCTGAATCCCAAACACTGTTACGGCAGGTCTTGCATCAAAGGCTTAATTTGCAGCTTCTTGTCTCCGTGTTGTCTGCGGTTACCAGGCCTTCAGCTGTGCATGCAAGGTCACATGCATTATGCACATTTGCTTTCCATTCCGCATGGCAGAGGCATGGTGCAACATCATACCTACCATGAGAATTGTGTGCATACAGGTGTGCATGTCCACTGACAATCTGTATCAACGGTGCCGGCAACGGTCAAAGGTGGCTCATGGCAATGTCACCAACCCATTGCTGCAGCTGGAAGCGATTGGCAACTTTGTATCAGACTTGGGTGCCATCAAGGAACTAGCGCAAAAGAACAATGTGAAAAGCAGCATGCAGTCTATGCCAAGACTTGACAAGCTGAGTGTTGCTGGTGACAAGTGAAGCTTGAATCGCTGTGCTAAGACAACAGCAACATTGGTATTATGTACTATCTCTGCTGTTGCTGCATGGGACAATATGTGTTCTGTAGCACTTCATCATGATCATGCGTCCCATTGCAAACATGAGCATGCACTGCAACCATTTAGACAAATCAAAGAGATTTTCACTGGACCGCTGGCTTGAAACATGTACTGTATAGCGATAATGTTGCTGACAGGCCTACCAAAATTCTAGCTGAATGCAATTAGTCATCACTTCGGTCAACGCTGTTCATAGCACGCTCTCAAGACCTTGTCAATTTCGCTGCCTCTAGAGTTTAGCCTGACCTTGCAGCGTATCCTGTGCCTTACAGATCCAGTCAAAACTGATGGCTCTCAAGCTCCAGGTATGCTTGTCATTGGCCAGCCTACGTACGCAAGATCTGTGGAGTTGTCACAGCAGTCTTTCAAGCCAACGAAACAAGTCAGGCGTGAGATGCCATATTGTGACGTATCGTTACGCTACGTAGGGATTGCCAAGCTCAGACCTGCCTGCTCCCAAGAGTGGCAGTTACTCAGAATTGTCCTTCAGAAGGCTGCTAAAGAGCTGCGACGAAATTGCTGCTGGGGACACCAAGGGCAGGGAGGAGCTTCAAGACTGGCAACATAGCCCTGTCTTCTATCAAGTATGCAAGCAGATACTCAAGCATTTTCAAGCTTCCTGTGCAGCATCCGCCCCTCTGATGTATTAGCTACACACTGTCAGCAAATTTGCAGCTTACCTGACAGTGGAATTGTCTTTCAGTATGTTTCCAGCTTAGAAGGGCACCTGGTCGACCTAGAAAACCGTATCAGCAAAAGGTGTGCTTCTGTCTTTGCAGGTGAAAGACAGTCATGTACGTCTGGCTGCATGCTCCACACGTGATGAAAGCCAGCAATAGTGCATTTGCTGTTTGCATGCTTGATGAATCTTGAGCACGCAACATCATGAAGTACTATCCAACATGTTGCATCACTTGTCGTTCCAAACACTCTAGTGCATTCTAAGCAAAGGGGAATGTGCTGATATTGCAGCCTGAGTCACATTGACCACTTGCCTCACCATCATTCCAGTGCAGACCTGCCCAATGCATGCAATTGTGCAATGCAGTGTCACTAGACCCTCCAGGTGTCTCCTCTGATGTTTGTCTCTGCTTATGCACAGCACTCATGCAGCAAGTCCACATATACTGTTCTGCTGTAGTGCAGGGTGCAGCCAGAAACCATGGCACAGTACCACGCACATGTCGATCGTCTGAAGGAGGCCATTGATGAGCCACCTCAAGCGTCCTTTGCATCAGAAACCAATGCAGAAAGCACTGATGCGTCTGAAGTGATAGCCAATGTGGAAGCCCAGTTGGTGGGTGAGGCAGCATCTCATGCTGCAGCGGCTCCTGCAGAAACACAGAGGCCACCAGCTGCTATGTTCCATCCACCAGTGCCAAACAGTACCAGGTCTGCTCTGTGTGTGCACTTGTATGCAACTTGCATGATGACTATTGCTCACAAGTAGCATTGGGCATACACATGCACAGGCTGCCTTACACAATTTGACTCCTTGCATCCTCCAGGGACAAAAGGATCGTGATCAGCAGCAGAGAGCTGTCACATGGCAATGCAAGAGCTTTGCAGTGCATGCAGTGAAACAGCCACACACACGCTCACATACAGCTGTGCAGCTCCAGTTCTTTCTGAGCCTGTATTACGCAAACCACAGCAGCACGCTGCTCGCATACATCCTTGTGCATCAGGATGCATACCTTGCATTGCATCCGCTTATTGATTGCCACCAATCAAGCACACATCTGATGCTCACACAGATGCTCAGGCACTGGCTTCTGCATATAACATGCTGTGGCACCAGCGTGTCGGCACCTGGTGCAGGATTGATGAGAGTGGAGCTGCAGAAGCAAACAGCAGTCAAGGCTTGCGGCAGAGAGGGCAACGCCAACCAGACGCTCCCCTCTCACAATCTACGCAAGCCAAGTTGAAGATGCATGGGAATCTGCAGGTCAGTCACAACCATGTCAGGCTGGCTGCTGATGTCATACAGCAATGCCTCACTGTTTCACACTGCACTCAAAAAGGTGCAGGTCAGTCATAACAGTGGCCTGGTGGCTGCCAATTACACGTCTGTGATGTACTATGCACTGCAAGCTGTATGACCTGAGCTTTGTGGTCAACAGAGCTATGGCTCAGGACGACGCACATGAACAGTTTCAATGTTTGAAATGAGCTGCACAGCATGACTGCTGCGCTTGTCGCGCTAATTGTGTTTCCTTACATCACTTGCATGTTCTGTATGCCTGTACAAGGTGTGAGCTGCACAAGGCTGCAGTGGGAATATGGTTTGTGTATGGCTGCAGGAAAATGTGAGCGATGATATGGTGGGTCTGTCGTCACAGCTGCTGGCCAATGTGCGAGCCATGCAAGGGGCTGTCCAGGCTCGTGAGGGCCTGCTGTCTGAAGCTGAAACTGCCCAAGATGCTAGCCTGGTCAATGCAGATTATGCTGTCAAGACATCCAAGAACATCAAAAATAGGTGTGTGTGCATGTGCTTAAGGCTGAGCCTGGTGCAGCATGGTTGCTACCAGAGAGGCATGTGCATATACAACTGAAAATGTCATGACAACTTGTCCTGCTCATTGTCAGAAGGCAGCACCAATTTTGCATTTTGCATCACATTTGTTGAAGCCACTGCATGCTGATTGATGTCAAGACCAACAACACTGATGGCTGGTTCCTAGGAGACATTTGAGGTTGCGGCATGCAGGGGCAAGGTGGGATTTTGCATTAAGCTGGCTATCTTGATAGCGGTAGGCTGCATCGTGCCAGCCATGTATATCTTCATCAGATCTACATATTTCTTGGGGTACAAGAGACGCTAGTCTCCCTCACTCTAGAAGTCATCTGCAGAGTCATGTTGACGCGGCAGGCAGACATACATCATAGCCATTGTACCCTTCTACTTCTCCCTGTAAAATGGAACAATTGTACGTCTGCTCCTTTGCCACTCTTTGTGATCATGACATCACGCTCATTGTCCGAAATAGCCCGTTGCAAAGCGACTGTTGCACAAACCCAGCATTGCTCCTTGTCATGATTATGCAATGAACACGTTGCAAAGCTCGTTTTCCTTCGATCGACATTGCGTGCGCATTTAAAATGATGTGTGCACAAAGTTGCTCGGAGCATGACAGCAGAGCAAAGCAAACTTTGCTTCTCCTTTAAGGTTTGATTAAGTCGCCTGTTTCTATTCAGCAGCCGAGCTGCCCTGTGCTGTAGAGCTTGCAAGCTTACCCTGAGCACAAGGCCCCCATTGCGAATGTCGATAAGTTAGTTTGAATCCCTTGAACTCGCAACGCAATTTTCTGCATTTTGACTTTGAAATGTCTACAATCCAGATTAGGCAACAGATTGAAATCTCAGACAGCTGCTTTTGCACTGACGCGAAGGCTATGGCTGGCATGGCACGACAAGTTGCGCACGATGCCTGACACCCTGTGAGCGTTCTGTTGTTGCGGGATGTCGCAAAAGCACTTGTCGTGGGAAAGTCTTGGCGACGGACACTGTCAACAAGAAGGTCTGCAGGTTCTCTGCACTAGCAAACCCCCGATCGCACCCTGGGAGAGCTGGTCCAGTCGATTGTTCGATTATGAACAGCCCAACTCACCAGCAACACCCAGTGACCACGAGACCGCAACGTACTTCACCGAGGCTTCCCAG
>JAABUK010013411.1_pt1 | contig 10230 bp, 8 predicted proteins | sample 5559141 | NCBI WGS metagenome assembly JAABUK01 (sample SAMN10711869, study PRJNA513367) | rock metagenome | isolation source: Antarctica rocks | place: Antarctica: Victoria Land, Pudding Butte nord | collected 2016-01-03 | reverse complement strand
TCAGCGCGTCCATCGACTGCGCCCGGGTGAGGGTTCGCGGCAGCCCGTCCAGGCTGATCGCGGTGATGCCGAGGTCGGTCAGCCTGCGGACGAGCGCGGGATTGGCCAGCGGCGCCAGCAGGCCCAGGTAGCTCTGACCGGCGCGCAACCGGCCGAGCACGTCTTCGGCCGGCGGGCCGACGGAGATGATCAGGTCGGCTTCGGCGAGCAGCTCGGCGCGCTCCAGCACCCGAGCGCCGGCGGCTCGATAGGACTCGTCGTCGAACCAGGCGGCGGCACCGGCACCGGTCTCGACCAGCACCTGCAGCCCGGCCGCCAGCAGCCGCTTGGTGCCGTCGGGGTCAAGGGCGACCCGCCGCTCGTGGGCGGCTGTCTCTTTCACCACCGCGACTCGCAGGGTGCTCATGCTGGGTGCCTCCGAGAACTCGTCGTCGCGGCCGGACTGGCGCCGGCGCCGTCGCGCCCGGGATACCGGGTGCGAGATCGAGCGAACCCTATCTGCTGAGCACGACATTATCGGTGACGCCGGCCGCACCGACTGGCCGCGCTCGCTCGGGCGTGCAAGCCGTCCTGTCGCCCGTTGGTAGTATTGCCTGAGTGTGCGTGCCCCGGAACGGCCTTGCCACGTCGGCATCGGCCAGGCGGCGCACCGGATCCCGAGCGAATTTGAGGCTAGCGTGACCACACCTGTGCCCGCCCCCGAAGGCATCACCAACCCGCCCATTGACGAGCTGCTGGACCGCACCGGCTCCAAGTACGCGCTGGTCATCGTGGCCGCGAAGCGAGCCCGCCAGATCAACGCCTACTACAGCCAGCTCGGTGAAGGCCTGCTTGAGTACGTCGGCCCGATGGTCGAGACGGCCCCGCAGGAGAAGGCGCTCTCGATCGCGCTGCGTGAGATCAACAGCGACTTGATCGAGTTCAAGCCGTCCGAGGCGTAAGACCTCCGAGATCTCAATAGCCGACGTGTCCTCCGTGCAGAGTTCAGCCTCCAGGCAGGTCGTCCTGGGGGTCGCCGGGGGAATCGCGGCCTACAAGGCCGCCGAGCTGCTGCGCCGGCTGACCGAGTCCGGTTCCGACGTCACCGTCGTTCCGACCGCGGCGGCCCTGCGCTTCGTCGGTGAGCCGACCTGGGCGGCGCTGTCGCACAATCCGGTCTCGACCGACGTCTGGACCGGCACCGACCAGGTTCGGCACGTCCGGTTGGGCAGGCAGGCCGATCTCGTGGTGGTGGCACCGGCGACCGCCGATCTGCTGGCCAAGGCCGCCCACGGCATGGCGGATGATCTGCTCACCAACACCTTGCTGACCGCGCGCTGCCCGGTGCTGTTCGCCCCCGCGATGCACACCGAGATGTGGCAGCATCCGGCCACCGTCGCCAATGTCGCCACCCTGCGGGCGCGCGGCGCGGTCGTGCTCGAACCGGCGTACGGGCGGTTGACCGGCACCGACACCGGCCAGGGCAGGCTACCCGAACCCGCCGAGATCGCGCAGCTGGCCGAGCTGCTGCTGTGCCGGCCGGATGCGTTGCCGGCCGACCTGGTCGGCCGCCGAGTCCTGATCACCGCTGGCGGAACCCGCGAAGCGCTCGACCCGGTGCGGTTTCTGGGCAACCGATCCTCCGGTCGACAGGGCTTCGACCTGGCCACCGTCGCGGCAGCCAGGGGCGCCAAGGTCACCCTGGTGGCCGCCAATGTCGAGTTGCCGACGCCGGCCGGCAGCGAGCTGATCGTGGTGTCCAGCGCCGAAGAGCTGCGGGCCGCCACGCACGCGGGGGCCAAGGATGCCGACGTGGTGGTAATGGCCGCCGCGGTTGCCGACTTCCGGCCGGCGGTCACCGAGCGGGACAAGATCAAGAAGACCGACGCCGAGCCCGTGCCGGTCGAACTGATCCGCAATCCGGACGTGCTCGCCGAGCTGGTGCAGGCCCGTTCCTCCGGGCGACTGGCGTCGCCGGTGATCGTCGGCTTCGCTGCCGAGACCGGTGATTTCGAGGCGGACGTGCTCACCCACGGCCGCGCGAAACTGGCCCGCAAGGGCTGTGATCTGCTGGTGGTCAACGGGGTGTCCGAGGGCCGGGTGTTCGGCCGGGCCGACACCGCCGCGGTGATCCTGGCAGCATGCGGCGGCGAGACGGAGGTCCCGTTGAGCCCGAAGACTGTGCTCGCCGCCGCACTCTGCGATGCAATTGCCTCACTGCTGACTTAGTAGACTGGGGCCGCCATCCACATGACTAGGAGCATTTCTGTGAGCCGTCGCCTCTTCACGTCGGAGTCCGTCACCGAAGGACATCCGGACAAGATCGCCGACCAGATATCGGACGGGATCCTCGACGCCCTGCTGAGCCAGGATCCGGCCAGCCGGGTTGCGGTCGAGACGCTGATCACCACCGGCCAGGTGCACATCGCCGGTGAGGTGACGACCAACGCTTACGCCGACATCCCCGCGATCGTGCGCAAGACGATCCTGGACATCGGCTATGACTCCTCCCGCAAGGGCTTCGACGGCGAGTCCTGCGGCGTCAGCGTGTCGATCGGCGCGCAGTCCGCCGACATCGCCCAGGGCGTCGACACCGCCTACGAGGCGCGGGTCGAGGGATCTGAGGATGCGATCGCCGCGCAGGGCGCCGGTGACCAGGGCCTGATGTTCGGCTACGCCTGCGATGACACCCCTGAGCTGATGCCGCTGCCGATCTGGTTGGCGCACCGGCTGTCGGAGAAGCTGACCGAGGTTCGCAAGAACGGCACCGTGCCCTACCTGCGTCCGGACGGCAAGACCCAGGTCACCATCGAGTACGTTGACGGCAAGGCCGTCCGGCTCGACACGGTCGTGGTCTCGAGCCAGCACGCCGAGGACATCGACATTGACACCCTGCTCAAGCCCGATATCGAAGAGCACGTTGTCAAGCCGGTGGTCGAGGGCCTCGCGCTCGACACCTCCGACTACCGGCTGCTGGTGAACCCGACCGGACGCTTCGTGACCGGCGGCCCGATGGGCGACGCCGGCCTGACCGGCCGCAAGATCATCGTCGACACCTACGGCGGCATGGCGCGCCACGGTGGCGGTGCCTTCTCGGGTAAGGATCCGTCGAAGGTGGACCGCTCGGCCGCGTACGCGCTGCGCTGGGTCGCCAAGAACGTGGTAGCCGCCAAGCTTGCCAGCCGGGTCGAGGTGCAGGTCGCGTACGCGATCGGCAAGGCCGAGCCGGTGGGCCTGTTCGTCGAGACCTTCGGCACCGAGACCGTGCCGGTGGACAAGATCATCGACGCGATCACCGAGACCTTCGACCTGCGGCCGGCCGCGATCATCCGCGACCTGGACCTCAAGCGGCCGATCTACCAGAACACCGCCGCCTACGGGCATTTCGGCCGCGAGCACGCCGACTTCACCTGGGAGCGCACCGATCGCGCCGAGCAGTTGGCCAAGCTCGCCAACGGCTGAAGCCAATCCGAGCACCAGCTGCAGCCTCCGGCACTCGGCACAGCAGCTAGAGGTCCGAGGAGCAGAGCTTGCTGATGACGTCGGCCCGGCAGCTCGCCTGCAGTACTCTGGCAAGCGCGTCCACGTCAGCCGCCACGGTTCTGAGCGAGACATCGAGCCGACGGGCGATCTGGCTGTCTTTCGCCCCTTCGACCAGCATGCAGGCGGTCAGGCACTGCCGAGTGGTCAGCGGCGGCTCGTCCTGATCGGCCAGGGACGGGGTCGACAGAGCCGACGTCTGAAACCACAGTGAACGACCCTGTTCCAGCAACGCCGCGTCACGCATCAGCCAGGCCGTGGCGTCACCGTTGGAATCGAACGGGCCGGGAACGACGGCGAGGCGGTCGTCCACCAAGAGCATCGGTAGCGCCACTGGTCCGATCCGCACTGTCGGGTCCAGCGAGGTGAGAAGGCGGTTGGAGCGCAGCGCCGACGGAGCGACGATGAGCTCCAGTTGGAGGCCCCGACGCTCAGATCGATCGTTGAGTTCGAGCAATCCGTTTCTGGGATTGAACGGCACCCGACGTTGCATGTTGCGCACCGAGCGTTGGGTACGGCTCTCCAGGCGTGCCAAGCCGGTCGCGATCGCCGCCTCGCCACGGCCCAGCAACTGGAAGCCGCGGTCGGGACGTCCGGCCACCACGTCCAACGTCCGCGACAGGATCTGCTGGCGTAGCAGGTGCGACTGGATGAGAACTGGCGAGTCCGGACCGGCGACGCCTGCTTCAGGAGTCGATGAACGGTCCGAACCGGAGTGCTGGAAATCTCCGATCAGACCGACATTCATGCTCGATTGCCAGCTCTGCCCACCTCGCCATCATGGTCAACATCGTTAGCAACCGCAACACCAGACGACGAGCGCTGCGTCGGCTTTCGGGGTCGCCGGCGATGCCGTGCCCAGGCCCACGCCGGACAGAAGGCCGAAGCAATGTAGTGGCACGAGGCTCCGGCTGTCGAGCTCACTGCGAGAACCGGCACCCGTCATTGCGTGCCGCGTGGGCGCCGCCACCATGAGCTGTTCGTCCTTTCTGGGCGACCCGGCGTCGAGGAGGCCCTACATGATTCTTGCTTTGAAACGACTGGTGCCGGCGGCCGTAATGGCCGCTGGCGTCTGCGCCACAACTCTGGCTGTGCTGCCGGCGGCGAACGCTGCCGTCGGTACCCAGGCGTTCGTCGCATCCGCGACGCTCGACGGGCGCACCGCCAAGGACCTCAGCAATCACGCCTACCCGAACAAGTACCCGGCGGGCAGCTATGTCAACGTCACCTGCCAGGACACCGGACCGTCCGCCTACGGCAACACCATCTGGGACCGGACGACGGACGCGCTGTGGGTGCCTGACTACTACATCAAGACCGGCCATTCCGGCTTCGTCGACAGCGTCCCGCGCTGTGTCAACGGCACCGCCCCGGGAACGGGCTCGGGACGACCGTTCATGATCACCGCAACGCTGGACGGCCGGACGGCCAAGGACGTCAACAATCACGCCTACCCTGACCAGTACGCCTCCGGTAGCACCGTCTGGATCACCTGCCAGGACACCGGACCGTCCGCCTACGGCAGCACGATCTGGGATTGGACCAAGGATGGGGTCTGGATCTCTGACTACTACGTGAGTACCGGTTACTCCGGCTTCGATCCGTACCTGCCACGCTGCGGTGCCAACGAACCGACAGACGGCGGCGCGGTATCGGGGTCCTACCAGGTGACCGCGACACTCGACGGCCGCACCGCCAAGGATCTCAACAACCACGCCTACCCGAACATGTACGCCGCCGGTCAGTACGTGCCGATCAGCTGTCAGGATTCCGGACCCGCCGCCTACGGCAGCACCGTCTGGGATCTGACCAAGGACCACGTGTGGATCACCGACTACTACGTGCGCACCGGTACCAGCGGATTCTCTTCAGCCATCCCGCGGTGTGCCAGCCAGCCGACCAGCAGCCCGACCAGCCCCGGCGGATTCAACTACGTCATCAGCACGACCTTGGATGGCCGAACCGCGAAGGACACCTCGAACCACGCCTACCCCGATAAGTACCCGGGCGGCAGCACCGTCACCATCAGCTGCCAGGCCTACGGAGGCGCCACCTATGGGGGCGGCTACATCTGGGACAAGACCACCGATGGTCTGTGGATCGTCGACTACTACGTCAAGACCGGCACCGACGGTTTCGTGGGCGGCATTCCGCGTTGCGACAACGACCAGCCGCCGACCGCTCCGGCCCCGCCGGCGCCTGGTGGGTCCAACACCGCACCCAGTACCCATCAAGATCAGGTCAACGCCGCCATCGCGGCGGCCCGCCAGGCCACCCAGAGCTACCCGCTCTACGCCTGGGGCGGCGGTCACGGGAGTGTGCCCGGACCGACGTACGGGTACTGCGACGGCGTGAACGGTTACGACGCCAGCGGAGCCTGTGCCGCGTCGCATCGGGTTGGTTTCGACTGCTCGGGTCTGATGCGGTGGGCGTTCTACCAAGGCACCGGCGTGGATATCGGCAGCGGCAGCACCTTCACCTTGTACAAGCAGATGCCAAGCATCTTCGGATCCAAGGTGACCAGGGCCATGGACCTTCAACCGGGAGATCTCGTGCTCGCGCGGTGGGACGGCTCCGGGCCGGGACACACCTACATCATCTCCGCGATCCAACCCACTCAAGGCACCGTGACGATCATCGAGGCGCCGCGTACGACGATTCCGCTCCGCGAGGTCACCAGGAGCTATGCCGATCTGCTGTTCGTGGTCGGCTATCGCCTGAAGTAACACCAGCTTTGTTGGCGGGCGCCACACCCCCGCACCGGGTGTGGCGCCTGCCGGCGTTCAGAGCGCCGGTCTGTCGGCGCAGGGTAGCCTCGGGCGGAAAACGGTCGGTGCCGGCTGGTAGGCATAGCCGGTGAGCGCTACCTCGGCCAAGCCGGCCGGACGAGCACGGGTCGCCTGGCCCGTCGCCGCACCGCGTCGTGACCGGCATCCGGCCGGGCGGTTGTCGGTAGCCCGGGTCGCGGTGGACTCGCCACTGCCGCACCTGGACCGGCCGTTCGACTATCTGGTGCCGGCCGAACTCGACGACGCGGTGTCGGCCGGTTCCCGGGTGCGGGTCAGGTTCGCTGGCCGGCTGATCGACGGCTGGGTGCTGCAGCGGGTCGAGGCCAGCGAGCACCACGGTCGGCTGTCCTATCTCGAGCGGGGTGTGGGCGACGAGCCGGTGCTGACCCCGGAGACGGCAGCGCTCTTCCGGGCGGTGGCCGACCGCTGGGCCGGTACCTTCGCCGACGTCCTGCGGCTGGCGGTGCCACCACGGCATGCCCGCGCCGAATCCGCGGCTACCGCCGAGCCGGCGGCTCCGCCGGTCGAGCCCGATCGGGCCGGCTGGGGACGCTACCGGGCCGGGTCGAGCTTTCTGGCCGCGGTGCAGGACGGCAGGCCGGTGCGGGCGGTCTGGAACGCCGTGCCGGGAGAGGACTGGCCGGCTCGGATCGCCGAGGCGGCACAGGCTGCGCTCGCCGGTGGCCGCGGCGTGCTGGTGGTGGTGCCCGATACTCGCGATGCCAGCCGGATCGATGCCGCATTGCAGGCAGTGCTGCCGCGGGGTTCTCATGTCGGGCTGACCGCCGATCTGGGGCCAGAAGCCCGCTACCGCCGCTGGCTGGCCGTCCGTCGGGGCACTGTCCGGGCGGTAATCGGCAACCGATCGGCGGTGTTCGCACCGGTGGCGAGCCTGGGACTGATCGTGATCTGGGACGACGGCGACGACCTGCATGCCGAGCCGCGGGCACCGTACCCGCATGCCCGAGACGTGGCGGTGCTGCGCGCGGCGTCGACCGGCACCGCGCTGCTGGTGGCGGGCTTCGCCCGCACCGCCGAGTCGGCGCTGCTCGTCGAGTCCGGCTGGGCGCAGCCGATCGTCGCCGACCGGCCGGTGCTGCGTGATGCCGCGCCCCGATTCGTGGCACTGGGTGATGACGCCGAACTCGAACGCGATCCGATGGCCCGAGCCGCCCGGCTGCCGGCGCTGGCGTTTCGGGCAGCCAGGGCCGCGCTGCAGGCGGGTCAGCCGGTGCTGGTGCAGGTGCCCAGGCGCGGCTACCTGCCGGCGGTCGCCTGCGCCCGCGACCGGACGCCGGCCCGCTGCCCGCACTGCGGCGGTCCGCTGACGCTCGCCTCCAGCCAGGCTGTGCCGTCGTGCCGGTGGTGCGGGCGATCGGCGGTGGGCTGGCGGTGCCCGAAGTGTTCCGGTGACCGGCTGCGAGGCATGGTGGTCGGCTCGGCACGTACCGCCGAGGAGCTGGGCCGGGCGTTTCCGGGCACCGTTCTGCGAACCAGTGCCGGCGATTCGGTGCTCGCCGACATTCCTGCCGGGCCCGCGGTGGTGGTCGCGACGCCGGGTGCCGAGCCGATCGCGCCGGACGGCTACGGCGCGGCGCTGCTGCTCGACGGCTGGGCGCTGCTGTCGCGCCCGGACCTGCGGGCGGCGGAGGAGACCTTGCGGCGGTGGGCGAACGCGGCCGCGCTGGTGCGCTCGGACGGCACCGTGATCGTCGGTGCCGATGGGTCGCTGGCGGTAGTGCAGGCGCTGCTGCGGTGGGATCCGGCCGGCCAGGCCGAGCGTGAGCTGGCCGACCGCCGCGAGCTGCACTTTCCGCCGATCGGCCGGATGGCGGCGCTGGTCGGTGCACCAGCCGATGTCGCCGAGCTGCTGTCCTTGAGCCAGCTACCGGCCTCGGCCGAGGAGCTCGGCTCGGTGCCGGTACAGCCCAGTCGCGCTAACCTGCCGTCCGACCAGATCCGCAGCCTGTTACGGGTGCCACGGCCGGACGGGGCAGCGCTCGCCGAGGCGCTGCACGCCGCAGCGGCCGTCCGATCAGCCAAGAAGTCCGGCAACGCGGTTCGCATCATGCTGGACCCCCTTGATCTGTTCTAGCCGCCCGGGTTGACCGTCGAGTGTGGCAACAAACCGCCGACGATGCGCGCGACCGCGACGGTGCCGACGCGTCGCTCAGCCTAGTTAGGCGTCGCGTCGAACATGCGTTGGTGATCACTCGCCGCTGCCATTGCCACTGCGTGAAGAAGGTACGGCGAGAGCCTGTTCTCGATCGGGCTCCGGCCTCAGCCAGACGGCGAGGCCAGAACCCTTCGACTGGACCCCAGGCCTCTCGGCCATCCCCCACGCTGGTCCCGAAGCCGCTTGTTTCAGCGGCCGCATCAGAGTGCGCTGACGGCACCTGACCATCGAGTCGTACCAGAAGGCGCAAGTGGGCGTCTTGGGTCCATCACGCGTAGGTCGAAGAATGGCCGAGGCGTCGCAATGGCATCGGAGCAACGGAACCGAGCGAGCTGCGCTCCCAACCTGCGCGCTGGCCGACGCTACCGATCGAGGTACCGCTGCGCCAGCGGCGGCGGTGCGCACGCCAGCCAGCCGTCGCCGATCGCTTCTCGCAGCGCCTTCAAGGTGACCATGTCGAGCTTGATCAGGACGGTGGAGTAGCCGTCGAAATGCGGGATCGTGAAGAAGGCCGCAGGGCTCGCCGCGAGCACGGCCTCCTTCTCACTCAGGTCCGCGACCCGCACCGCGAGGATCAGCCCAGTAGGTGGCGCCACCGTGCCGAACCGTTTCAGGTCTGCCTTGCTGAACGGCCGCTCCCAGGCGAAGGCCTTGCCCACGACGCTCCAGGCACGGTTGCCGTAACGGCTGGCCTCGGTCGCCTCCGGCAGGTCCAGAGCCAGTCGGGCCGCGTCATCGACCGTCGGCACGCTAGCCACCCGCCATCGCGCCGACCACCAGAAACGGCTGCTGTCCGGCCGCCACCGGCTCGGGCAGTCGGGCGTCCGGTGAGTCGTGGGACAAGTCCTGCTCGCAGCCGAAGAACCGCACGAACGGCCGTCGATCGCCCGTCACCGGGTCGCGCAGAGTGCCCCGCAGGGCGGGATAGCGCAGTTCGAGCGCGTCCAGCACGGCGCGCTGCGTCGCCTCCGACTCCACCGCCACCTCACGGTCGCAGCGCGCGAGTTCGCGCAGGTGTGCCGGCAGCACGACCCGGATCATGGCAGCGTCTGCACTTCGACCGACAGCACCGCGGGCAGGTCACGCACGATGGCCGTCCAGCTGTCCCCGGAGTCGGGCGAGGCGTACACCTGACCACCGGTCGTGCCGAAGTAGACGCCGCACTCCGGTAGCGAGTCGACCGCCATCGCGTCGCGCAGCACGTTGACGTAGCAGTGCTGTTGCGGCAGGCCGTTCGTCAGCGGCTGCCAGCTGTTGCCACCGGTGCGGCTGCGGTACACCCGAAGCTTGCCCTCCGGCGGAAAGTGCTGGGAGTCGCTGAGAATCGGCACGACATAGACGGTGTCCGGCTCGTGCGCGTGGACGCTGATCGGAAAGCCGAAATCGCTCGGCAGATCGCCGCTGACCTCCGTCCAGCTCTCACCGGCGTCGTCGCTGCGCATCACGTCCCAGTGCTTCTGCATGAACAGCGTGGCCGGACGCGCGGGATGCATCGCCAGGTTGTGTACGCAGTGCCCGACCTCGGCGGCCGGCGACGCAATGCCATCGGACAGCAGGCCCTTGTTGACCGGCTTCCAGGACACCCCGCCGTCGTCGGTGCGAAACACCCCTGCCGCCGAGATCGCCACGAATATCCGTTCGGTGTCCTGCGGGTCCAGGATGATCGTGTGCAGGCACATACCGCCTGCGCCCGGCTGCCAGCGCGAGCCGGAACCGTGCTCGCGCAGGCCGCGTACCTCGGTCCAG
>JAABUK010013408.1_pt1 | contig 10231 bp, 15 predicted proteins | sample 5559141 | NCBI WGS metagenome assembly JAABUK01 (sample SAMN10711869, study PRJNA513367) | rock metagenome | isolation source: Antarctica rocks | place: Antarctica: Victoria Land, Pudding Butte nord | collected 2016-01-03 | reverse complement strand
TATAGTACCTGGGCGTGGGTCAGCTTGGCCTGCAGTTGCTCATGTTGCTTGCTGCTGTATGCAGCCTCGCTAGTGAGCTGCGCAGACAAGACAGTGTTCTGCGCTTCTGCTGCCTGAAGCTGCTGACACAACTTGCCAACTGCAGAGCGATACCAGTCAGTACAATGTGGTGAGAACACTGTCTGAGGTGTTGCATCATTGTCAGGCTGTCAAGATGCAATCAGGGTCAGTGCAAAGGCAATCACGCTTGACACACCATGCTGATGTCAGCACTGAAAGCACGGCCTCTATTGTGCCTGTAAGCTGAAGTTGTGCAATATGAGCTGATGCAACTTTGCATGCTTCATACCTTCTGCTGACAGCATGAGGTGGTCTTCCTTCAGAGAATGGTGCTGTGAGGCAACATGGCTCAACTGGCTCCTGAGTCTGCCAGCCACGCTGCTCCTGTCGGCCTGATGGGTACAGAAACAAACATCAGGTATCAACAGAGGGACGCAGAGGGAAGCTTGCACTGATGAAAGCAGCAATGCTTGACAGATCCTTCTGTCATTTGACCCTATTGCTTATCATTCTTTATGAACTGTTGTGTTGCAGTCATGTGCAGTTTTCACAGGACCGTGCAACTGATGGTACTCACACGTGCAGCCCGGAGCGTGTGCTTGAACAGCTGAATGAGGTGCTCGCTGTGCACAGACGCTGCAACAAGAGATGCCATGCCCTGCTGCAGCTCCTGAGTATGAGCCTGCAAAGCATCACAGTCAACTGGATTTGAGACTTTTAATTTGCAATCATCTGGCACACGGTATGGGTATTAGCTGACAGATGACAGTGTGCATGACCGTGTACAGACAGGCTGATCCATAGAAGTACCAGTGGCACCTGTTTTGTGGACTAGCTCAGTATAGGCTATGCTGTGCATCAGACTTGCCTGTTGCCGATCAGCATCATCTTGATGTTGTTCACAAGCCTGCTGAAGCTCTCTCTGCAAATTGGCGATCGTGTCATTCTTATCAGCTAATGTCGCCTCAGTTTCAGTAACCTGCACATAAGGTTTGCATGCAAGTTTAGGCCAATATTGCATTGCTAGTCCGTGCTGAGTTGCAGTACAGTCAGCGCACATGTCCTTCGACAACAGCTTGTTCAGCACTGCTGGCAGTACTACATCAGATCAGCGCTGTCATAACAAAGCGTGGAAGGTTCGAATAGGCAGCGCTGCAGAGGAAGAATTGACAGTCTTAGCTGCCGGGCAGACAGTCTGGCTTGAGCGTTAGCAAACTGCGTAGGAATGTAAAACCAGCATCACGCACGAGACTGCATATCTTCATGCATTGAATGCAGAGTGGCTGCCTGCTCACCTTTGCATAAGCCTTGCGGCACACCTCCTCCTTGATTTCTGCCTGAAGCTGAAAAGCCTTCACACTTGCTTGCCTGCACCACTCATCATCCATGTTGATACAAGAGGGCGCTGTCTATGTTTAAAGTTGACGAGCACGCAACCTAAATCGACTGTCGGGTTTTGCACGTTCTGCACTTTGCCTTTGTGGCTGACTGTTTCGACACTCGTCATACCTTGCGGACTCTGATGGACTACGTAAGCTTGCCTGCCTCTGCCTTATTGTTGCGTTAACCTGTACACAAATTGTCAGGACAATGAGAGCTGTCACTGAACACACAGGCACCTAAGCTTGCAGCACCCTGAGGTTGTGACCTTACCTGCTGGACTTCCGACGGTGCTCTTCTCCTGGGGCCACAGAGCTGCCCGAGAAAGCACATGCTGTCTTTGAGCTAACAAAGGCGGAACATGCAGGCGGTGCGTTCGACCTGGAGCGAGCCCTGTCGGTTCTGCGATGAGATGCTCCTCGTTGGGATGGGATCGCATCATCCCAAAGTCACGTTTGCATTTTGAGCTTTAGATGCCCCGACCTTGAGCAATTGAAACTGTTTAACTGAACTTGGAAGCGCAATTGCGAGAGATAGCATGTCCCAAGGAGCTCGAGGAATACGCCTGAGTTTACACTGCGGTGCAGCACAGATTTGGTTGACAATCAGCTGGCTTGTGCTGTTGTCTGAGCTGGTGTGATGATCATGATTCATGAATGCAAGCTGAAAGTCCTGCAGAAAACGGCATATATGTGGTATATAAGTGTTCATCAGATAGCAGAAGCATTACTAAGGCCAAGGCATGGAGTTCACGCTGTCTACCATATCAACATCCAACAGTGACGCTGCCGAGGACGTGCATCGCTTGCTTGGACTAGCTATGTGACTATCACGCTCTGCTAGCTAGCGCTGTGTCTGTGCTACAGTATACTGTATATGCAGTTGAGCTGTTGAGTAGAGTGGCAGGGCCATATTGGCACCTCAGTACCTTTTCCTGTGTACTGTCACATCATGTGACACTATCAGTATTGTATAGTCTGCCTGAGTGTACCGGTAGGTACCCTTTCAAAGTAGCGATAGATTTCATTTGGTGTAACACAACAGTTGCGCTATGCACTGCAAGTCTAGGTTCATGTGTTAAATAGTAGCAAGTTACATTTCATGCATGCCTGCACACTGGGTGCTGAGAAAATGTAGTCACTTGCAGGCTTATATAAGATACAGAACAGAAACAGCTGCCAGCCAGTTTACTTGGGCACTACACAAAGGAGTAATCTCTATCAAAGCCAGATCTATGCCCCTGTTTGCTGAGAGGTAGGTACACACCATGCCTTTGTAGGTCATGCCATGAAGGTACTGCAATGGCTGTAACCGATGCCACTTGATTTTAGACTGTGAAGGACCCCGTGCATGCTGACTCTGAAATTCCACATCAAAGCCGTTGCCCTCAGGGCTGGCACGGTGAGGCAAAGACAGCTGTACATGTACTTGCGTGACATCTTGATCTGTTGTGTGAGGCTGACCACGCCCTGAGGCCAAAGCCTGTGATGTGGCTTTTCAGAGTCACATATCTTGAGTGCCTGCAAGCCTCAACAGTGAAAAGGCACGCCTCAAGGTCATATCGATATCTGGGCAGGTAGTAGGCCTAAGGTCACCATAGCTGTCTCTTCTCGGCAGTTGTGGGGCCATATAGCCCAAGGTGCCTGCGATCAATAGTGCTCCCACATATGCATGTCTTCTGCAATGCACCAACGGTGTTGCGGGTAGGTGCCAACTGATTGCATCTTTGGATGCCAGGACAGTCGCTGGCATTGACGTAGCATGATGATATGCATGCAGCATGACAGACATGTACCTGCGTCCTGTAGCTTGAGTCTGTGCTACCTTACCCTTGGCCATCACATTGAGATTGGCAGACGGATGTCATTTTGCAAATGCACAACAGGCATCGATGATATCAAACGCATGACTGCAAAATTGGGGCTCACCGATTAGCCCAAGGGGTGACCGCCATGGCTTCATGATAGCCAACAGTGTAGGTGTCGCAGCCGTGCATCGCTTGCTGGGGCGAGGCTGAGTGACGCCTTGCTGGCGCCTTGCTGGCGCTGTGTCTGAGCTACAGTATATTGGACTTGCAGCAAAGCTAGCTTGTTGGGTAGAGCCATTATGGCAGGGCCGTCCTAGCACCCCAATACAGCAAGCTCATGCACTATCATATGCATGCCAATACTGTATAGCTGGCCCTATTATACCTACCTTCTCATGATCATGATGGCCATGATGGTCATGATGATCATGATGGCCACAACTTCCAGCTGATTGCCAGTCAGTTGGGACCAATGCAAAAGCTCTGCTGAGTCAGAGTGGAGTATTGTTACCCACTGATGAATTTTGGTGGATAGGGCACAGGCCACACTACATCAGCAGACCAGTAGATACTATAGACCCTACACATGACATGCGTATGATACACAGAGTGACTCATGTGCACTGCACCTGTATGTAATATACAGGTGTATCATATGAAAGTGCAACATTTCCACTTTCATATGATATGCATGTACATTAATAGATGCAGTGCACATGATACAGATGCACACTTGCCATTATGATGATATCATGTGCACGTGCACCAACCTGCAGGTGCTGTCTCTTCCTGTCATCATGCTCCCTGGGCTCTGGTTGAGCTCAGAGAGCATGGTAACAAGAAGGGACAGCAGGTTGGTGCTTCATGCTAAGCAGGCTCGAGCGCAAAGCATCAACTTGCTCAGCGCAACAGCACAACAGCAAAGGACAGTTGCAAGTCTCACTGTGATTCTTCTAACCATTCCAACAGCTACCGCAACTGCATGCAACACATGAGCCTGTACCAAGCTGTGACATGGACACAGGCACGCCTTGAACACTCTCTGATGGTCTGAAAGAACCTTTCAGATAAATGCAAATGCAGGACCCGATAACAGCATGGAGTTGCATCTGCTGCATATGACTTCAATTAAACCCTCAATTCAGCAGGTCCGAGATGTTTCTGGAGGTCCAGACACTTGCACTTATTGTGACATCATTGAAAGCCATAATTGCACACTTTCTGCCCACATTCTGTATCATTGGTTCCATGTCCTGATGCATGATACTGCAAAGCCTTGGAGCTGAGAGATTTGAAATGCAACTTACAAGCTCATGTGTACTCAGATTCAAAAAACAGGACTTAGCAGGCTTGTGACTCCTCTTCATCAGCTTGTCTGTTGGTGAATGGAAACTCTGGGCCAGCATTAATGTTCTTCCTGAAGAACATTAGGGCTGGCCCGTAGTTTCCATTCACCAACTTGAAGTTTGACGCAACACAAAGCTCGACACCTACGTAGTATACCATCTACATCACCTAAGCATCTTCAAGTGCCTGACATGCAATGCAGTGCAAAGTGATTGAAGTGTCGGCCCTGATGTAGCAGCTGGCCCATTGGTAGAACCTGCAACGTTGCTCAGATTGCAACATATGGTCTGGCCGGCGCTTCAGTCATTCTGTACTTAGGCAATTGAAGATGCTTGAGTGATGTAGATGGTAAGTGTCGAGCTGATTTGCATACATATTATGCATGACACAAAGCATGCATGCATATACCTGCCACAGCAAAGAATGTGTGCTGCAAAACAACTGTCATTCATGTTGTGCATTGACATGTTGTGTGTTGACATGATGCGCTTGATGCACCATCAAGTGCAGCATGTTACAAATGACTGTGACTAGCCACAGACATGGTCTCAGTGATTATAGCTGTGGTTGTGCAAGACCGTCATATGAAACATGGTCTCACCTTGACTGTACAGAAGTCAAATGGTTCTGCAGCACTACAAACGTGCTCATGCAAAAACTTGACATGAGACGCCTATCTTGCGCTGTCCCCCTCCTGAACACAACAACAGCAAAGCTTTCAGCGCCAACATTCAACATCATGATGTGATCACTGCATCTGGAATCAGCAGCAAGCTGTGTGGTACCAGTTGATCAACATGAAGACACATTGACAGCTGCGCAGATGCAGTGACATGGCTCAAGATGGCCAATGCTGAGTAGCACTGTAGGCCGTGGCAATGTACATCAACCTTGCAGCGTTTGGCACATGGTTCAACACAGTAAACAACACAGCTGGCCATGGCTTACCTATATTAAAAAAGACAGCCTTCTGCACAATGAGCACATCCTTGTGTTCTAGCTGTTGCAACACCCAACCTCTGATGTGCTGGCATGTATGGTATGACATGTGTGGGTCAGACCCTGAAAATTGCAGCAGGCGGCCTTGTCGATCTATTGTACATCATGCAAACAGGAAACTCTGTTTAGAGAGCCACAGAGACTGCACCAGAGTGTGCCGTGTTGTCATATACACAGGTTGAGGCGTATCAAAACATGTCATGGTCAGCACACATCAGGGACTGACCTCGAGGACTGTGTCAGCTGGGTAGCCAGCATGCCTGCCTAGGTGTCTGGGCAGGCAAATCAATGACACCATCCTTACTGTATCACACAGGTATAGCAGAATAGAGCGTGACCTCGAGGTGGTGAAAATTGTGTCAATGGCCCAGTAGCCAACCACATGGGATGGGCACATTTACAACAAGTGCACCAGCATGTGTAACACTACTGATTACACTCATATAAGACATGCATGTCTCCAGCTTACAGTTTCCTGAAATGTATTGTTAGCCTCAGCTGCTTTGCTGAGCTATAATGTGCATTCAGCATGTCATTATTGTAATGATTGTCACACTCATGTGCACTGTGATGAAATCACATTTCGCAAGCAGAAGCTTTTCCAACGCATGCCCGGGACAGATGAGCTGTATAGTCATGTACTGCATTATTTTTGTCAAGCCAAGATAGTACAGTTCGTTGAATTACAGCAGCCCCTGTGGTATAAATAGTTGCTCAACGCATGCCTCATGGCAATAGACATCTACAGAAAGTACTCCTTTAGCTTTAACATATGTACTGATACATTCCAACAGCTCACATGATTTGGTTAGGGAACCCCTCAATACCTGTAAATTGCTAAGCTATACATATAGACTTTTGTTTTGCTTGTGGAGTTGACCACCTTTGCAACAAATGGGTAAATGGCTTGTAAATACAGCAACTATGCAGGAACGGCCACAGCAGTAGATGCTCGAGGCCCATTGCAAAATGCACAAGTTCATGTGCTGTACCTAAATACACATACAGGCTGCTCAATTACATACGCATCATACTGCCGCAAACTATCCAAGACAGAAAGAACAAAATTATTGCTTCACATTGTCTCAGCAGTCAAGGTGATTAGCCCAATTATATAGCTGCGCTTTGCATCATCTCTCCTACTCCACTGACATGCTCTCGAGGTCACTTTCAACTATCACAATGACACAGCGCTGTATTGATTGACGCTTCCCTGCAGCGTTCCGAACAGCTGCGCCTGCGTCTGGAGAAGACATTGCCTAGGCCTACGTCAAGCAAACAAATTGTCAGCAAGCAGAGATGCATGGCATCCTGTATACACGTAGCATGCCTCATCCAGGTGCATAATTAATGGCTGTACACAAAATCAAAGCCCAAAGCAGTCAGTCTCATCCATGCAATAGGTGCATACACAAGTCAGGTGAGCACGAACTGCATGCATCAAGGTGTACAGACTCACAACAGAAAGCAAGCCCAGCTTAGACTATGATGACTCAGCATACGTAAATACCTGAATTGCCTCAAACTTGTCATGGCCCCATCTAGCCAGCCTCTCACAATCCAGCTGAGGTCCCTTCTTCTTCTTGTTGTTCTGCTTGTCCCCTGTGGACCTCTCAGTGTGCCTGCTGGGCCTGCCCTCCTCACTTTCACCCGGAGGCTGCACCTGCCACCCATGTACTACAGCCTGCTGCCCGTCAAGCTGTACAGGCTGGTGCTGAAGGGACTGCAGCAGCTGCTGAGTGGCCTGCACCTGCTGCTGCCCTAGCAGACTGGAGCTGCCATTGCGCATTGCCTGCTGCTCGACCTGCATGCTGGTAGAGTGCAGCTGCATGTCTTGGTTGCCTGGCTGCCTGGCAGACGGTGATGCATCCTCGATAGCATGTCCAGGGTCTCCTCTAGGCTGCTGCACAGATTGGGTATCTGGCTGCATAGCAGATGAAGGCAGGTGTGCCTCCAATGCAGCACTGAGGTCACCATTTGGCTGAGACTGCTGTGACTTGGCAGCAAGAACTCCATAGTAGTCCCCGCTGCCATCCCCGGTGAACATGTTGCACCCTCTGCCCTTGCAGGCCCCTGATGAGGATGACTGGGGTGCATGTGGGTTGATGGGGGCGGTGGTGGGGGAGGCTGCCGCCTACAAACAACACATGCGGTGTAATTCCTGCAACAGTCCAATTGATGCAGCCGGGCACAAGACAATTGGAGTGCATGCGTGCGTGCGTGTATGTGCATAAACAGCAACAGCATGTTGCCGCAGAACAAAGACTACAAAAGCCAACGTGAATTCAGAATTTATAAGCACTGTAGCACACAACTCCCCTCCATGGCTGGCAAAGACAACACAGCTGCGCTGTTTTAAACCACAAGCCATGACCCATAACAACCTCTGCGCTGGTTACAGACATTCAGCGTCGCAACCCATGTTGATAGTTACCTTCTCTGCCTTGGCTGCCTTGGCGAGCCCCTCATAGACCTTGAGCACCTCCTTGGCCTCCTGCACCACCCACATCATCTCACTGCTCATTCTATCAGGAAAGTGTTGACAGACAGTTGGCTGTGCCACTACATATGCATGGCAGAGTAACACTGCCGTGAGCAATCCAGAGCTCAGCATTGTGGACAAAATCAATGCTCAGGACACCTCTCATGATCTGCCAGGGCAAACGGACTATAAGACGTTTGCCAGAAACTCTGAAAGAAAGTTTGGCTGGTCCCTGACAGGGAGCCAACAGGTTTCCACAGCTGAGTCTGGCAGTGTATGTGAGTCACAGATGGAATGCGCACAAGTTGCAAAGTAGCATTGCAGAGTATGTAAATGATGAGGAGGCGGCAGCCAAGCTGTACCTGCTGCTTTGCTTTCAGCGAGGGACTCGCCGTAAGGCCCAGGCCTTTTAACAGCTTGCGGCATGCACTATCAATGTTTGTGAGCGGCCTCTGACCCTCCTTCACACGCAGGTCATCCAAAGATGGCTTGTGGGGGGGGGGGGCTTGAGGAGAGGCCTTCAATGCCTGAAGCGTGCACACATAGGTCAGCATCATCAGCTCAACACCAGACAGGACACTGATGTGGACTTGAAAGGGCACGTCTTGTTACTCATCTTGTTTCATGTTTTGAGGACAGCATGTGTGGCAAAGAGGTTCATGCAGATGTGCATCATGTGCGGATATTGCTGTGAAAGTCTGTTTTTACCAAAAAAATAGTGGATGTGTGATGACACCTTTGCAAGCGCTCAGACCGTCCAGTCATTCTAACCCTACATGTCATATGCATAGAGGCAGAAATATTGTTGCGCTGAGAGTCCCTTGATCCACAGTGCATGCATGGAAAGGGAAGGGGGGGGGGGCGGATGTTTTCAGTACATGTGCGCAAAAGCAAAGTATCGGCTTAACAGTGCTGCAAATCTGAAGCATACCTCAGGGGCTGCTGGTGTATATCTGATGGCAGCCTGAACAGGTGCAGCAGGATTAGCCTTGCAAAGCTCAGTCGCTAATGCAGCCTCATCACCAGGAGACTCATATGCAGCTCCAGCCTCAGTCACAGCCAAAGGAGTCTTGGAGACACTCTCTTCCACACACTGAGGCGCCTCGATCTCAGGCTCAGGATACTCAGATGTACTACTCTCAGCTAGTGGGAACTCAGCCTTTGCAGTCCCAGGCTCGGCATTCTGCAGCACATATCATTCAGGTGCATTATAATGGCTGTACACAAAATCAAAGCAGGTCTGAGACCCAAGGCACTCAGCCTCGTGCGTGCAACGCATGCAAATACAAGCTCAAACAGGTAAGCACCAACTGCATGCATCAAAGTGTGACCACTCACAACAGGAAAAAACCCAGCTGGAGGGTATGCTGAATCAGCATGTAAATACCTTAATCTCCTGATATTTGTCGTGGCCCCATGTAATCACCCTCTCACACTCCAGGAACTGAGGTGCCTTCTTCTTCTTCTTCTTCTGAGCCTTCTTCTGCCCTGTGGACCTCTCAGTGTGCCTGCTGGGCCTGCCCTCCTCTCTTTGCCCCCGAGGCTGCACGTGCTGCCCAATGAACGGAGCCAGCTGGCCACCAAGTTGTACAGCTGGCTGGTCTCCACTAGACTGCTGCAGCTGCTGGGCAGATGGGTCATCTGGCTGCACAGAAGAGGAAGGTGGGGGTATCTCAAAGGCAGCAATGAGGTCATGTTGGGGCTGAGGCTGAGACTGAGACCGCTGCGACTTGGCGGCCAGAATCCCACAGTAGTCCCCGCTGCCATCCCCGCTGAACATGTTAAGCCCTCTGCCCTTGCAAGCCCCTGATGAGGATGACTGGGGTACATGTAGGGTGCTGGCGGCGGTGAGGGGGGCAGTTTTGGCCTGCAGGTAATGCATGCGATGAGTTTCTGCATTTGTTGGCTTGATGCAGTCAGACACAACTCCATTGGTATGCACCTGTCAGTGCATTTGGAGTGACACGTGAACAGCAAGTTGCCCCCACACTAAAATGGCAAAGAATCAACATGACCTCAAACTTTGAGAGCAGTGGAGCACAAGAATCCTGTCCATGGTTTGCAAGGACGACACAGCAGGACGACAACACCCAAGCAACAGGCTCAATCACACCACTCTACAACACATGTCATCACCCACAACAAGCATTGCATTG
>JAABUK010013407.1_pt1 | contig 10232 bp, 4 predicted proteins | sample 5559141 | NCBI WGS metagenome assembly JAABUK01 (sample SAMN10711869, study PRJNA513367) | rock metagenome | isolation source: Antarctica rocks | place: Antarctica: Victoria Land, Pudding Butte nord | collected 2016-01-03 | reverse complement strand
GATTATTATTTAATTGTTATAGATAATTCGAAGACGCTTGAACAAGTGCTCTTAAGCTGAATCTATCTCTGTGAAACGCGAAATCAATGAACTTCCTTCAATTTAATTGGTCAAGCGCCCACGAAAAGCCTCCCAACTCGCTCAATTCTCGATCTATGAAGACCAAATTTCTAGGGCTGATAGCCCCAAGTCAGACGCTTTTTCCAACCTCTCTCAAAATGAATTTGAGCCTCATTTGCAGAAGATACAGCCTTATATCTCTGTCAAAATTTCTTTTCATCCCGAACTTCACTTAAAATCGAACTTTCTAACGTCAGAAATTCACTCTCAAAATACGTCACTGACTATTAATATTAGATAGAGAGTATCAAAAATACTCAAAAAATAGATTGAAAATCAGTTAAATAATCACACAAATATATTATTTTCTTATTTTTTATTATTTCTTTTAATTTTTTCTTTATATTTTATATATATAACTAATAGTTTAATAGCTCTTTCTATTACAGATAATTTTACAGTTAATAAGAAGTTAAATAACTTCTTAATTCCTTCTATAAAAGCTGCAGAACAATTCGAAAATCATTTAATTTGTTAGAAACTATCAAGTCTAACTATAGTAAGGTTTAAGTATCAGAGAATTGTGAATAGAAATTACTGTTCTCATATAAATAGATTAAAGATAGATTGCAATTAATAATATAAGTTGATTATAGAAGAAAGAACTATAAATTTAAGAGATGTATAATCGTTTATATAATTATAAATTATAATTTATATCACGTGCTTCTAAGTGCTCTTCTTAAGCATTCTCAAGCACTTACTTCTAAGTACTTCTAATAAGCATTCTCGAGTACTTTATCTTAACGCCTTAATTTAAAGCGCTCTTATTAACCGCAGTTAATAAGATTTCTCTAATTATTTATAATTCGCGTTTTAATTTAAAGCGCTCTTATTAATTGCAGTTAATAAGATCTAAAGTCTATACTGTAATATTATACTTTTTCAAGTTAGCTTGATCTCTTAAGTTACTTAAATCTATCTTTTAAGATTTCTATTCTTTCTACTTTCTTCTTTCTTTTATTATATCTCAGTATTATATTAATAAACCTTTCTTTTATAAACGGCGTTAGATTCAGACAGAAAAGATAACTTTATTAGGAGTGCTGATTATAATCGCGTGTTCTATTTATATTAAGCGGAATTATCTCTATATATTTTTTAAGAACATTTTGAAGTGTTTAGAGTGTACTTATTAAAGAATTCGCTGTAATAATAACTTCTTAAAGTTTGACTTTTAGAGATTGCGATAGAAGAAGCTGCGTTTGAAGATTGCGCGAAAGATAACTCTTCTTCATCTTCAGCGGAATACTGCGAAGATAATAAGTCTAAATTCTTATATTAAGTTTATTTAAGCGGCTTAGAATAAGATGATTGCTCAGAAAGTTAAGTCTTTAAACGAGCTTAATTAAGAAGAAAGATATTCTGGAGAGAAAGAATTATTAGTTAGTGCTGAGTTAAATATTACTTTCAATAAAGAGCAGTTAACTACTTTCTTTGATTTTTCTCACGCCGAAGATTTCGGCGGTAATAATTCTCAAAAGTCGTGAGATTGAGATTTGTTTTTGATTTTTATATGTTTTCTAACACGTTATATTTTAATTACTTTATTAAATAATGAGTTTTATCTCTAATTTTTTAATTATTAAGTACTCGTTTTATCTTATATTTCTGATTTTAATTATTTAAATAAATTAAAGTTTATTTAACATTCTTTAATACAGGTTCTAGAAGAGAAATGTTGAATACAAAATAGATTCTTATAATTTCTGAGAGTTTGAGTTTATAAATCGACTTATTTAAGACTTTCTAAATTGAGTAAAGATCGAGTTTTATATGATTTAGTTTTATATTGAGTCTTTTGATTTTGATATTTCAGCGAAGTAAATATATTGAGTCTCTTTTTTTAAGATTTGATTCACTAATTCTCTTAGAGTTATAATATATATCCGCTCTTTAATTAATAAATTTCAGATCTCTTATTAATTCTTAATGTAGACTGATTAATAGTTATATATTAATAACTGACTTTTATATAAGTTGTTTAACTTCTCTTGATTATCTATAAGAAACTGATTTATATTCGTAATTTATATAGAAGAGTAATATTTCGGTCGCTGTCGAAGTACTGTTATACGCGAATTAAGTTAGTGATAGAAGTACTATTTAATTACTTTATCGATAATTGACGTAATATCTCAGATACTGTTTCAGTATTTAATTAATTCTTTCAGTTTATTCGTCTGTCTATAAGTGATAAGTCGTTAATAATTTATATTTAATTTCGAGTTGATTTATTAAGAATTTCTAAAACTTAGAGATGAAGAGTTTATCTTAATTAGAAATGATCTCTATTAATATATTATGATTTATGAATATTGTTCGCAAAAATGTGTAGATCAGATCTTCAGTATTAAATATCTTTAAATAGTTGATGAAGTAAGCGTACTTCGTTAATCTATTAATAATAATCAAGATGCTATTATAGCTGACTTTTATTATAGAATTCTAAGAAGAAGATAGCTTAATAATGAAGTTTAATATTATGAATTTTTAAGCTCCTTCCGATATTTTTAAAGATTGTATCTCTTTATATGATTTATATTAGAAGTGCTTTGTTTTTTAATAGATATTATAATTAGCTATTTACTATTGAACTGCTTTATTCATTTTTAGAAAATAGTAGAATTTAAAAATGCGTTTTAAAGTTTTCTTTATTTCTTGATATTTATAAAATATTTTCTTATAATATTATCGGAGAATTGTTTCTTTTACTTAATTTATAATATATATCAGATCTTTATATAAGATCAGTTCGCTGTTTTGTTTTTGAAATGTTAAATACTTTTCGAGATTCTTTCGAATTTCGCGAGATAAACAATTGTTCAAGTATAATTTAATAATTCGACTTTTCTAATTTTAATTAGAGATCTAGAATATTGAAGCGATCATAATATAATTATATATTATAGATCCGTTCTCGTTCTCGTGTAAAACTGATTGTGAAGTGAGTTTGATATCTTTAATATAATCTGCTCGACAGCTTAAAATATTGACTTTAATATTATTATTTTTCTTTTAATAAAAAATTTTGAAGTTATATATTAATAACAGCTCAGATCATTATATCTAATATTGATTTAATATTTTAATAGTGATGAAGTATAATAGATTTTTGTGATTTATATAAACTTTCACGAAATATTTAAATTCTTTTAAGTATACTCTTTATTCGCTAAATATAACAATTATAACTAAAAGTTTCTTATTATAAATCTTATAATTGAGTTTCGCAAAAATTATTTTTCTGAAATAAAAAGTGATGAGTCTCAATTGTCCTTTATTATTAGATTGACTTATGCACATATTAATAATATAGTCTGATGTATTCGTCTCGAGTATAATCTATCTCTCGAGATTAAATATTATGAGAATAGAAGCTGTTATGAATTTTTATTTTAGCTTTTAAAACGAAGACTTCACTTCTATTTTTTAAGTAAAGAATACTTTCTTTTAAGTCTTTTATATTAATAAGGCGGTCATCTTTAAGTAATCTATAATAAATCTTTAATAGAAGTTAATAAATCCGAGAAATGATTATAATTTCTTTACTGATATAGATTATAATTATTTAAGTATAACTGTTATCTTGAATTTGTTCATCTAAATTCTTATAATTGTTAGAATGAATTTGAGAAACTTAATACTTTGCTTATAAAATTCGCACTTTTCGATCTTTATTAGCAGATTTTTCGCCTAAAAAACGCGCAGCATCTTTCGAACATGTTTAATATATTACTTCTTAATTTCCGAGTATACGAGAATGTTATTCAAATATGTGATATAGAATTGATTTAAATATTCTCTCAGAATATTATTTATTAAAGATTAAAAGAAGACTAAAGCGTTTATTAATTTAAAGAGTATAATCAGATATTTATAATAATTATAATAAGTTCGAAATATTATCTTTCATTTCTCTTCTTTCTTCATTCTCACTAGATTATACGCTTCTTATAAGTCGAGTGTGATAAATCATTTTGCTTTACAAATATAATCGTGTAGCTCCGAAATTAAAAATAATATATATTAATTCTTAATTATAATATTGTTTAATTAACAATAGTCAATATATAAATGTATTTCGTTATTAAGTTTTGAAATAAATAGAATTGAGTATTCTATAAATAAAGTAGAAGATTGAATGAATTTCTTCTTCTAATTTTTGTTAAGATATTCACGTAAGATCTTAAGTTCTTTCTTAGAAAGAGAATAAATAAACTTATAAATAAGTTTCTTACCGAATTTTAAAGATATTTTGTGATTTTAGATTTGATACTTAAATAGCGCGGATGCGCTTTTGTTTTTCTTAAATAAATATTCAAATTTATTATATTTTGATGAATATTTTATAGATTCTCTCGTGATTTCTATTAAGCATTAATAGTTAGATTTTATCTATACGGCTTTTATAAAAAAGATTATTAAGAATTCTTTATCGATTATAATTAATTAAGATGACTCTATTATTTTATCGATTATACTGTAATTGTAGTTGGGAAAGTTAATAGTTCTCTGCTTTTAATTAATAACTGAGTTGTAAGTTTTCAGTTATAAGATGTTTAAAATAATATTATATTTAATTTTCATAATATTTAGCATTACTTTTTTCGTGTGCTATTAAATATTAAGATTCAGTGAGCAGATCTTTACTTTTACTCAGTTTTGATTCTATTCTATAAGACTTCCGTCTATTAAAGTTAGACGATAAAGTTTATCTTTTTTCTGAATAGTTAGATATGCTCGGGCGATATATACTGAAGATGCGTAATTTCTGATAGCTTCAGAGTCTATTATAATTTTCGTTTTTTATTTGTTTATTTATGCGTGTAAGATTAAATGTTGAGCGTAATTAATATCAGTCGCGGTTAATTCTTAAGATCTGAGAGTAGATTCTTTATTAAATCTCTAACTTAAAAAGTCTTCTTATTTTTTATCTCTTTAAATCGAAGATTTTTGAAGTGAGTATGTTTCTCGTTCTTAAAATAACAGTCGGGTTTATCGCAGGCGAAATGTTTATAGAACTTATGAGAAGTTCTATACTTCTTATCACATACAACTTTAATTATTGATTTTATTTTAGTTGATGTGATTTGTGTTATATTAACACTCTATACTTCTTTAAGATATTCTGAAATGTTAATCTCATACGAGTTCTCTTCTCCTCGTAAATTACTCTTTTAATAATAATGAATTTGTTCTGAATTCTGATCTGAATAATCTTCGATATGATATATTTATAATTGTAACTTTATTTTGTTTCTTTGAAGTGTTATCTCAGATATATATATTTTGTGTTAGTATTGAGATTTCAACTTACAGTCTTTATTCATATATCACATTCTTTTTTAGAATTTAGTAATCATTTTTATATAGTTCTCGTTATATTTAAAACTATTTAATATCCGTTTCTGAAATATCTTAAAGATAGCGCTTAACGACTGTTATGCTTTCTTCTATCTAAGTTTCTTGAAATATCATTTCGAGTTGTTCTTATTCAATTTATAAATGGCGCAGTTATTATTATAATAGATGATTTAGAATATATAAATATAGAATGATTTTTTGAGCTTTTAATCGCGCATTTATTTGGACGATTTGATAATTATTTTGGGTATTAATGTTTTAATGTCCGCATTACTGAAGTTTTAGATGTTATCAGACTTTTCTATTGTTAATTCTTTAGAGATTGTATATAACTATTACTTATTCGGGCAATCATTTGCTCGATATTCAAGTTTCTTATAATAGAGATACAGATTCTTTTTTATTCTCTCTTCTCATTAAGTTGGAGAGAGTTTATTTTAACTAGATTTCTTTTCAAATCTCTTCTAATTTATGACATTTAAGTTCATTTCTCGAAGATAACAAACTTATTTTATTTAATGTTTGTCTTTTTAATATTTATTAGAAATAAAGATTTGAGAGCGTTCTTATTCTTTTTTCATTTATCTCTTATATAAACGATTATTTATCTTAATAAATGTGCCGATCAGACTTTTTAATTCATCTAATCTCTTAATTCGAGTTAATTCATCTTTAACGAAATTCTTCAGTTCTAAATAATATTTTGTTATGAGTGCTATATCATTTCATTTAATTCTTAACATGATTTGCTGAAATTTTAACGCATACTCTATTACTGAGTCTATTTATTAAAGTTTCTGAACTTCTTATTTAATAGTTCGTTTCTTGTTCACTTCTTTATACATCCGTTAGATATATTCTTTGAAGTAGATATAACTGATGAAGATTCTCTTTATTTTCATTTTCTTATCTTCGATCATCTTCTTTAAATACTTTATTAGATATAATTTGAATTAATTAAAGACTTTATTTTGAAGATATATAACTGCGAACATTATCTTAACTTTAATTGTTTTCAGCTTCTGAATATTAAATTAAATGTATATATTAACTTGAATTAAGAAGATTCGAAGTTTCTTTCTATCTTCATAAAACATATTAGAAGTATTAACTTTCAAGAAGGCGTGATTTATATTAGCGATTTCTTCTTGAAGTTATTTTTATTTAAAGTGTGATATATTCTTATTTTAATGAAGTTTATTATGATAGAGTGACTGATATTCGATAATAAATAGTCAAAGTATTAAAAACTGTTAAGTCTAATTATAATAAGATTTAAATATTAGAGGATTGTAAATAGAAATCACTGTTCTTATATAAATAGATCAAAGATAGATTGCAATTAATAATATAAATTGATTATAAAAGAAAGAATTATGAATTTAAGAGATGTACAATCGTTTATATAGTTATGAGTTGTGATTTATATTATATGCTTTTAAATGCTCTTCTTAAGCATTCTTAAGCACTTGCTTCTGAGTACTTCTAATAAATATTCTTAAGCACTTTATCTTGACGCCTTAATTTAGAGCGTTCTTGTTAACCGCAGTTAATAAGATTTCTTTAATTATTTATAGTTCGCGTCTTAATTTAAGATGCTCTTATTGATCGCAGTCAATAAGATTCAGAGTTTATATTATAACATAATTTTAGAAATTCTTCATTCTTTACTCAAATTTAAGCCGCTTTCGTTAAAGTCTTATATAGAGCAGTCTCGAAATATCGATCTCAACAAATATTAGCACTCTTTAACTCTATTTCAATTATTCTTTAACTGAAAAACGATAACTATTATTGTTAAAGAAATAAATTCTTTTGCATTTTGTAGTAATTCAGCTTAAAATTCGTGGGTTTCTCTTTTTATTAAAGAGTTATATCACTTTTTTGACTATTTATTATTATTATCTCTTTATAAATAATCTCTTCAAGCTTATTCTTGACATTTAAATAAAGTTTCATTTAGAACTTCTCTTTCAAAAAATCGATTTGAGCAGATTATTAAGAATTTTCACTTTAAAGATCGCGGTTTAAATCCAATTAAAAAAGACTTTAATTAATAAGATAAATTGAAGTCTATTTTCTCTATTTTACGCGAAAAATCTATATATTATTGACTTTCTAGCACAAATCTTACTATTGATAAAGTTATACTTAAATTTGAAGAAAGAACTTCTCAAAAAATCACTATTTCTAATAAGCTTATTCTCACGAGATTTAAGCTATTTACTTTAGATGATTCCGGTTATATCTATAACTGAAAATGCATTAGACCGGACATAACAGAATGAATATTAAGAGAGAAAAAAAAAGTTTCTATTTCTATTTCTAATTCTTCAATTTCTACTTCTTTAAATCCCACTCAATCAGTAGTAATTCGGCTTACAAATTCTCTTTCTAAATTCATTAAAGATAAACTCTTTTTTCACTTCTATTTAGATAATTTATTTATTTACTGGAAATCTGCTCAGACTCTAAAAGAGCGTGGAATAACAGTTACTGAAACTGTTCGAAAGAGAGTCACAGGCTATTCTCCACGACTTTTACAGTTAAAAAAAATAAATAGAGCTCTAGAATAAGGAGCTCTACAGACCTCTATTATAGAGGGGGTAGCCTGCTGACTATAACAGAATGCAAATGCGGTTATGAGTACGTTTATTTTTTATTCTTCTTTATTTCTATTTTTTTCTCCTTTATTTTCTTTTCTAAAATTCAGAAAAATATTTTTTTAATTACTTCTATTTTTTCTCTATTCAATTATCTATTTTCTATAATTTTAACTCTATTTTTCATAAAGTTATATCCTCTTTTATATGAATTTTCTCTGAAATTTTCTCTTTTTGAATTTTAATATTATAAAATAATATATTAATAATTTTTTAGAAATGATTATTGAACATAGAATCGAAGACACTATTTTACGCCTACAAAAACGCTCTAAAAAGACTGCTTCAAATGTCGTAATTACTCGAAAATCATTTGAAGATCAATCAACTAAAATTCTTTCTATTTTCTTATTTATTGATTGTTATAATCAAAATATAAGGGGGATAGATTAAGCAAATCAGCTTCGAGCCGTCTTTATCACTTATTTTTCTCGAAATTAAAAGGAATTCTTTTCTGAAGTCTTTTTTGCTATTGATATAACTGTTATTAATAGCTATAAGCTCAATTTAACTTTAAATGAATCGAAAATAAGTTTTATTAAAAATCGAAAATCTACTTAATATCAAGAATTTATAGAAGAATTAGTAAATCTTCTATTTTTAATAAAAGACGAAAATTCTTCTAATAAAATTACTCAAAAATCCTATCCAAAATACGAATATCAGTTAGTTTTAATAGGACGAAAATCTATAGAAAAAGACTCTTTTTTTGAGAATATTTATCAATCTTCTCAGCACTCTCAAATTCGAAATTCAGCTCAAAAACAAGAATATTATATTATTTGTCCTCTAAAAAGCAATTTAGAGTCTCAAAAAAGAAAAGAAAAATCTGAAATTGAGTTTCAATTAACACTTCAATTGAATAAGAATTTAATTGAAAGAAAAAAGAGTAATATATTAAGAATTCGAAGAAATTAAACTATCTTACAATGTAAAGAATATGAAGTATATATTTGTTAAGATTATTAGAATTCAAATCATGTAAATAATTAATAATAATGATTTTCTATTTCTAATATATTTTCTTCTATTAATTTTCTTTTAAATAATTTATTATTTATCTTTTTATAATAATTATAAATTTAAATATTTTATATTTTACTTAATTTTAATAGAATTCTAATATATTATTAATTATATAAGATTAAATAAAGACTTTTTAAATCTGAAAAGAGTTTTTTTAAATAGTTAATTAAATTCTTTATAAGATAGCTTACTCAGATATTTAATTGCTTATAATTAAAAAGAGTATATTATTATTCAGTCTTATATCTATTAAGCTCTATATCTAGCTTATAAGAGATAATCTATAAAATTTTAAATGAGAAAATCTTTTAAGAAATAAAAACTCACCGCTCTATATTAATCTTCAAGATTTCGCTGTATATTGAATAGTCACTACTATTTATAAAGAGATGCGATAAATCATATCTTATTTCTAATCGTTAAGTTTCATTTAAAATTGATGTAGAAGACTTCTTTATTAAAGTCATCTTGCCGCTATTTTTATATTATATAAAAATATAAGCATTTATAAGTAATCGCGTGTGTTTGCTTCTTGAAACAAATTCTCTCAATCTTCCGTGTGAATAAAGCAGAAGTGAATAACGTGCTTTATCATCTATCTTCTTCATTCACACAAACACTATACTATATATTTCAATACTCTCCGATTTATTAGAAACGCGTTTAAATCTATCTTTTCTATTTATATCTAGATTATTAATAAGCATATTAATTTATTAACTTCTTCGTAAATTTGCGTTTCTTTGTGATCAATTTCTATTATTATCAGAAATTTTACGCGGGTGTTTAAAAGAGTATTAAGATATACTGTTCAGCGCATCTCTCAACTCCTCTCTACTATCTTATATATCTCGCTTATAAATAAGAAAGACTTCACATTTATTATTAATATCTATTATAATATCTCGCGGTTTTATATTTATACTAGAAATATAGATTTAAGTTAAAGTAAATAAGACTTATTAAATATTCTTTTACTATTCTTTTTTCTTATTTTAGACTTAATTACTCTTAATTTTATTCGTGCACAGACATTAATAATAACTTATTTCGTCT
>JAABUK010013405.1_pt1 | contig 10235 bp, 9 predicted proteins | sample 5559141 | NCBI WGS metagenome assembly JAABUK01 (sample SAMN10711869, study PRJNA513367) | rock metagenome | isolation source: Antarctica rocks | place: Antarctica: Victoria Land, Pudding Butte nord | collected 2016-01-03 | reverse complement strand
CGGTCTCGTAGGAACCCAGAACCGACGCTTGCTCCCGTACGGCGCGTCCTCGACGCCGCCGTTCGCGATGATCACCTTCGCGGAGCCCGGGTTGTCGATGTCGCAGGTGATCAGGGCCTGCTCGATCCCGAGAGCGGCCGCGAAGGGCAGTGCCAGCGCGAGCATCCGGGTGCCGAATCCGCGGCGTTGGGCGCTCGGACGGATGACGTAGCCGATGTGACCGCCCTCGGTGCGCAGGAAACCGTTCAGCTCGTGCCGCAACGACAACCGGCCCAGGAACTGCGGTTCGTGTGGGCCGAAGTCGACGAGCCACAGCATCGTCGAATGCACCCAGTCGGGGCTGACCGGCACCCGCGGATCGAAGGTCTGGTGCAGGGCGGAAACGAACCCAGCGAAGCCGTCGGCCGACTCCAGTTCGGCACCACTGAACTCCACTCCGGGCGCCACCCGGTTGCCAGGCCAGGCGGTGTCGCGGCCGAACGCGTCCCGCAGTTCCCGCGACGCCTCGTTGTAGCTGCGCCGAACGTCGGCCCGGGGCAGCACGAGGCGGATGTCGTCTGGCACGGTCGGTCATCCTGCCGCATTCTCGGCCGCCTTGTGAGGAACGGCCGAACCCCGAGCCAGGCGGCCTCAATCGGCATCGGCCAGCCCTCGCGGCCCGACGTCGCTGAGCACTAGGGTTCGAAACATGGTGGAGCTCACAGGCATGCGGCATCAGCCCAAGGTCTTGGGCATCGTCCTGGCCGGTGGAGAAGGCAAGCGGCTGCTGCCGTTGACCGCGGACCGTGCCAAGCCCGCGGTGCCGTTCGGTGGTCACTACCGGCTCGTCGACTTCGTCCTTTCGAACCTGGTGAACGCGGGCATCCGGCAGATTGCCGTTCTCACGCAGTACAAATCACATTCCCTCGACCGGCACATCTCCCTGACCTGGCGGATGTCGACGTTCCTGGGCAACTACGTCACGCCGGTGCCCGCGCAGCAGCGCCTCGGCCCGCGCTGGTACCAGGGGAGTGCCGACGCGATCTTCCAGTCGTTCAACCTGATCTACGACGAGAAGCCCGACTACGTCGTCGTGTTCGGCGCGGACCACGTTTACCGGATGGACGCCGCCGCGATGGTCGACGCGCATATCGATTCCGGCGCAGCCGTCACCGTCGCCGGCATCGGCGTACCCCGGCACGAAGCGGTCGACTTCGGCGTGATCGAGCGCTCGGCCGACAGCGCCCGCATCGCTGCCTTCCTGGAGAAGCCTGCCGATCCGCCGGCGGTACCGGGCCGCCCGGACGAGTCCTTCGTCTCGATGGGCAACTACATCTTCACCACCTCGGCGCTGCTCGAGGCGATCGCCGCCGACGCGGGCCAGTCCGAGAGCGTGCACGACATGGGCGGCAGCATCATCCCCATGCTCACGAGCCAGTCGAAGGCGTTCGTCTACGACTTCGCCGACAACAACGTGCCCGGCAGCACCGAACGCGATCGCGACTACTGGCGCGACGTGGGTTCGCTGGACTCCTACCACGAGGCGCACATGGATCTGGTGTCGATCGACCCGATCTTCAACCTGTACAACTCGAAGTGGCCGATCTTCAGCCTTCCGCCGCAGGTCCCGGGCGCGAAGTTCGTCGAGGGTGGCCGGGCGCACGAGTCGATCGTGTCCGCGGGGGCGATCATCGCCGGTGGGTTGGTCGACCACAGCGTGCTCGCGCCGAACGTCCGGGTCGCCGCCGGTGCCCAGGTCTCGAATTCGGTGATCATGGAAGGCACCGTGATCGGCCGGGGCGCGATCGTGCGGAATGCCGTTCTGGACAAGGGAGTCGTCGTCCCGCCGGGCGCGGTGATCGGCGAGGACCTGCTCGTCGAACGGCAGAAGGGCCACACCGTCTCCGCCGGCGGCGTCACCGCCATCGGCAAGGGGACGAAGGTGCAGCTCTAGCGGCGGCGCCGCGGGCGCGGGCGGACGCGGTCGTTCGCCTGCGGTGAACGCGGACCTTCGCGAGCCATCAGGCGCGCTTGACCGCGCAGAGCAACCCGTCACCGACCGGCAGCATCAGCCCGAGCCACTCCTCGGACTCCGCGATCGTGTGGCCGACCGCACGGATGACGGTCGTCTCGGGATCGCGTGCGGAGGGGTCCGCGACCTTGTCGTGCCACAGCGCGTTGTCGAACACCACGACGCCGCCGACGCGCAGCAACCGGGCCGCCGCCGTGAGGTATTCGGCGTACTCCTTCTTGTCTCCGTCGCAGTAGACGAGGTCGTAGTGCCCATCGGTCAGCCGGGACACGACGTCGAGGGCGGCGCCGGTGATCAGACGGGCTCGCTGCGGGGCGAAACCGCCGGCGGTGAAGGTCTGCCGCGCGAACCGCTGATGCTCGGCCTCGATGTCGACGCTGGTGAGCACGCCGTCACGACGCATACCGCGGAGCAGCCAGGTGCCCGAGACTCCGCAGCCGGTCCCGATCTCAACGACGTTGCGGGCACCGAGGGTGGCCGCGAGGAATCGCAGCGCTGCGCCCCCGCCCGGCCCGATCGGCGGCGCCGGAAAATTGGCGGCACGTGCGCGGGCGTCGGTCAGGACATCGTCCTCGGCGACGAAGTTCTCGCTGTAGGCCCAGGTCGCGGGCTTCATCGCGGCGATGTTCATCAGCCTCCGGAGATCGTTGCCGAACTCTGTCGTACGGCAGGCCCGGCCAGCCTAGTGGGCACCACTGGTCAGCGGGGCGTGTGCGGGCGCATGGCACCGTGTGCGGGAGCGCGCGCAACGGCGAGGCAACCTTTAGAACGCCGGCTGCGTCTCAAACGTTGAGCCCGTGGCAGGTCGTCCTCTGCGACCCGCCGGCCCGGAGGGCGATGTCGACCGAAGGACCCCGATGAGACGCCAGACCGACACCGGCTCCGTGCAGCCCGTGCCCACCGGTGACCACGGCGCCGAGGTCGTCGAACCGGATGCTGTCGAGCCGGTCGCTGTCGAGCCGGTCCCCTGGGTGGCCCCGAGCTGGGACGAGATCGTGCGTATGCACTCGGCGCGCGTCTACCGGCTCGCGTACCGCCTCACCGGCAACCAGCACGACGCCGAGGACCTGACCCAGGAGGTGTTCGTCCGGGTGTTCCGCTCGTTGTCGACCTTCACCCCGGGCACGTTCGAGGGCTGGATGCACCGCATCACGACTAACCTGTTCCTCGACCAGGCGCGGCGCAAGCAACGCATCAGGTTCGATGCGCTGACCGACGAGGCGCACGAGCGGATCGCTGGCCACGAACCGTCCCCGGCCCAGGTCTATGACGACCACCACCTCGATGCGGACGTCCAGGCCGCACTCGACGGTCTCGCGCCGGAGTTCCGTGCCGCCGTCGTCCTGTGCGATGTAGAAGGCTTGTCCTACGAGGAGATCTCGGCGACGCTCGGCGTGAAGCTGGGTACGGTTCGCAGCCGGATCCACCGAGGCCGCGCGCATCTGCGCACCGCGCTGTCCCACCGGAGCCGACAAGTACTGGAAAGCGTCCCGTCCACGCCATGACCCACGACCGCACCCGCATCTCTGCGCTCGTCGACGGTGAATGCTCCGTCGACGAGCGCGACATCCTCCTGGCGCATGTGACGGGGTGCGACGACTGTCGGACGTTCTACCGGCAGGAGCGTGCGGCGAAAGCGGTCCTCGCGGCGGGAACCACGGCCGGCACGTCCCCACCGACCGGGCTCGTCTCGTCCCTGCTCGCGATGGCACCGACCCGCCCGCCGGCGATCGAGCGGCTGGAGCGGATTCGTCCGCGCGGCCTCGGGCCGGCGCGACCGACTGAGCTTCCAGGGCAACGCCGTCGCCGCGTCCGGCGGGCGGCGAAGGGGATCGCCTTCTCGCTGCTGGGCGCGTCCATGCTGTTCACGGCTGCCTTCGCGATCGGCGGTGATGCTCGTGCCCAGGTCGCCGCGCCATCGATCGCCGCGTTCGGAACGGACCATCAGAATGCGTCGGCCGCCGCCGACGAGAGTGGTCGTGCCGGTACGGCCGAGACCTCGTCCAGCGCCCTGGCCGGTAGTTCCGCGGCGGCTGAGCTCGTGCTGTCCGCGAGCTCGATCGCGCCGGCCGCGCTCGCGGGTTTCACCGTCGTCTCGACGTCCGGGGCCGAGCGCGGCGCAACCCGGACGACCTATCGCGACGGCACCGCGACGGTGTCGGTGTTCCGTCAGGACGGCTGGGTCGACACCGCGAAGCTGGCCGGTTTCAGCACCCATCGCCTCGACGGCGCGAAGTTGAAGCGCAAGGTCGGCCAGCCCGGCTACCTGGTGTGGAGCTGCGACGACGTCACTTACACCGTCGTCGGCAGCAGCGCCGAGGATCTCGACCGGGTCGCCACCGCGCTCCCGCACGTCTGCCCGCAGAAGCGCGGCTGGAGCCGCGTCGGCCGGGGCATGCACCGGACGGCAGACTGGCTCAATCCCCTTTCCTGAGACGATCGCAGTGCAGACCTGAGACGATGGCGGTCCGATCGAGCCGACCCGACCGTTACCCGGTGCTTCGCCGCCGCCGAAAGGCCCCGCCTCATGAGTGAATCGGACACCCCGGCGACCGGGGGTCAGCCGGATCAGCCGACCCAGCAGTTCCCGGCGTCGCCGTCTGACCAGCAGCCCGGTTACGGGGACGTGTCCCACGGGCAGTCGGCCTATCCGCAGCCGGGCGGCGGCTTCGACCAGTACGGGCGGCCGCAGTATCAGCCACCGGACAATCAGCAACCGCAGTACCAGCAACCGGCCTATCAGCAACCGGACTATCAGCAACCGGACTATCAGCAACCGGGCTATCAGCAAGCCGCGTACCCGCAGCCCGGCTATCAACAGCCGGGCTACCAACAGTCCTACGGTCAGCCTGCCTACGGGCAGCAGGCCGCGGCTTACCAACCGTCGCCGACCTATGCTGCGACGCCCGCCTATCAACCGCCCGGGTCACGCGCGGGCGGTGCCCGTCGCGCTCCGCTGATCGTCGCCGCGATCGCCATCGCGCTGATCGCCGGTGCGCTCGGTGCCGTCGGTGGGACCGCTGCCACCCTGGCCGTGAGTAGCCCCGCCACCTCGTCGCCCACGACTCCACCAGGCGGCTTCTCCAGTCCGCAGGATGTCGTGACGGTGGCCGCTGCGGTGCTCCCGTCGGTCGTGCAGATCCGCGTGGTCACGAGCGAGGGCAGCGGCACCGGGTCCGGTTTCGTGCTGACCGCCGACGGGCTGATCGCCACGAACAACCACGTCGTGGCAGGTGTGTCCGCCGGTGACATCACCGTCTACTTCTTCGACGGCACCAAGACCAAGGCCCGCGTGATCGGGACGAGTCCGTCCTACGACCTCGCCGTCATCAAGGTCGACGACCATCCGAACCTCAAACCGGTCTCCACCGGGAATTCCGATGCGCTGCGCATCGGCGACCCCGTCATCGCGATCGGCTCACCGCTGGGTCTCTCCGGCACGGTGACGACGGGGATCATCAGCTCGAAGGACCGTCCGGTCACCACCGGCGGCAACGGCGAGAATTCCTATATCTCCGCCCTTCAGACCGACGCCGCGATAAACCCCGGCAACTCCGGCGGCCCATTGGTCGACCTGACCGGCAAGGTCGTCGGCGTGAACTCTGCGATCGCCACCCTCGGTTCCTCGCAGGGCGGTCAGTCGGGAAGTATCGGACTCGGCTTCTCGATCCCGATCAACACGGTCAAGCGCGTCACCGACCAGATCATCAGCACCGGGCATGCCGTCTACCCGATCATCGGAGCGGGGGTGGCGATGGACTACACCGGCGACGGCGCCAAGATCTCGACCGTCGACCCCGGCTCGCCGGCCGAACAGGCGGGCTTGAAACCGGGCGACATCGTCACCAGGTTCGACGGCGAGACCGTCACCAGCGGGATCGATCTGATCGTCCTCACGCGAAAGCACGAGCCCGGTCAGAGGCTCAAACTCACTGTGTCTCGATCGGGTAACACCAGTGACCTGACCGTGACGTTGGCAGGCAAACAGGGCTGAAGTAGCCGGGGTACCCTGAGCGCAATGTTCGACATCGGTCTTCCTGAGTTCGCAGTCCTGGCGGTCGCGGCCCTGTTCATCTTCGGGCCCGAGCGCCTCCCGCAGGCTGCCGCACAGGCCGCGAAGATGCTCAAACAGCTCCGCAACATGGCGAACAACGCCCGCTCCGAGTTGACGAACGAGCTCGGCCCGGAGTTCGGAAACCTCAACTTCGAAGACCTCAACCCGCGCACGTTCATCCGCAAGAATCTGCTCGAGGGCACCGGACTCGACTCGCTGAAGGACGACATCGGCCTGTCGAAATCCGATATCTCGCTCGCGGTCGAGGAGCGCGAGTCGGATCCGCTCGAGTTCTGGATGCGACCGCCGGTCGACCTCGAGAGCACCTGAACCGCCCTCAGCGGTTCGCAGCCAGCAGACGAGCTAGCCCGGTCAGCCGACGGGTGTGAGCCCGAGCCGTCGGCCCAGCAAGCTGCGCGAACGACCCGCCAGTCGGCCGGCCACCTTCGCGAGTTCGAGCGCGGCCGGGGAGTCCGGATCCGAGAGCACCAGCGGCATGCCGGAGTCGGCACCCGCGCCGAGGCGCGGGTCGAGCGGGATGCGCGCGAGCACCGGGATGTCATAACCGAGCCGCGTCGTCAGTGTCGATGCGACCCGCTCGCCGCCACCGCTGCCGAATACCTCCAGCTTGTGCTCGGGGCCGCAGTGCGGGCAGACCAGGTACGACATGTTCTCGACGATGCCGACGACCTTCTGCTCGAGCATCGACGCCATCGTCCCGGCCCGCTCGGCTACCTCGGCGGCGCTGTCCTGAGGCGTCGTCACGACGAGGACCTCGGTGCCACTGCCGAGCTGCTGACCGACCGAGATCGCGACGTCGCCGGTGCCCGGCGGCAGATCGAGCAGCAGGATGTCGAGGTCGCCCCAGAAGACGTCGGACAGCATCTGTGCGAGCGCCTTGTCGAGCATCGGCCCGCGCCACGCGACAACCTGCTCGCGCTTGGGCTTGAGCATCCCGATCGAGATCAGCCGGACACCGTGGGCGGTGATCGGCATGATCATCTCTTCGACCCGAGTCGGACGTTCGTCGGCGACACCGAACATCACCGGGATCGAGTGACCGTAGATGTCGGCGTCGAGAACGCCGACCTTGAGGCCCTGCGCGGCCAGCCCGACGGCCAGGTTCGTCGTCACCGACGACTTGCCCACGCCGCCCTTACCGGACGCGATCGCGAACACCCGGGTCAGCGAGTCCGGCTTGGTGAACTTGTTCTCCTTGGCCGGTGCGCCGCCGCGGAGCTTGGTCTGGAGCGCCTTGCGCTGCTCGTCGGTCATCACACCGAAGGTGATGGCCACGTCGCGGACACCGTCGACCCGCAGGGCCGCGGAGGTGACGCCTTCGGTCAGCTGGTCGCGCATCGGGCAGCCGGACACCGTGAGCAGGATGGTGATACGGGCGACGGCATTCGGATCGACCAGCACGCTCTCGACCATGTCGATCTCGGTGATGGGCCGACGGATCTCGGGGTCGAGGACCGTCGAGAGCTGCTGTCGCACGAGATCGGGCAGGCTGGGCGGGGTGCTGACAGGCATGCCCTCAGGCTACGTGGGTCCGGGTGCACCGGGGGACGCGGCCGTATCGGTAGGTTCACCCCGTCACCGGAGCAAGCGCCGACGAAGGGAGCAGCTGGTGGAGGTGGTCATCCTCGGGGGTGCCGAGGCGGTCGGGGCGGTTGCCGCGGACGCCATCGAAGCGCTCGTACGGCGCAAGCCGACCGCTGTTCTGGGCCTCGCCACGGGCTCGTCCCCGCTGCCGGTCTACGACGAGCTTGCGCAGCGACACGCCTCCTCGGGGCTGAGTTTCGCCGATTGTCACGGCTTCGCACTCGACGAGTACGTCGGACTTCGGCCGGGTCATCCCGAGTCCTACCGGGAGGTCGTGCGCCGCGAGTTCACCGAGCGCGTCGACATCGACCCCACCCACGTGCACGGCCCGGACGGCTCGGCTGCCGACGTCCGGGCGGCCTGCGCCCAGTACGAGGAAGCGATCCGCGCCGTCGGCGGCGTCGACCTGCAGATCCTCGGGATCGGCACCGACGGCCACATCGCCTTCAACGAGCCGGGCTCATCGCTGACGTCGCGCACCCGGATCAAGTCGCTGACCGAGCAGACGCGTGCCGACAACGCGCGGTTCTTCGACGGGGACGTCGACCAAGTGCCGCACCACGTCATCACCCAGGGCCTCGGCACGATCTCGAACGCCCGACACGTAGTTCTGGTGGCGATGGGCGAGGGCAAGGCGGAGGCCGTGCGCGATCTGGTCGAGGGCCCGGTGCGCGCATTCTGCCCCGCGTCGATCCTGCAGATGCACCCGCACGTCACCGTCCTGGTCGACGATGCGGCGGGGGAGCGGCTCGAGCTGAGTGCCTACTACCGGCAGAGCTACCACCACAAGCCGGCCTGGCAGGGCCTTTAGCGCGAAGCTCAGCGGTCGGCCTCGGCCTGCCTGTGATTGCGCTGCATGGGTACTGGTCGGACAGCTCCGGCGGCTACTCGTGGGTCTACTGCGAGAACGGTAGGGAGTAGGCCGAGACCTGGTAAGCCAGGTCAATCCTCGCTGGACCTCGAGGACGCCGCTGGTCGGTCGGACCGCTCTGAACGACTGCCCCGCTCTGCGCGGTCCGAACGGTCGGAAGCCCGCTCGGAGCGTTCGGGCCGGTCGTCGCGCTCGATCAGGATCGAACGCAATTCCGAGCGAAGGAAGTCCCGGGTTGCCGTCTCGCCCAGCGCCGACCGGAGGGCCGCCATCTCCCGGGCCAGGAACTCCATGTCCGCGCGGGTGCGGAACTGCACGTCGCGGTCGGAGTCGTACTGCACCCGGTCGCGACCCTCCTGCCGGTTCTGTGCGAGGAGGATCAGTGGCGCCGCATAGCTGGCCTGCAACGACAGGATGAGCGTCAAGAAGATGAACGGATAGTGATCGAAGCGCCAGTGCGATGGGAGAAACGAGTTCCACACGACCCAGGCCACGATGATGACCGTCATCCCGGCGAGGAAGCGGGCCGTCCCCATGAAACGGGCGAAACGTTCAGAGAACCGGCCGAAGAACTCAGGGTCCGGACGCAGATCGGCCAAGGTACGGCGACGGGTCGCGGGAGTGTCCAGACCGCGACTCTGCGCGCGCCTGGCACGGTTCACCGACGACGTTCGTACGACTTCCTCAGGCGGCGCCATCGTCGGCCGCCTTTCGCCTCGTCATGCTGCCGGCTGCCGCACCGGTCGACGGTGCGCCCGTCGTCGGTGTGCGGTCGCGCGCATCGCGCCAGTTCTCCGGGAGCAGGTGGTCGAGCACGTCGTCGACCGTGACCGCGCCGAGCAGCCGGCCCGCGTCGTCGACCACTGGCGCGGACAGCAGGTTGTAGGCGGCCAGGTAGCTGGCGACCTCGTGCAGGGTCGTGTCGGGTGAGATCGGGTCGAGGGTGGAGTCGACCACGCCGGAGACAAGCTCGGACGGCATCTCGCGCAGCAGCCGCTGCAGATGAGCGACGCCGACGAGCCGGCCGGTCGGCGTCTCGAGCGGCGGACGGCAGACGAACACCGACGCGGCCATCGCCGGCGACAGCTCGGGGTTGCGGATCGTCGCGAGCGCATCGGCGACCGTCGCGTCCGGCGGGAGGATGACCGGTTCGCTCGTCATCAGGCCGCCCGCGGTCCGTTCGGCGTAGGTCATCAACCGACGGACCGGCCCGGACTCCTCCGGATCCATCAGCGCGAGCAACTGCTCGGCACGCTCGGGCGGTAGCTCGGCGATCAGGTCCGCTGCGTCGTCCGGCGACATCTCCTCGAGAACGTCGGCGGCCCGCTCCGACTCGATCTGCCCGATGATCTCGACCTGCGCGTCCTCGGACAGCTCCTCGAGAACGTCGGCCAGCCGTTCGTCCTCGAGAGCGTTGACGACCTCGCCGCGACGCTTCGGGCTGAGGTCGAGCAGGAGGTTGGCGAGGTCGGCCGGGCGCATCTCCTCGAGCGACGCCAACAGGTGCGTGGTGCCCTGGTCGGCCTGCTCGATCGACAGTCCGGCGACCTGGTCCCAGTCCAGTACCGCCGTCGCGCCGCGGCGGAATCGCTTGCCTGCCTTGACGATCGCGACCTTGACCACCCGCCAGTCACGCGACCGCTGCTGCTCGAACGCCATGTCGAACACGAGGACGGTCTCGCCGGTGTCGCGAA
>JAABUK010013404.1_pt1 | contig 10235 bp, 9 predicted proteins | sample 5559141 | NCBI WGS metagenome assembly JAABUK01 (sample SAMN10711869, study PRJNA513367) | rock metagenome | isolation source: Antarctica rocks | place: Antarctica: Victoria Land, Pudding Butte nord | collected 2016-01-03 | reverse complement strand
CTTGGCGGTTTGTGACAACTATACGAGACTCTCCCGTTTCCAAATCTGGCAGACAATCAAAGCGCCGAAGAGGTACTGCACAAGTCGGGTCTGATATTGCTGTTGCAGCTGGCGAGTTCCTCAGCAGCTGCCACTTAAGAAGAGCAAGTGGCGTCGGTGACAGCAAACGAGCCCAAACCCAGCGCTGCGGCAGCATCTTTTATCCAAAGTGCATGTAAATCTGTCGACAAAGGACTCAGGCTTATGTGATGTCGACACTGTCGCTCCAGAGCGTGCACACAGCTTGTGACCTTGATGTTTGGGTGGGGCCTGAGCCCCACTGTAGCCCAGCCTCCAAAAGTAGGGCACCCTGGGCTGGGGGACCCACCTGGAAATGGCAAGTCCTGTGGCCTGCAGTGAGATGCTGATACGTTTTGCCCCCAGCAGGTAGCCGTGCAAGATTGCTGAGTTGAGCTGCTCATGTATGAGTCATACAGTATGACTCTGTTTTGCTGTTGTCAACATGCATCATGTACACGAATGTCCCAACCGGCAAACGGCAGGAGATCTGGCTATGCAGATCTGCATAGCCAGTTTTCTAGAAAACTGTAATGGTAGTGGTAGTAGTGGTATCCAGCTGCCTTCACTCTCAAGTATGCACGTTACGATTGTCTGTCTGTAAACTTTGCATGTGCATTGCCTTGTACATTTTCTCAATCTTTTTGCGTCATTACGTGAAGGTGTAATCGAGATCTTTACTGACCAAGCTGGAAGCACTGGACAAAGCCTGTTTGGCAACACCTGCATTGCGTGAGCAATCAACAACACTTTGCACGAAACTGGAGAGAACACCACCCTGCGCAAACTGGACAGACGCACAGTAGTGGACTAGTGACACCATCCATGGTGCAAGCATGAGCATAAGCTATCACAATGTTGGTTGCAAACATGTGCCAAGGTGTCTCCGGCCTAGTGCCTCATGTCTATACACAAGACTGGCTGCCTGCGACTTTGCGTTGGCTGCAGTCGTGCAGTGTCTGCACATGGCCCTATAGGACAAGCACTGCTGTGCCTTGCTGCTCTCCTCAAATCATAGTTGAGTCACTGCAGAGTACAATCTCAGGCACCAATGACCCCTAAGGCTCATTCAGACGAGTTGACTCACCGTGCAACCAGATCCTGTCAAAACAGCCTCTGACAACCAGATATTGTCAAAACAGCCTCTGACAGCTTGCAGAGTATGAGGCAGAAATCAGCTTCAAACTTTGCCAAACTTTTTGCCATAGTCGTACAGCAGCTCAGTGCCAGTGGGGATGTCCTTGGCAGCAAATATGGCCACCCTGTGGTCCCCATCCACCATCATAATCTGGACCCGGCAGTTTGCCTCGTTGCTGCATCAGCACGTCAAAACAATGTATGAAGCAGATTGCCCTCATTATTGCAGTGGCATCTGGTGTCAAACTGCACTCGCAATGTGAAAGAATCTGCCATGCAGTGAACTGACAGCCCAGCATTGGCAATCAAACCCTAAAACCTATCAACAGCAAACTATGACAATGGTGAATGAGTGCACTTGGTCAGCTGATTGCTGCTCAGCTGCCTGGCTCGGCTCCTGCAAACTTGCACGCAACAAACAGTACGACGTCACATTCAGGGGGGCCTCTGTAACAAGCACGGTCATTCGACTCAAACCTGTGATTGGCAAAGCGCATCTTGTTGCCTCTGTGCTTGGCATCAATGACCCACTCGTCGTTCAGGTCAAACAGGTAGGTGTTGCAGTCCCTGTCATATGCCTTTCCACGCCTGTCTGCCTCCCTGTGGTTGATCAGCTCCCCTGTGTACTCAGCCACAAACTCATTCCTCTTGATGTCCTCCTGCCACAACACAACATCCAAATCAGCATGACTAATCCTGGTTTTCAATCGGTAAGTTTGTCATCACCATCTGCACTGTAGGGCTTGATGTCATGCTTGCACTGTAGGGCTTGATGTCATGCCTGTATCCGCCACAAGCTCAGTTCTCTTGATGTCCTCCTGCAAAGGCACAACATCCTAATGAGCATGACATGGTGTTGCCACAGAGTGCAGTGCTGTGCTGTGCTGTGCTGTGCTGTGCTGTGCTGTGCTGTGCTGGGCTGTGCTGTGCTGGTGTGCTGCCAGGCACGAGGCACATGGACAGCAGCAACAGAAGATTGCACAGTGCACCTGCTACCATAAAGGCAGCTGATGCATACCAGTACTCAATATCAATATTCGCAAGTCTGCACTGCTCAGCGCTGTTCCTCCAACACCGCAAAGTCACACTTCAGCAAAAGGGTCTTTGTCTCAGCAATGTTCACAAGATAACGTCTAAGCAACAGCATGCTGGCCTGCTACATGTGCTTAATCTACAGCCTTGTTTCTCCAGCGGGGTCTCTGTTTTTTGTGTCATTGCTTGTGCTGCTTTCATCATCTGTCATGTTTTTTGTGTCATTGCTTGTGCTGCTTTCATCATCTGTCAGAGAAGGCAAATCAAGGACTTTAGGTGTAGTATTTCAACAGGGCCTTGTCTCATGCCAGGTCAGGCACTGCTGCACGATCACAACCACTTCATCAAACTTACTCTTTCTCATATCACACTGCAACATTGTACAGCAGCTGCAGTGCAACGATTGTAAACAGGGCCACATTGAAATCAGCAAACGGGTTGTGACCTGTGCAAAGGCGCCCCAGCCAGCGACATGGGAGAGGCCCATGGCCACTCTCTTGTGCTGGCGCAGCCTGAGCTTCATGTTGTGGCAGTCCAGGGTACCCGGGGGCTTCTGCCCGCAGATGGTCCACTGGCATTGCATGCACAGGTCTGGGTCACACTCCCGGTCTGCACCCACAGGCATTGGCACATGAATGCCAGAGACAAACAAACGCTGACAGTGTGAAAGTAGGAGTACAAGATTGTCAAGCCAACATGGCATGCCTAGCTGGTCTGGACCACACTCCGGTCTGCGGCCACCAGCTTGACACGTGATGTCTTTTTTGTTTCAAAACTTAACGGTCATTTGAAATCTCACAATGGTATGACAACAATGACAAGCAACCACTGATCGTGTAAAAGCATAAATGCAAGATTGTCAAGCCGAGGTGTCCTACCTGATTTTGAATGACACAGGTAAGGCGTATTTTGGACAGTACCTTTTCTACAGGTGCAAACCGGCAACAAAAAGAGTAAAAGGCTTTCAGTGAAATCAGAAATATGAGTCATCGGTAGACTCGATCAAGGCAGTATGTCAGCAGACAGTCACTGCAAAGCTTTGCTGTAACATCACATACCGAGCTTGAACGTGCTGCAAGCTGAAGCTGCAAAGCTTGGCGTCACACTACACCTGATTTGCTGCATACGCAGATGTTGTTCACTGATTGGTATCATCACTGACCTGCAGCCATGCAAGGGCAGCCCTTGTTTTTGCAGCCACCCTTGCACACACATCCCTGGAAGCGGCTGCTGCACTTGGGCCCACAGGCACAGAATTTCTCGCAGAAGTGGCCCTCCTTGAGGCAGGGGCAGCCCTCCTTGCAGTCCCCCTTGCACTGGCAGGGCTGGTAGGGCCGGGGGGCTGTGTCATCCTGCCCCTTTGACTTCTTCATGCGCTTCCTGACCACCTGGAGAAACAGACACATACTGGTGGGCGGACAGATACATGCTGCTGAGCTGTGCTGGTTGAAAGAGCAGAGGCTGGTGCAGAAGCTGGTGCAGAAGCTGGTGCAGAAGCTGGTGCAGAAGCTGGTGCGGAACGTCCAACTTGAGTGATGAACACGACCAACTTCAGAAAGCCGCAACAGTGTCAGCAGTCAAGGATTCTACATGGTCATCCTGATCAGCAGTCATAGAGACCAGCTTAGCCCAATTGACCTAAATACAACAACTTCAAACACAGTTGTTGAAAAACAACTCAAGTTGAACAAAAGAATGACAGCCGTAGTAGTACGTCAGTGACTGCTTAGAGAAGGCTTGCTCTGCAATGTTTGGTTGCCTTGCAGCAGGCGATTGCAAAAAGGCAGGCAGGCATGCATTGTTTGTGTGTTTCTGTTCTGCAGAGGACAGTAGTAAGTTGAGATGACATCACATGAAAGACGAGCCCACTCACATGCCAAGCTTGACCAGTGCTCTTCATCTTCTTCTTGGCTGGCTTAGCCTTACGACAGCGGCCCCTGCCCTGCTGGGGGGGTGGCCCTGTCAGGGTGGCTGCCCCTGCCAATGCAGCTGGTAGCCCCACCTGCATGACACACACACACACCATCAGCAGGACAACACGCCAACATTGGCACTAATTGCCACCCTGCGTCTGTGCCTGTAACAGCAAATGGTCATTGCCTTGCTTCCCTTGCTGCAATAGTAAGCAATCATGCCATGCACTGGGTCCAGGCTAGCTGCATACACTAGGACCATGAGTCATGCATGTACACACACATCATCGGTGGGACGACATGTCAAATTGCCACTGGGTGTTGCCTTGGATCCCCTTTCGGTAACAGTAAGAGAGCGTGGTGGACACTAAAGCCAGGCTAGCTGCACACACTGCCCTATGATATGACTAGGAGTAATGCATGTAATGCAAATTGTCAGCTAGACAAAGTCAGGCTTGTTGTTTTACGTGTTTTCCTGAACACCAAAAAAAAACATGCAGCGCACTACGGCCAGGCAAGGTACATGCAGTGGCCTGTCAAACTAGGACCATGCGTGTTGATTCTGCCAACCTTGTGGCATGGTATGCGCAGTCAGCCCACAAAGAAGGACCAGGATATGCTTCAGCGATTGAGAAGCTGGAATTGAAGGCATTCAGGCAATACCAGATTGGTACTGACCAAACTATCAGCAAACCACCATCAACACATATTCAGAGCTAGCAATCCTTTGCAACATGACGAGAAAATTGTTTCCAAAGAAGCACCTGTTTGGCCTATACGAAAAGCAGATTGTCTGGTGTTGCCTACCTTTTCAAGGCGTGCATACACTTCCTGACAGGATTTGGTGCCGACCAGGCGCGCCATCTTGCAGCTGTCTCCACTGAACATCTCTGCTGCCTTATCAAACACGCTTACCTGCACCAACAAATGTTACTGTCACACCACCTGGAAGACATATGAGCACAAATTTCACCAGCATCTACAGGGTTGGTGGACGGCCAACCTGGATTATCCAGAAAGGCTTGTTGTCAGCATGCCATCAAATGCTAGCAGCTTTGCCTGGTGACCCTATACAGCCTGAGATGACAAGTTCACAAGACATTGACTTTCAAGGCCCCAAAGCAGGCAGGCGTCAGCGCTGAAAGACCAAGCAGTGAATTCATTGGCCTTACAAGCTTGCATACAGGTACTCAAAAGCTACTTGCATGCACTATTTGTTTATGCCTGGTTTGTATTGTCCAGTTGGTGGTGCGACACCATTTTTATCTTGTAAGATGTTAGATCTAGACTGATCCCTACTCATCTTTGCAGATACAGATTTTGACTCAACTGTAAACAGTGTCACCCATGTACTTAGACCATGACGCATACAAGGCCCAAGTAGCAAGCTGTGCTTGGGCAGTCCATGACACGCTTTTGCAGGTAATCGTTAAAGGACACAAGTGTCGTTGGTTCAGCCCTCGAAAGATAAATTGAAGGCTGATCTGACTGAAGTACACATGCAAAGACTGGCTTTAGGGGAGTGAGGATGTACCTCAAAGGGGGTCCAGCCAGCATCTGGGTGGCTGCCCTGGCTGCCTGAGGGCCCTGCCCCATCATCTGCCCCATCATCTGCCCTGTCATCTGCCCCATCATCTGCAGTCAACATGCTCAGCACGCCCAGCACTCTCAGCACACACCAGCACAGCAGCAGTTGAGAATATGGACCCTAAAGCGTGATTGTCCTCGCCATACAGGGTGTAAATGCTTTGATATGACATGCCTTTCCAGATGCAGACTTCTGAATTATCTGGTTCACAGGATACCTGACCTTGGCGAGACGGTTTGTGCGCCGTTGCCCTCAAAATATGATTACACAAGTAGCGATACATGCAGTTGTGAAAATGAATAACCAGAGTTCACAGCTTAAGGTTAGCGCTTAGGCAACAAGAAAGCACCTCGCGGGATGCTGATTGAATTTTGGGGTTTACAGTCATGATAGCAAAATCCAACAACACAGTAGCTTGCCTAGTGCCGCCATGGCATGAGGAGGGCTTGACTCTGCAAAGATGACTCTGCCACGTCTGGGAACCGACAGCAAGGCACTGCTTCTTGCAGCACTCCTCACGCTCTCCAGAAGCACGTCAGGAGCAGGCACTGACAGGCCTTGAAGGGAAGCAGGCGTGCCTTTCCTGGTAAGGCTGAAGGGGCCAGTGCTGCCTTTCATGTGGTTGCTCAAGGGACCCTGAAGGGGAGCAGGAATGGCTGCCATGGTTCCGCTGAAAGGGGCAGGGCTGCCTTTCACAGAGCCGCTCAAAGGGGGACGGCTGCCCTTGGCAGAACGTGCTAAAGGCATGTGGCTGCCTTGAACAGTATTTCTGCCTCCAATAGTTGATGGCGTGTTGTTCAAGGGTGTGTGACTGTAGTCAGACAGGCTGACATACAGATCAGTTGGCGAGCCCAGCATCACTGCTGGCTTTCCTTGCGGTGATCTTCGCCTGTTGGGCGTCGTATCTACATCATGCTGCCTGGATCCCAGATGATGTGATGCTGATCCTGGCTGATCCTGTGCTGATCCTGGCTGATCCTGAGCTGGTGCTGGCACCTGTTCATCATCTTCGCTAGAGATGTCAATCTCAATTGGATCGCTGGCTGAGCCTGTATTGGGCGCTTCTGGTAAGCCTTTGGCAGCCGTGGTTTCACCAGTGGGGGTGCGCAGGGTGGGAGGAGTTGGGGCGCCCCCCCTGGTCCGGGCGTGTGTTGGTGCAGCATTGGCATGTGGGGTAGCGATGGGTTTGGAGTTAGGAGTGGCTTTCGGCTCTTCCTCTTCACTGTCTGAAATGACTATGGTATCTTTGGCGCTCAACACATTGCTCTGATTCTGACCTCGGCTGGGTAATGGGGATGTGTTTTGCACTGCAAGCCTTCCATTCAGCAATGATGTGCCAGCTGCTGCTTCATGCTTGATGCGTTTCCTGGCAGGCTGTGCTAGTTTGCTGTCTGACGACTCATCAACTGCTGTGGCACCTGCCGCATCAGCTGCCAAAGCTGTGAGATGCTCAGGCTGTATTGACATTGCAGTGGACACCCGCTTTCTGGACTTCATGCTGCTATGCTGTGCATCCTCAGAACCCGCTGTGGACATGTGCCCAGCTGCCCTTGTGAGGGCTCTCATGGAAGGGCTGTTCGCAGCTGCCCTAGAGAGTAGCCCTTCAGAGAGGCTTTCCATAGCAGCCCCAGAGGTGGGTGTGGAACGCCCCTGCCCAGCAACTTGCCTAGGTGCAGCAAGATGTAGGGCTGACCTCAGAATCAACCCTTTGTCTTTTTCATCTGCTTCCAGATCTGTCCTCCGTTCTTCTTCCTTTTTGACTGTGCTCACCATTGCATTGCCTGCAGGGAAAGTTCCAGCCTAAGTAGGGGCAGAGCAGCCAACTTGTGAGGGGAGGCAAGGGGGAGGGGAGGCAAGGGGAAGGGGAGGCAAGGGGGAAGGGAGGAGGGGATGCTGTTTGTTTTATGTGCAGAAAACAGATGATATTGGACATATGATGGCGTGTATCAGCACATAAACTCAAGCTTGAATAGATAGTCAAGCTTGAGCAGCACGTTTGGCTGCTTGGCTTGATCACATACATCTGTGTCAGACCAGACTCCAAAATGCTGCCAGCATCATCTAGTTTACCACCATGACACATGCATTGAACATGGCAGATGAACAGTATACCTGCTGTCATTGCATGCAGTCGCCAAGACAAGCATGATATGTGCAAATGCTGAACCCCAAATCCCTAAATCCTAAATATGGGATGTCTGCGTATCCCCCTCTCTTCATGTGTCTACAGGTATCCCCAAAATGCATGCAAAGCACAACCACCATCCCAAGCAGCTTTGCAAAAGGCTAATGTGTGCTGTCTGTTCACAACAGGCCATGCAGTTGGATCGCGGGATGCAGAGAGGTAATATCACCACTTGCTTGTGGTGGCAACAGGTCTGCTTTGGCACTTGCCATTGCCAGGCCAGCAGCTGCAGAGGTGCATGTTCTGAAGCAGTTCTTGCTGCAGGCTGCTGAGCTGCTGATGACCGGCTTGGCTGGTCGCCTCTGGTGAGGCCTGCAGTTGTACACACAGAGATGTAAGTACAATGTATGCTGTGTGGTTCTGGCTCAGAAAACTTCATCACATGCTGTTTTCATCGATTCCAAAAAGTGGTGACAAAAATGAAGACTGAAAATGGTGTGTGCATATCTTTTGCTGCACACAGGGCACAAGCATCTGTGCCTGCGTGTTAGCTGTGAGAAATTGAGCAGCTGCAGCTGCAATGTCCAAACATGCAGGGCTCTCGTGATGTCTGGGACATACACCAAAAGTGACTGCGGGATACAGGCAGGCAAGAGCCTGGCTTTGAGGACAAGCCTACCCTCATGATCATCACAGGGTGTTTGCTGACACAGCGACAGGCGATTCTGAATAGCTGCCATGTTGTGAGTGAGTCTGTTCGCAACCACTCACTGGGCTTTCTTATTGTTTGGAAGGCTGCATATGCCTGTTGTATCTGACACCACTTCACGCGACAGTGACATGGATTCTAGACGCAGGTCAAACATGCACGTGTGGCACAAGTGGTGAGTGCACAGTCTTCTCAATTGCACCCGCTTCTGTAAATGTCCAATCTGGTGTATGACAGTGCAAAGAGCATACATAGCCTGGGGCACGGCAGCGTGCAACAAAAGGAAGCGAAACCTTGCTTGACTCCAGATGCAGACCATGCATAGGCTCTGTTGCATTGAGCAGAGGCTTTCAGCAGCTCACATCTGGGAGCTGAGCAGCTCATTCAAAACTCATGAGCACTCTACTCAATCCAACTCAACATGTACTGCTTGAGGCTGCCGTCCCTGGGTCACACCCCAAACGATGCAAAACAACAGAATTTTGAAATGAAGCAAAACTGTCCTGTATGTAAAGCAGAAGGACTCACTTGGTGTGAGGGCCTGTATGGGCAAAGCAGTTGAAGATGCGGCAGCGGCGGCAAAAGCTGTTGGTGAACTTAGCAACCATCACATCCAGCTTCTGATGCTCTGATTGCATGGCAGGGCCTTCAGGCACGGCCGCTGCCAGACTCTGCATGCGAGTCTGTACTGTAGCTGCAGCATGAAGGACAGCTTGCTGTCAAAGCTTCTGCGCATGGGCTGCGTCGCTAGTGAGACTATGTCCTGAGCGTCAGGTGGTGCATGCATGTATGGATGTAGGGATTGGAGTTATCAGAGTCATGTACAGCCTACAACCCAGGTAAGTGCAGCGGCTTCACTGTGGGTGAATGAGTCTCTGCTGGCATTCAATAATGGGTCGGCCTTAAATTGCACACACGACACATAACACATGACACAACTTGCTTGTACTTAGGTGCAAATTGCACCCTTCTTATGCAGCGGATGCTTCATGCAGTCCAATCACAACTCAGCTGAGCATACTGTATCAGACACTTCATCACATTGCCTGCAGGAGTTGGAAGCATGTGCAGGAGGACTGAGACCCCCGCATTGAGAATGTGAGCAAATTATGGGACCCCCAGCGTACCTCTCTTGGCCGTCATCATGCTAGCAGCAATGCGCACAGCTTCTGGTCTCACACCAAACTGCGACACAGCTTTGGACAACAGGAACATGTCTGCCTCCCTCTGCACTCCGTCCAGTGACTCTGTGTCTGAGTCCTGCTCCTCATCACTGTCACTCAGCGGGATTGTTTCACCTGGTTGATGGCAATTATGTGTGAAAGCACTAAATGGATGCTAAGTCAACAGAGATTGCGACAGGCAGCTGCTTTGAATAGCTGTGCAGTGCCATGAATGGATAGTGGTCAAGAGCAATGCAAGTGAGCATTCTCAGGCATGAAGCCTGATGTTGCCTGAGACAGCATCATAGCAATTGCTGTGGATGCTATGAACAGATACATCAAGCTTGCACATGATCAAGAATCAGTGGTGTTCCCTGGAAAATTTGGCATCTGTTTGAGTCACCTATTTCATCTGTGTAGTACATCTGGCGACCAACTCCCTGTGCAAGCTCATTGCATACAAGGTAGCCCCAAGCCTTGTAGGAAGGGTTTGGCTCAACAAGCGGCATGT
>JAABUK010013403.1_pt1 | contig 10236 bp, 17 predicted proteins | sample 5559141 | NCBI WGS metagenome assembly JAABUK01 (sample SAMN10711869, study PRJNA513367) | rock metagenome | isolation source: Antarctica rocks | place: Antarctica: Victoria Land, Pudding Butte nord | collected 2016-01-03 | reverse complement strand
GGCCGCTGCTTTGACCAACAGCGATGTTATGTGCGCCAAAATATGGGTGTTTCGCAACGCCCAGAAAATGGCCTCCATCGCACACAGTTAGCTATGCACTACTGCGCGTCATTGTGCGTACTGCAGATCAGCATATGTGCAGAAATGAGCAGGCAGAAATGCAAAGTACAAAATGCACCTGCAGATTTGTCAGACAGCTGCCCACTGGGCCAAGCAGAAGACGTTTTCTTTGCGACCAGATCTTGCAGACTTCAGATTAGTAGCCTCTCATACAGTCTCCAATCAGAAGCAGCTCTGCCAGGCTTGCTGCGTCAGCACGTGCTGCGTGTGGTTTGAATCAGGCTCACGACCGTGCTGAGTGCTGCTCACCGTCCAATGAATCGCTCGGGAAGCTCAGCATGAATCTATGGACCGTTTTGTGATCCGAGGCGCTCAGGCGGCGTCGGTAAACAGCGCTGCAGCCGGGAAGCCGCGGCAGCGCAAAATTGAGTCTCTGCAAAAGGCACGCTTGAAGGCATGAGCGCGTTGCCTGGGTCTCGGTACAAGCTGGATGCGAGGCTCGTCCCCTTGCTGCGGCAGCCACGCTGTTCAAATTGCTGTTGCATGTCACAGGTGGTGACTCTTGATGCCGGCACGAGTGCGTTGTGCTTCAAGCCGGAGGACCTGTTGCGCTTCCAGAGCCTGCTTCAGAACAGCGGCACAAGCGCCGAGAAGCTCATATTGACGCTGCGGAAGCTGAGCTGCCACGAGATATCCAAGCAGGACCTGGAGTACACGGCACCGCTGCTGCACCCCACCGTCCAGGCAAGCTCCCCGCATCCATACATGCATCAGCTGCTCAAGTAAACACGCAGGCCAACAGGCCTCAGCCTGAGCTGAGCCAGCATCATGAAACAGGTCATCTGAGTAGCTCGAAGTCCTTTGCTACTGCAGATGCTGGAGTACCATGCGGATGCGGACGTGGCGCGAATCGCCGGCAGGCTGGTGCGCTTCCGCGCACCCCCGCGCTTTGTGATGCAGCATGCCTGAATATGAACCTCGAACTAGCCCTGCCAATGGATCACGGAGTGCGACGGAAAATCTGTCAAAAGCCCCCTGCTGCTGCTTGCAAGCCACCAAGCCTCGGGGTGCTTTTTGCAGGTGGACAAGTGGATGCAGCTGGAGGACAGGAGGGGAAAGCCGCCGCCGGCTGTGCACAGACAAGGCAGCATCTCGGGCCAGTGGAGCACCCTGTCATTGCATCGGCGGTAGCAGCAGGTGGCAGGCGCCGTGACGCACCGGGTCCAGATTTCATTTCAATACAGACAGAGCAGCAGAGGGAGAGCGCAACAACCTTCTAGACGTGCACGTCGAGTGAAAGGTCTTCAAAGTCAGACCGTGTCAACCCAGGGGTGCATTCGGCCTGGTAATGCAGGCAATGGAGTGAAATTGACCGAATGCATCAAAACTTGCTGTGGGTCTGATGGCACTGCAACTTGAGCTTCAGAAGCTGCAACAATGCCGGCATCTTCAACCATTTTAAACAATGCCCTGGTGCATACTTACCCTTGAAGGCCGGCACTCACGCCAAGCATGCATGCGCCAGCATCGATGAAGAATCTGCCCTCAGATGGAGCATCCACTACCTATCCTTGTCGATGCTAAGAGACCACCTCAATCGTCCTAGGCATATATCTACACCTTCTGCCTTCAACTCTATCCGCTACGACGTCTGCTCTCGAGTCCTTATTGTACACGCCGGCTGGGTCGCTTTCAAGTAGGCTTCTCCAGCTTTGGCCGGCAGGCCGATGCGGCATGTGCAGCGGCCGTAGCCGCCGCGGCGGCAGCCTGCGTCGCCTCTGACAGCGCCCTCGCCATGCCCAGCTCGCTCGGCGACCTCGGCCCCGACGCCTTGCCCTGTTGCCATGACGCAGCACCCACACCATGCGTGCTTCGTTTGTGGCGGTTGAACATCAAAGACTTTCCATACACACAGCTGAAAAAAACATGGCATACAGATGGCCACGTGTGATGTCATTATATGAGCGACTTCCAGCACGCTCAGAGCGACTTAAGCCAGGTACAAGAGCAGCATCACTCACCTTGAGGTCCGCCACCTTCATGTGCAGCTCCTCGTTCTCGCCCAGGAGCAGGTCCAGCCGCCCCCGCAGCCGCAAGTTGCGTTCCCTCTGCAGAGACAGCACAGTACAGACGTCAATGCCCGTCAGGATGTCAACAATGGGCGTTCAAGCTGTCACAGGTGTGCAAATGGCGCCCTGCTGGCTGCTGCTGCTGGCGGCGGCGGCGGCAACAACTGTAAATGGCTTCAGCCGTGAATGTGTGATCGGCACATGTCAACAAAGCTGATGCTTCTAGAAGGATCAGAGATCGGGAAAACTTTGCTGCTGCAATCAGCCCAACATATCGGTGTTCCTGAAGGCCCAAGTTAAGAGGAGAGCTGCTGACCTCGGCGCGCAGGCGGCCGCGCTCGATGCGGTGCACGATGAGCGCCGTCAGGAGGCCCGCCCCAATGATGGGCGCCCCTTGCTGCACCGGCGGCGGCAGCTGCCGCCAGAAGTTCTGCACCGACTCGGCTGCCGGGTTGATGAAGTCCATCTCCACGTGCACCGGCATCTAGACAGCAGAGGAGCTTGTTGAGTGACACCTGGAAAATTTGCCCCAGGAGTCTGGCATGGCGGCAGGGTCGAGGAACAGGCAGCCGCAGCGGGAGCGTACCTGGAACTTCCCCTGCTTCTTCCATGTCCTTTGCTGCTGTACCCACCGCTTCGATAAGTTCGAGCTGCTGTCTGCGGCAGCAAAACGAGGGCGTTTGAATCTGCCCAGCTGTCAGACACCCGCCGGCACCAGTGCAGCAGCCACGCGCAACCGACACACCACGGCCTGTGCTTCACCTGCGATCTTCGTCCGCCATGAATCCCAGAACGGTACTGGGCGCACACTGCTGCCCCCTGCAGATCACCGCTCCCTTGGGTGTCAGATGCCGTCAAACATGCGCGCCGCCATCTGCCAGAATGGCAGACCAGCAAGGACGTGTATTCGCAGTTTGCAACACACCCGGTAGAGGAGCCCCGGCGTGAGGCATCTTTGGTCCTCCTGCAGCGCCTGCGCCTGCCCCGTTCGATGGTGCGCGTTTGGCCATAGGCAGAATGGCCAGTCGGCTACTATCGCCACTCCACCCTGTGTGCCTCTATCGATAGTCTGATAGATCCGTCTGGTCCATGCAGCGCTGCTTTGCTAGCTGTGAGACTCGCCCGGATTTGAACCAACGCAGAAGCTGACCAGGCACCCTTTCGACCTCTCGCCGGCCACCACCCCGATTGCAGCCCAGGTCGGCTGCAGTACCAGTGGGTTCACGAGTATTGGTGCTGTTGCCGAGACCGCAATCAACAAATGACCTTGTCGTGCAGGCTGCAGCAGGGACAGCAGCATCGCCTGCTGCTTCCGGTGAACATCTCACGATCTGGTGCGCAGATCACTCGGCCATTTCTGCAGACATTTTGCGCGTCGTAACCATATACATCATAGCTGCAGCAGGTGCAGTTCCTGAGTTGCTCGACCCGGGCGCAGCACTGCTGAGAATCTGCCGCTGGTCGAGGTTTCCGAGTTCCTACAGCTGCCCAATCCTAGCCCACGACCAGCGTCTGATGGTACAGATGAAGCTCTGAGACGTGATGAGCGTGTTGGCGATGCTAAGTCCCGAGAATTGAAGCAGCAGCTACTGTCGGAGTGCAGAGTCTCTCGAGATGGAAGACAGCCCGAACGAGCCCAGACCTGCAGGCTTTCGGCCGTTTAAGCAGCTCGCTCAGGTACTTGAATGCAAGAAGCGTGATGTGCATGAGCCAAAGGCGTCGAAAACGTTTTTCGGTCACCTTTCAGCCTGTGGCATCTGGTCTGACTCTGTGACAAGTTGTGTGCTGAAGGTGGCCACGGCAATCGTCCGCACGGCAGGTAGTGCCATTGCCCTAGTCGAAGATGCGGAGCTGCGCAAGTGAGTCGCGCGTGCTTGCCCTGCATGAATGCTGTGCGGCAATATCCATGTCACCCTGCTCCCCTACCGCTAGCTTCCTGGAAGGCCATCGACCGCATATGTTGCCACATTGATCTATGATTGCTCCACGTGCAGGAAGGCCGGCAGCCTGGTGGTCGGCCAAGCCAACAAGGGCTTCAACACTGTGCGCCAAGGTGCGCCGATGTCGCCGGACCGCAGCCGCATATGATTTGTATCACTATCTCCGGTGCTAGACACATCACGAGGTTCAGGCTGACATTCAGTTGCTGATGATCATTTGATGCGTTTGTTGGACTCTGCAGGCGTGGCGTCAAGCGCAGACACCCTGGGGCAGCGCATCCGCTCGGGGCCGGCGCAGGTGCACTCGGTGCTGACCACGCTGCAGAAGCGCATCGAGGAGCAGCGCCTCCTCGTGGCCTTACAGGTGTGCTGTTTGTGCTTCTTGTACTGCCGTGGATCTAGCTATGCTTGTTGGTGAACCTGAGCTCCGTCACTGGCCAGCCTCTCGAGAGCATGAGAAGGGCGCCTGGTTGGTTGACATGCCCCTGATTTCGCCAATTGCAGGAGGAGCGGGACGCGCCGGTGGACGTGCAGATCGGCCCGCAGCTGTACGAAAATGCGCCGCAGGAGCTGCGCTCGCGGCTGTGGGTTGCGCTGCTGGACAACAGCACCCTGGCGACCAGCGTGGAACACAGCGCGGTGAGTTTTGTTGCACGCCGCTGTTGTTTTATGATGGTAAACCGCTGCACTGCAAGGTGACTGCGGCGGTCTGCTGGGTTGGTCACTTGAACGGAAACTGCATGAATGGACAATGGTAGCTAGGATGTCTGCGAAGTGCAACGTCACTGCCACGTGCAATGCCACCGCGTGATGTCTGATGGGGTCAAACGTGTGCGCAGCTGTCTCGCACCGGCAGCGAGGGGCTGGGCAACCGGTCGACCACATCCACGCGGCGAGGTGCCTCCCTGCCGGGCGACGGCCGCCCCAGCAGCCTGCCAGAGGCGTCAGAGGAGGGTGACCAGCAGGCGGCAGGCGGGCAGGCAGGCAGCGCCGCTGCCGACAACACCGCCGGGGATGCCGCGGCAGCAGATGGTGCGGCGAATGGCGCCAAGCCGCAGTCTTCCGCCGAGACAGCGCAGCCGCAGGGCGTCGACTCGCCATCAGCACAGCCAGCTGATACCAGCGAAGGCGCGGCTGAATGTTTGCCAGATACATTAGCGCCAGCCAGCTCCGCGGCCGCGCTGTCGGCGCCAGAGTCCAGGCAGAGCAGCCCGGCCATGCCCAGCCTGGCGACCAACAACCCCTACAGCTTCGCCCGACGCGTCGTGGAGCCCTCCAACTCCCCACAGGTGGGCTCTGCAGCCTCAAAATACGAGTCTCTGATCCTGTTCCGAGCTCGGCATCTCGCACCTTGATCTGGGGTGCGATATCTGCATTCTGCAGCCAGCTCAGCGTCCAGGCATCCATGTGGATAGTTGCATGATCGCATACCCAGCGCTGATGATTGTAAACGCAGGCGTCACCGCGCACCGCTGGCTACAGCTGGGCGCGCTCGCGGCCGGGGAGCGCCCCCGCTGGCACGCGCCTCGCCGAGGCACGCGCAGCAGCCACGGCGGCAGATCGGGTCGGCGCCGACGTCGCCGCGGCGGACGCATCATCCGGCATCGCAGAAGAGGCGGCAGCTGCCGTCGCCGCCATGGCCGCCGCTGGCATCTCCATGCCGGAGGGCGCCCGGCGCAGCTCGGATGGCGGCGGCGCGGCAGGCGGCGCGGCGCCTCCGCCAGCGGATGGGGTGGATCAGGGCGACGCGGACGCCGCGTCAGCGCTGAGCCCAGCGCAGCAGGCGGCGGCGTGTCTGCGCAGCACCAGCGCGAGGCACGCGGCGGCGCTGGCGGCGCAGCGGGCGGCGCTCGTGGCAGCGGCAGAGGATGACGGCCACAAGGCGGCGGACCGCGAGGCGCTCGGCCTGGAGGTGGACCATGTTGCCTTGCTCGTTTGCAGCAGGCGGCTTTCTGTTGCATCATACGGCTTCGCTCATCTGCACCAGGCGGCTCTCTGCCGCATTACCACAGCTGGAACAGCATTGCCAGGACCTGGGTGTGAACCCCGGCCGGGAATTGGGCCTGGGTTGCTCACTAACTTACATAGGCCCCTGCCAGCTCCTGTGGGCTTGCGCCAGCCGCGCGTGTGGCCTGGTCAGGGTACCCTGTTCCATCAGCTCGTCCATGAGCGAGGAGCCTGCCATGTGTAGCCCTCGGCAATGCACAAAGCCTGCGGCCTGACGTGCTGATCTGCCTTCATGTCGCAGCCTGACGAGGAGGAGCCAGGGCACATCATGAGCAGCCGTGAGACCTGGGCGGAGCCCGACAGCTTGCCTGCGCCGCCGTCGCCGTCCGGCGTCGACGCCTTTGGCATCGTACGGCGCTCCGGCGACGGCAGCGAGCTGGATGCCTGGGAGATGGTGCAGGTGCTTTTTGACACTTGGTAATTCCAGTGTCATCCGAGAATTGAGTTTGCAGTTGCTCATGCAGCGGCTGCTTCTGATTTTGAGCTAATGCAGCGTCACCATGGCACTCCCCAGCGTGAGCAAACGCTGCAGGCATCCAGGGTGGAGGCTCTGCGAGCGGGTGCTAGTAGTAATGCATGGCCACTATCTGAAGATGATGTTATGAAAGTCTGAGCTTGCCGCGCAGGATGGTGGCAACCTGTACAACTTCGGGGGGGGTGATGGCTTGGCGGCGCGGCTGCACCCGGCTGCGCAGGACAAGCTCAGCCCCGAGGATGTCGCCATCTGGCAGAGTGCGTACATCCCTCCTCCCTTTCAACCCTGCATTTTTCTGCGCCTGAAAGTCCACATGCGTCATTCGAAAGTCTGTCAAACGACACCATGCTGGGGGACAGCAGCAGAGCACACCTGGCGGCCAAACACTGTGCATGCAGTTTCTAGCACTGAATTTGACGCTTCTGACGCCTAGCGCCACGCTGTCGCAGAGCTGATGATGTCGATCATGACGGTGCCGTGGCCCATCAGCACCGAGTTCCCCGAGGAGTGCCGCTACAACACCCTGCTCCAGATCAGCATCGGCCAGGTGAGACAGCCTTCCTCCTTGGCTGGATTTGCCAGATGCTCATGCTGAAAGTCCCGCATGCATTGCGGATCTGTACGATGGACGAGTTGCACACATGATATGGCTGGCACGCTGTTTCAGAGTTCATGGACGAAAACCTGCGAGGGTTTTCTTGAAGCTGCTATGAACGACCTGCCTGAAACTGGTGCAGGAGGAGACGGATGACATCATATCTCGGGACATCAACCGCACGTTCCCGGAGCACCCGCAGTTCGGTTTCGAACAGGGGCAGCAGGCGCTCTTCCGTGTGCTCAAGGCGTACTCCCTGCACGACCTGGAGGTGTGTTCCGCTCACGTCTTCCCAGCTCGTCTGACTGGCAAGCTCTTCCTTGGCGATACCTTCGTATGATTTGATAGCCAGTTGTTCCTTTGATCGTTCACCGTCAAGAACGGCGATGTGGTCAGGTGTCGAAACCTTCCAGACGCCTCCCCAACAATGAGTGCCCGGCATACTGCGCTGCACATGCATCGCTCACCATGCTCCCGCCATGTTTGCAGACGGGGTACTGCCAGGGCATGGCGTTTGTGGCGGGCATCGTGCTGATGTACCTGCCGGAGGAGCCGGCCTTCCGCATGCTGGCGCGCCTGCTGGATGAGCGCGGCCCCAACCTGCGCCGCCTCTACCTTCCTGGCCTGGAGGTATGAGGCTGCAAGCAAAAACCGACTTTGCACTGGCAGTCAAAGCTTAGCATCAACGAGCTCGCTGGACGAGCGCGGCCCCATCCTGCGCTTGTACCTACCCGGTCTGGAGGTGTGGACCAATCAGATATCTGCGTCCAATCGTCGACTTTGCACTGAAACTTTAATCCGGACAGCCTCTCTGGACGAGCGCGGTCCCACCTGCGCCGCCTCGACCTGCCTGGCCTGGAGGTGTGGAAGATGCAAGCAGAACCTGACTTGTAATTTAGCATTGAAAAGCTGGCTGGACGAGCGCGGCACCAACCTGCGCCTCTACCTGCCCGGCCTGCAAGTGAGCACGCTGTAATATCGGCCCTCGTTGGCATTTGAGATGGTTATGTGCTACAGGGACGATGTGGCGACTGCACCACCGGATTGTGGGCTGGAAGGAAACCGCAAGGTATGGTTCTACGGCGCGCCCCTGCAAGATGGAATGGGTTTACATGGTTATACAATCGCTGATGCTGTGTGCAGGGGTTGAAACAGCAGCTGCGGGCGCTGGAGTGGCTGCTGGAGCGTCACTTCCCCGCGCTGTCCAGCCACCTGCAGGCAAGGATCCAACTGGCCCACTCCCGGCAATCCATGAGTGCGCTGTAGTGCTGGACGCGATGCAGTGCCACCGCAGGCAGCCTGGCCAAGCCTGGAGTGCACCTCGGTTGTCTTGCTTTGCCGTGTGTGAGCTCCAGCCACCAGACAGCCACGGCGCAACAGTGTCGTTGGGTTTTAGCCAGGGCTTCCAAAACGGCCCCCGAATTCTTTTCCGTGGTGCAACAGGCCAACACGGTGGCGCCGGTGCTATACGCAAGCCAGTGGTTCCTGACGCTATTCGCGTGCCCCTTCCCGTCCGCCTTCTCCGCCCGCATCATCGACATCATCCTGGAGGAGGGCCACTCCGAGATCTTGCTGCAGGCGTGCACACCAGACCCTGTCTTGCAGCGTCACATTCATGTGAAAAGCCTTGTATGAAGCTTGCAGTGTGACATGCACACGCCCGCCTGTTTTCCTTTCGGGATGTGTGTTATGCTGATTCATCCCGAGCAGCGCAATATGAAGCTTCGGCAGAGCTTCAGCGATATTGACAGTGACAGTCAAGTGTAGATGTTTTTCTGGCGCAGGCGGCGCTGGCGGTGGTTGCGGAGTGCGAGACGGAGCTGCTCAAGCTGGACGACTTTGAGGAGCTCATCACTCACCTCAAGGTGCGGCTTGACATATTGCAGTGGAAGAGCGTTCAGCAGCTCATGCTCTGTGTGGACGCTGTGACCTGGTCCGGTGAGCTGACCTGGCTCAGGCCTTGTGACTCGGCCAGCTGAGTTGCTGCAGCTGATTGCAGCCCACATGTCGAATCTTTCGGGGTACAATCTCGGAGCCGACGCTTGTGTTGCAACGCAATTGGAAGGCCTGGCTTTGATTACAATTCCGTAGCTGAGGTGTCGCATGCCACCGCAGGTGGAGCCGGTGCAGTGGAGCGAGAAGCGGCAGCGCAAGGTGCTCAATGCGGCCGTCAGCAGCGTGGTCACGCACAAGATGATCCGCGCCGCCAACTTCGCCGTCACCACCGGCTACTGCGGCTCCCTCTCCCGCCGCACCTCCAGCCGCCACGAGGTGATTCTTTCGATTCAGTTCAGTCCAATGCCTGGTGGCTGTCCAACTACCCAGCTTCATTTCGAGAGCCTGATGCATCACGTGCACGTCAGAAGGTCAGAAGGTCAGATTCGAGCGTTTGTGCGCTGCGAACGCAGATCGCATCTGCTGCCGCCTCGTTCACCGGCGGCCGCTCGCGCAACAGGACGGTCAGCGGCGCGGCGCCCGCCGCGTCCGGCGTCAACGCCAACGACCTGTCCGACGCCCTGGCAGCCGTCGAGCTCTCCACAGGTGGCACCCACGGCAGCGACTGCCGCATCTGCTGCAGGCGCTACAGTACATAATGGGGTAGACTGGACGCACAGTGATAAAGTGCTGCATAATGGTTTTGATAATTCTGGATAGTTTTTGAAAGAATGTGTCTGACGCTTGATGTTGGCTGTGTGCAGACTCGGCGGCAGCGGCACAGGCGGCGGAGGCGGCGCCACTAGGCACGGACGACCTGGAGCTGGTGCTCGCGTATGACATGCTGCTGGACAAGTCGGAGGAGCAGCAGCTGGCAGCGCAGTCCTTGGCGCCCTCCTCGGGCCAGATGGTGAGCTCCCCAGTAGGTGACACCAGGTCATGAACAGTGTACCTATGATGATATGAGATTGTTGGGCAGGGCCCGGGGCATGCGAGAAAACCGGAAACCGGTGTTTGTAACCGACATCTAATTTGCACGGCGCAGATGGCACCCATCATGGAGCACGGCGACGCGCACGCGGCGGTGCGCGCCACAGTGCCTGCCGCGGCGTCGGCGGCAGCGGCATCTGCGGCGGCAGCGGCGGCGGCGGAGGC
>JAABUK010013401.1_pt1 | contig 10238 bp, 4 predicted proteins | sample 5559141 | NCBI WGS metagenome assembly JAABUK01 (sample SAMN10711869, study PRJNA513367) | rock metagenome | isolation source: Antarctica rocks | place: Antarctica: Victoria Land, Pudding Butte nord | collected 2016-01-03 | reverse complement strand
CAAGTCAAAAACCAACTAAAGGGATAAAAAAGGCTTTATCCGCGGGCGCCTAAAGGGATAAAAAAGGCCTTATCCCTTGCTTTGCTTTTGAAGGGATAAACCCTTCAAGGCTGCGCAAGCAGTCAAGGCCTTTTTTATCCCTTTAGGCGCCCGCGGATAACTACGGGGCAAAGTGGTTGCAAAACAAGGGATAATTGGCAGCCTTGTTTTGCGAATCAGAACAAAAAAGATTATCAAGTGGAATTTCTTACGCAAAACCTTGAAGGCTCTGTTCCACGGTAATACCACCACCTTATCTCTTTCGGTTTTAGAAAGGTTTGTTGTTTTATAAACCTTTTTTTTTGGTTTTTATACGCGCAACATACTCTGGAAGCAAATTTTTCACAGTTCTTTGTCGTATCTCTTTTTTTAACTTTAAAAACTAAAACCATAGCTCCAATTTTTGGGTCTTTTCCAACTTCTATCTTCCGCAGCGCTATATGTTGTTTCCGGGGTGGCACTCTTTACTCACATTGTTGTAAATTTGATGGTTCCGACGATCCTTCCTCTTATCCCTTTTTTGCAGCAATTTTGAAATTTCTTCTAACAACGGTTGCAATTTTAGATTCTCTGAGTTTTGCACGATAATTACACCAATTAAGCAAGCTGTTAAAACTAGACTCTAAATAACAATCTGTTTTTCTTTTGTTGATAAATTCTCGAATTTCTCGCGCAATGACGAATTTTTTTCAGGAGAAGCTGATTCACTGGAAAAGGTATCAGATTGTAACTAAGATCTTATTATAAGATCTTTTTTTGTTTTCCAGATTCTATCGTTTTCCGCATTATCGGGTACCGATTTATGGTCACAGTCTTTAAACTCTCCAGTCTGTTCGCAGAAAGCGGAGTCTGTAAAAGAAAGATAAATTAATAAAAGTGCCACTCCACCAATTATTTTTTTGCTACTATCTCTCATTTGGATAAAGTAAAAATGTACTAAAATTTTATCAACAAGGTTTTTCTTTTTTTTATATAAGAAAGGGGTACAAAGATTATCTCCTCCACACGATACAAGCAAAACAAGGGTTATGAAACCTATGGTTGTGTTCTACCACTTTGCCTGCTATCTCTAAAAGAAAGGAGATACTAAAGAAGATCGCCAAGTGGTATCGCCTTCAAGGGATAAAGGGATACCGTTGTGTATCTTCTTGCGAAAGGAGAACTACCCTCTATGGCATATTTCCTTGTGCTATCATAACATCGCCTTCTCTAATAAGGGATAAGCCGAAGGCGAGACCACTTTAGTGTATCCCTTCCACGGCGATCAGTATCCTATGCGCCTAAAGGGATAAAAAAGGCCTTATCCCTTGCTTTGCTTTTGAAGGGATAAACCCTTCAAGGGATAATAGCCTTTATCCCTTGTGAAGGGGTTATCCCTTAAGGAAAGAGAGGATGAGATACCACCTCAAGGGATAAAGCCGTTACAGACCGCCTTCACAAGGGATAAAGGCTATTATCCCTTGAAGGGTTTATCCCTTCAAAAGCAAAGCAAGGGATAAGGCCTTTTTTATCCCTTTAGGCGCATAGGATACTGATCGCCTTTTCAGTAAGGGATAAAGGCTGCCAAGGGAAAAGAGCAGTATGCGCCTTTTTTATCCCTTTAGGCGCATAGGATACTTTACGCGATAGCAGGATCTTTGAGGTTTTTTTTTATAAACCTTGTGAAGGCGCTCTTCTTTTTCACTTTCTGTAACGGTAATCTTCCACGACGATTAAGGGATATAAGGGATATAAGAGATATAAGGGATATAAGGGATATAAGGGATATAAGGGATATAAGGGATAAAAGGGATATAAGGGATAAAAGGGATAAAAGGGATATAAGGGATAAAAGGGATAAGAGCCTTTCTTCTTTTAACGGTCTACTTCCCCAAAGACGATGTCTTGAGTACCAATTATAGTGACAACGTCTGCTAACATATGATTACGAGCCATGAAATCTAACCCTTGCAAATGAGCAAATCCTGGGGCTCTAATTTTGCAACGGTAAGGACGATTACTACCATTACTAACTAAGTAGACACCGAATTCTCCTTTAGGAGCTTCTACCGCAGTGTAAGTTTCTCCACTGGGTACTGTGAATCCCTCAGTATACAATTTGAAATGATGTATTAAAGATTCCATAGATTGTTTCATTTGTGAGCGTGAAGGAGGCGTTATTTTCCTATCATCCTCTTTGATCATACCATTGGGTATTTCATTCAGAGTTTGAGTTATAATTCTAATACTTTGACGCATCTCTTCTATACGTATCAAATAACGATCATAACAGTCTCCATTTCTCCCTACTGGCACATCGAATTCCATTTTGTCATAAACGTCATAAGGTTGTGTTTTACGTAAATCCCAACTTATACCAGATCCTCGAGCCATTACACCTGAAAAACCCCAATCCATTGCTTGAGAGGCTGTTACTCTACCGACATCTACAAGTCTTTGTTTCCATATACGGTTCACTGTCAACATTTCTTCCATCTCATCAATACGAGACGCAAATTGTTGTGCAAACTTGTAAATATCTTCACACAACCCAACTGGTAAATCTTGTGCAACACCTCCTGGACGGATGTAAGCAGCATGCATACGTGCACCTGACACTCTTTCATAAAATTCCATAAGCTTTTCACGCTCTTCAAAACCCCACAAAAAAGGAGTTAATGCTCCGACGTCCATTGCATGACATGTAACTGCTAGTAAATGATTCAACACTCTTGTAATTTCAGAGAACATCACTCTAATATATTGTGCACGAAGTGGTACTGAACAATTAAGTAACTTTTCAACAGCTAAAGAATAAGCGTGCTCTTGACACATCATAGATACATAATCTAAACGATCAAAATAGGGCAAGGCTTGTAAATAAGTTTTATATTCGATTAACTTTTCAGTACCTCTGTGAAGTAATCCGATATGTGGATCAGCTCTCTGCACTACTTCTCCGTTCATCTCTAAAACTAAACGTAAAACACCGTGCGCAGCAGGGTGTTGAGGACCAAAGTTGATAGTGAAGTTTTTCACTTGAGGAGGTGTGATTGCTTTTTCTATAGCCATATGTATATCTAATTATATTTACTTGTTAAAGGCAGGCTTTCCACTTTTTAGAAAGAAAAAAACTGCGTTTTATCCCTTCCCTTGTGCGAACCTAGTTTTGCATTAAGGGATAAACCCTTCAAAGGGAGACTTATTGCCTACGGCGATTAGACTCTCTTTATTGCATTATTGCATTATTGCATTATTGCATTATTGCATTATTGCATTATTGCATTATTGCACTATTGCATTATTGCATTATTGCAAAAAAAGGTTTTAATAAGGGTTTTGCGGAGACTTGATAATAAACTTTGTTTTGCTTCGCAAAACTTAGAAAAGCGTACCTTTTCAGGATAACAATAAGGGATAAGAGGGGGCCATCGATTGCGAGGCTCTTATCCCTTTATCCCTTTATCCCTTTATCCCTTTATCCCTTTATCCCTTATTAGGAGCCTTACTTTGGGTTGTTATCCTAAAAAGGTTTTGCATTGCAAAAGCCTAACCGAAGAAGACTCGATTGCCTAACAAGGGAAATAAGTCTCAGAGCAAGTCTCCGCGGATTAAGGGATAAACCCTTCAAAAACCAACTAAAGAGATAATAAAGGCCTAAACTGCTTCTGATCCCCCTACTTATCCCTTGTTGGTTTTTCAAAGTGGGAGGATCCTATGCGCCTAAAGGGATAAAAAGGCGCATACTATAAGTGGCCTGACTTCTTCCATAGTTCTGATTCGCAAAAAAAAGATATATAGTTTATTATGATGAAAAACCAACAAGTGGAAGGGAGAACGCAAAACCTTGGGAGCCTTCTTTTTCTCCTATGCGCCTAAAGGGATAAAAAAGGCCTTTACTGCTTTTGAAGGGATAAACCCTTCAAGGCTGCGCGAGCAGTATGCGCAGCTTTTATCCCTTGCTGCGCATAGGATAATAGCCTTGTTTTGCGAATAAGAACTTAGGAAATCAAAGCAGGGCACTTATAATATGCGCCTTTTTTATCCCTTTAGGCGAAGAGATCACCGCGGAGAAGGGATAAAATGGTTCGAAGAAAGCTTTCTTTGCCCTTATTAGGAGCTTTCTTTTTAGGAGTACGCAAGTATCGTGTGGTTTATCCCTTGTTTTGCGAAGCATGTATCCTATGCGCCTAAAGGGATAAAAAAGGCCTTTACTAAAAGACTAATTTCCTAAGTTTATTATGATGCCCCTACAAGGGATAATAGATCGCCAGGGGCTCTTTCCCTTATTAGAGGCAAAGTGGTCGCAAAAAAAAGATTATAAGAACGGATACTATTTTTGCAAAAAAAAGATTATAAAACCAAACCCCTTCTGAATAGCACAATAGCACAATAGCACAATAGCACAAAGTTTATTATCAAGTCTCCGCAAAACCTTGAAAGGGATAAGACGCGTTTTATGATCTTATGATACCACTTTGTTATGATAGCACAAGGATAAAAAGGGGTTATCCCTTAAGGAGCACTTGAAGGCGCGAGCAAAAGGCGCTGTACTTATTTTTGCTGCCCATATCCATTTCCTTACCGGTTAAAAAAAAAAGAGACACACTAAGGGATAACCCGAAGGGGGAATAAGTATCAGAAAGAGAGGATACACAACGCTATCCCTTTATCCCTTGAAGGCGAGACCACCCCCTTGTATACCTCCGGTTTTATAAACCGTGGTTCTAGTTTTGTTTCTTTGTTATGACTCTTTAGCAAATTATCCCTTGCAACGCATAGAGCCTTTTGCTCTGAGACTTATTAAGGGATAACCCCTTCAAAGGCTGCGCAAGCAGTATGCGCAGCTTGGCTGCGCATAGGATACTTATCGCCGAAGGCGATACCACCCTCTTCTCTTTCTTTGGTTTTATAAGCCTATTTTGTAAGTTTAAAAAATGGATTGACCACGGCCCTAATTGAATACTTTTATAATTATTTGAATCTAAAGAATTTTATAATTGTATTGGAAAAGTCAGTTAAAATACCATTGGATGGAAACCTTTCAGGTACTTTGTGTATTATTTGATTTTCTATTCTTTGTAATTCATTTATAAAATCTATCCCCCAATCCATTTGAAGGGATAAGAGGCCTCATTTATCGAATTCTCAAAGTGTTTCATGGCCCATTCGTAGTTTTTAATCCGATAAAGCAATGCTGCGCAAGCAGTATGCGCCTTTTTTATCCCTTGCTGTTATCCCTTGCATAGAATGTACTTCTACAAAATCCAGTATACTTATTGTCAGTATAAATAGAAGAAAAGCAAGCCAGCCTTTTACAGCACCTGGGAGGTATCTGTCCAAAAACTCTTTTCCAATGAAAACCTGTATGGATGGCCCTATAGAATAAAAGTTGAGCACTTATCCCTTATTGAAAGAAAAAAAGCAGAAAAAATGGTGAAAGAGACTCTAAAGTGTGCAAACTGTTGCAAATTACTGTCTTTGATATCGCAGTGAAAGCCAAGGATTACAAAGAAAACAAAAAGCAAAAACCATCGAGTTAAAAAAAAAGAAGATACGATTACAATTACAGTTCGTAGGGCGTAAAAAAAAAAGGAAGCTATAATGTTTAACAACATAAGATTATAATTCTATAGCACATTGTATAAATTTCAAAATTAAAGAAAAATAAAGTGGAAAAAAAAACCATTATTTTCCACTCTATGGCATATTCAGGCCACTTCTTATGAGAAATTGAAGAGTTTGAGTGATTAAAGAAAAGCCTCCAAAGAAAAAAAGTGCGAAAGAAAACCATTATTTCACAAGGGATAACTGCCGCAAATTTATCTTTTATTCATTAAAGTCGCCCCTCATATATCATATGAGGTCTCATTGGCTCCTTACCCTTGTTTCTTTTGATGCCCCTCTCCAATCATAATATCATAATATCATAATATCATAATATCATAATATCATAATATCATAATAGGATACTTATCGCCAGGGGCTCTTTCCCTTATTAGAGGCAAAGTGGTAGGAAAAGAGCCCCCGGAAGGCTGCGAAGGGAAAAGAGCAGTATGCGCAGCTTTTATCCCTTGCTGTTATCCCTTGCATAGGATAAAGCCTTCGAGGGATAAAGACCAAAAGACCAACCCCCGGCGCCCGCCGATAAGGGATAAAATGGTTTGCAAAAGGTATACTTTTTTAGCTTGAGGTAGTTATTAACTCCAATCGAGAGCTCCTTTACGCCACTCGTAGACAAATCCAATTGTTAATATAACTAAAAAAGTCATCATCGACCAGAAACCAAAAAAACCTACTTTGTTTAAAGTTAAAGCCCAAGGAAATAAAAATGTGACTTCTAAATCAAATATGATAAAAAGAATAGCTACTAAATAAAACTGCACGTCAAATCTGCTCCTTGCGTCGTCAAAGGGGTCAAATCCGCACTCATAAGCTGAGATCTTTTCTGGGTCTGCTTTACGTGTGGCAAACACAAAGGACAATCCTAAAATAATACATGCCAAAAGGAGACCAATTATAAAATAAATAAAAACTGAAACGTATTCAACCATTCTTTTGTGTGATTTCTTTTTTTTTTTTTTAATTATATTCCATTCCATCTTATCCCATCTCTAAGTTTTGCATTAATAAGTCTCGAGGGAGAACTCTCATCGCCTTTTCAGCAAACTTTATAAAACCGAAAGAAATATGCCATAGAGGATACGATACGCGATTAGAGGGCAATCAACGTGCGAAAGCCAACCAAAACCTTGAAAGGGATAAGGCGCGTTTTATGATCTTATGATGTCACTTGTGGTATCCCTTTGAAGGCGATAAGTATCCTATGCGCCTAAAGGGATAAAAAGGGATAAAAAAGGCCTTATCCTATGCAAGGGATAACAGCAAGGGATAAAAGCTGCGCATACTGCTCTTTTCCCTTCGCAGCCTTGCTTTGCTTTTGAAGGGAGAAACCCTTCAAGGGATAATAGCCTTTATCCCTTGTGAAAGCGATTCTTATCCCTTTGAAGGCAATTAGAAAAGGCGATAACAAGGTTCTTGTGGTAGGATATACTAAAGTGACAACCACGGTTTCTAAAACAAATAAGAAGGGGAATTATCCCTTGTTTTGCAACCACCTTGCCTCTAATAAGGGAAAGAGCCGGAGGCGATGTATTCTCCCTTGTAGGGGCATCATAATAAAGTATATATCTTTTTTTTGCATTATCCTATGCGCCTAAAGGGATAAAAAAGGCGCATACTGCTTTTATCCCTTCGCAGCCTTCCACTTTGAAAAGCCAACAAGGGATAACTACTTATCCCTTGTTGGCTTTTGATCATAATAAACTTAGGAAAAGAGCAAAGAAGGCCTTTTTTATCCCTTTAGGCGCTTTTATCCGCGGATCAGAGTATGATGCCTCTAATAAGGGATAAGCCGAAGGCGATGTATTATCCCTTGTAGGGGCAAAGTGTAAGGGATAACGCAAAACCTTCAAGGGATAAAGCAAGTATCGTGTGGTTTATCCCTTGTTTTGCGAACCATTTTATCCCTTATCCGCGGGTTAAGGGATAAACCCTTCAAAAACCAACTAAAGGCTGCCAAGGGAAAAAAGCAGTATGCGCAGCTTTTATCTCTTGCTGCGCATAGGATAAAAAAGGCCTTTACTAAAAGACTGATTCCCTTGACTGATTTCCTAAGTTCTTATTCGCAAAACAAGGCTATTATCCTATGCGCAGCAAGAGATAAAAGCTGCGCATACTGCTTTTTTCCCTTGGCAGCCTTGAAGGGTTTATCCCTTCAAAAGCAGTAAAGGCCTTTTTTATCCCTTTAGGCGACTTGAGTTATCCCTTACCCGCGGATAATCCTATGCGCCTAAAGGGATAAAAAAGGCGCATACTGCTTGCGCAGCCTTACTTGTATGATGAAAAACCAACAAGGCTATTATCCGCGGGCGCCTAAAGGGATAAAAAAGGCCTTTACTGCTTTTTTCCCTTGGCAGCCTTGAAGGGTTTATCCCTTCAAAAGCAGTATGCGCAGCTTTTACCCCTTTAGGCACATAGGATAACTCGGGGTTCTTTTTTCAAAGTGGAAGGGATAACGCAAAACAAGGGATAATTGGCAGCCTTCAAAGTTTATTATCAAGTCTCCGCAAAACAAAAACCAAGAACCCGCGTTTTATGATTTTATGATTAGAGTTGTTGTGTATCCTAAGTTTTGGGAATGAAAACAAAATAAGGGATTCAATACCAAGAGTATGATGAAAAACCAACAAGGCTATTATCCTATGCGCAGCCAAGCTGCGCATACTGCTCGCGCAGCCTTGAAGGGTTTCTCCCTTCAAAAGCAGTAAAGGCCTTTTTTATCCCTTTAGGCGCATAGGATAACTACAGGAATCGCCAGGGGCTCTTTCCCTTATTAGAGGCAAAGTGAAAGGGATAACGCAAAATCTTCCATGGCTTATCCCTTATGTCACAAGGAGAGAAGGCGATAGCAAGGTTTTTGTGGTAGGAGACGAGGCGCATTATTTTCCAGCACCCGCGGCTACTAGACGTGGAAGGGTTTGTCTTATATTTTTACTATTTAGTAAATTGTTTGAGGTGCCGAATGGTCTCTGGGCACTTTTTTTCAAAGACTTTATTTTAACTAATACTGCCTTCAGTATATTTTGAGCAATTAATTGCTGTAATTCTTGGTATAAAGAGACTTTAGAAGACTTGAGAGTGTTTAATTTTTGTTTTATTTGATCAGAAAAAACTGTAAAGAGACTTCCTTTTCCTAAGTGGCTCGCTTGCTTTAACTCAATAACAGTAAATGATTTCACTTTATTTAAAGTGAGAGTTAAAGCTGTTACTTTTTGGTGTTCTTTGTAAAGTTGTTTCAAGGAATCCGCTTTTAAAAGCAAAAAGTTTTGTAACAACCCTTTGATACTCTCGCTTCTTTCATCGAGTGATTGCTTTAGAGTGTCTCCAAAATAACGGAAAACGAAAAAGATAAAAGCAAAAAAGCTTAAAGCTACTAAGGTTTCTTCATTGTATATTATTATATTTTTTGAGCTAAATACGCAAAATATTAGAAACCCAAAAATATATGGTCTGTATTTATCATTACTAATCATAATAGTTATGTTTTTTTTGATATATCATTTGATTGGTTTTTGATTTGATGAGACTCTTATGCCTTCCTTCTCTAATAATTTTTTATAATTTGATGTGGAAACTTTACAAGCAAGGTTTTGCGTCTTCCGTGGTTTCAGGAAGGCATACATGCATTGCCCCGTGGAACATCGCGTAACCCTTCAAAGGCTTCTCCCTTATTAGAGGCAATCAACGCTTAAATTTTGCGAATGAAACTCAAATCAGGTTTATAAAAAAAATCCTGTGGAAAGATCCTGCTATCGCTTTCGTATCCCTTACTTTGCTTTTTTCCCTTGGCAGCCTTTGAAGGGTTTATCCCTTAAGGAGGAAGAGGATGAAATACCACCTCTGATCCCTTAATCCTAAGTTTTGCGAACCATAAGGGATAATATCGGCGGGTTAAGGGATAAACCTCTATGTGCCTAAAGGGATAAAAAAGGCTTTATCCCTTACTTTGCTCTTTTCCCTTGGCAGCAAAGGGTTTGGTTTTTGTTTTGCAACCACTTTGCCTCTAATCGCCGGAGGCTATGTATTATCCCTTGTAGGGGCATCATAACAAACTTATAATCTTTTTTTTGCGGATAAGAACTTAGGAAATCAGTCAAGGGAATCAGTCTTTTAGTAAAGGCCTTTTTTATCCCTTTAGGCAAAGGGAGTTATCCCTTACCCGCAAAGCTTTCTTTAGATCTTATTGCAAAACCTTTGCCTCTCAAGACTGTTTTTGCAAAACAAAAACCAAAGGCCTTATCCTAAGCGCCTAAAGGGATAAAAAAGGCGCATACTGCTTGCGCAGCCTTTGGTCAAAGTTTATTATCAAGTCTCCGCAAAACCTTTGAAGGGATAACGCAAAACCTTACTTCTTACATCGGGTATCCCTTCAAAGGCGATCTATTTATCCCTTGCAATGCATTGCGAGGTTTAGTATCCCGTGGAAGCCAGAACGCAAAACCTTACTTTGGGTTGTTATCCGCGGATAAAAGCGCCTAAAGGGATAAAAAAGGCCTTATCCTATGCAAGGGATAACAGCAAGAGATAAAAGCTGCGCATACTGCTCTTTTCCCTTGGCAGCCTTGCTTTGCTTTTGAAGGGATAAACCCTTCAAGGCT
>JAABUK010013399.1_pt1 | contig 10239 bp, 10 predicted proteins | sample 5559141 | NCBI WGS metagenome assembly JAABUK01 (sample SAMN10711869, study PRJNA513367) | rock metagenome | isolation source: Antarctica rocks | place: Antarctica: Victoria Land, Pudding Butte nord | collected 2016-01-03 | reverse complement strand
GTCATGTGAGGACATGGATTATGCACCATGTTGTCATACATCATGTATCATACCATATGCCCTGCAGCTCAATTCACATTGTGAATTGCAAAAGCTGTTCCTCAAGCAGCAGAATCAAAGGAACACTGGCTTTTGTAGGTCTTTTGATGGTGCTGTACCCGCTGCTGCCTGAAACCCCCTATTGGCTGGTGCTCAATGGGGACCTAGCAGGCGCAGATGCAGTGCTGCAAAGGATGGCCAAAACAAACGGTGTGCATCTTCCCCAGGTAACGTGATATGTGCATGTGGAGGCAAGCAGGGCGGTGCAGCACAGGTCTGCTGCAGAGTTACAGGCATCACAGTCCCAGACCAAAAGGGCTGGCTGCATTGACGTAGCCACATGGCAACAATTGGGCAGCCATTCCTCTCTTGACCATGTCTGCATGTGTTAGTGGTCGTTTCATGTAGCCCATGCTGCAAGGAACACTTGAACGACAACACTTGCATGGTTCACTTCATTTTATACATTGCATTGTGGGTCGCACGCCAGCCCTTGCTCATCACACATTCTAATCAACAAGCACAGATGAGCGCACTATGACAGGTGTGTGAGACAGATCCTGGGGCATGTGTTGTGGAAGATGCTGACAGTCAAGCACAGTAGTCAATCGCTGAGCTCAAACATACCCTCAAACAGAGACAGGGCTGCCTGATTCTGCACCTTGTACCAGCATCTCATGCAACACACCCCTTTGGTGTCATCCTGACAACACCAGCTGCTTTTTGCTGTCCTACAACCACTAGATTGTGTCACTTGAGAAAGCTGGGCAGACTTGCCTTTTACATACCCAAGCAGCCGTATGCTTCCGTTCCTTCTTGCTCACCCAACATCACACAGGAAATCAATCTACCTCTGCAGTCAACCTACCCCCCCCCCCCCCTCCTCCCCCACCTTGACCACTCGATCAATGCCATGGAATAGATGCGGCATGTTTGCAGGGTGGACTCATGATGCCCAGCCAAAAGCAGTTCCAGTCAGACCAAGCTTCCCCTGCCCTATCATGGCAGCAGCGTGTGATGCAGCCCTACAATGCCATTGCCAGACAGTTAAGGGAGATATTCTCGGGAGGGCTGCTGACCACCACACTGCTGCTGCAGTTCATTTGGTTCACCAATGCACTGGCATACTACGGCTTGGTACTCCTTACTACCAGCGTGAGTCCTCCCCTGGGTTCCACTGTTGTGTTTACCCTGCCTGTTCGTATCAGTTTGCTTTTGCTCACTGCCCCTTAACACTAGCATACCTTGTTCAGTGACTCTTGTCAGTTGAGCTTGGCATTGCTCCTTGAGCTTGGCATTTCTCCTTGAGCTACATGCTTGGTAACTTCAGCTCCTCACAGCTGCGGCGTGTTTGGATCCTGCAGAGCCTATGTCTGCATGTCTGGTGCTGGAGTAATTGTGCATGCCTACTACCAGTTTTAGCTGTATCAATTTTCGATCCAATGCTGTGATTGTGCTTTGCTGTACTATTGTGTTGTGCTATGCAAGGATGCCAGCGGACGTGTATGTTGTCATGCGCGACAATCCCATGATGGTGACAGTAGCTGATTTTGCTGTGCTACAATGCTGCAGTTACACACCAGCGAAAGCAGTGAGGCAGGCTGCAATGCTGAGGGCAAGTTACAGATTGGGCAGCAGGACCTGCTGAGCATCTTCATCACATCCACAGCTGAGATGCCTGGCATGGTGTTCTCATCCTTGCTGGTGGACTTTCTTGGTCGCAAGAGGTAGCCTTCTGTGCTGCATGCTTGTCGTTCTTTGTATGTTTGGTTTTCTGATGAAAGACCGCAATTTAGTCAAATGGGCGAGCTGGCCCCCAACGGCTGTAAACTCCCTGACTGACTGACTGACCGGCTTGCTTGACAGCCTTGCAGCATGGCTTGGCAGTGGGAGCCGCACACATGCACTCCCTTCCCTGTACAGCTCTTTGCGCAAACGCTTGTGCATGCCAGACAGCAAGCAATGGCGTGCTCCCAGTAACAAGTCAAACTTTTGACTCAGTGTAGTAGCCTGGCGTTCAGCCAAGTCTTGCTGATACAAGGCTTTCAGTGTCTCCCGGGGAGGGTCACACCCTAAATCCGAAACCCTGAGACTCTCCCTGCACCCCACTTGTATGCATCCCAGTTCAGGACAGACAGACAGACTGGACAAACCGCAAAACACCCATCTCCGTTGTGGTAAAACACTGCACCTTTTCAAGATAGCTATTTTCCTGACTTAAATCCAGCAAAGAGAAGCTTAGTCTAAGTTTTTGTAGCTCTGCCTCATGTGGTGTTCATCTGCGCTTGTGGATGCAGAACGCTGATGGCGTCTCTGGTGCTATGTGGAGCAGCCACAGTGACTCTGATATGGGTGGCAGGCAACAACACAGCCTGGCTGTTCTTGGGACGAGCTGCAGTCATGGCATCCTATACCACACTGTATGTCTACACGCCTGAGGTGGGTCCTGCAAGACTCCTAACTATCCCCAAGCGTTTCTGAGTGTAGATTTCCAGTGTAGGGATGACGTCTCTGAATTGAAATAGACGTTTTGGGATCGAAAAGAGCTGTACAAGTCTTGGGATTGTGTGCCTGGTGAGCCACCACGACTTGTGAACAAATGGAACTCAGCGCTTCAGAGAGTCTGCCTGAATGCTTGGTTATGACACCGTTACTTGTGAAGGCCGGCCTGTCATGGTGCCTGATTGAGATCTTGATGAACATCAACTAGGCTGGTTGAACCACCAGACTTGTTCTCTGTGTGGCTAGGCATTGCCAGGGCTTTGTATCACCTTTGGACTGTTGTAACATGCCCAGCATACAGATTGCAGCTCTGCGTTTTCCAAGCACTTGCAGCAACTGAAAGATCATGCTGCAGGCCTGTCAGCAATGCAACACATGAGATCAAGCTGTGTTGTGTGAAAAGTTGTCTCAGAAAACAGCTGATTTGGTTTCTGCTTCACACTGCTTTGCAGCTGTGCACAATCATCAGCCTGAGTTGACTTGCAGGTGTACCCGACACAAGTGCGATCATTTGGACTGGGGGTGTGCAACGCCTGCTCTCGTTTTGGTGCACTTTTGTCCCCATTCCTGACGGTAGATCTAGTGGAGCACGGCCACCCCCAATTGGCAGAGGGTACCCTAGCTGTCTGCTGTGCCATTGCAGCAATCCTGACGTGGCTTCTGCCTATTGAGACCAAAGCTAGATCGCTGTTGGTGAGCATCTGCCTTGCTGACATGCTTATTGCTTGCTGAGCTGATGGTACAATCTTGCTGATGAGCATGCAATGTGACCAGGTGGTGGGAAGGCACACTATGGGGGTCTTGTTTATGTGAAAGGTTACTCCTTTTGCTGCAAATTTGTGGTTGTCAATAACCGCAAATTTTTTGGTGGAGACTGTCAAAAGTCTCTTTTGCTCATTTGGCAAACTCAGCTACATACCAGGTACATGTATATGTTGCAGGCTGATGTGAAGGACAAAGCAGCAGAGACAGAAGGACCTGAAGATGTGGTGGTGCATGACAGCATTGCAAGGCCTGCCAGCCCTCAGCACAGATGGCACCATCAGCGCTACAGACCCCTGCATGGGGATGGTGCAGATTCCCCTTTCAATGCAGACTCCTCGGATGGCAGCTTGTAACATTAGTAGTTTACAATGCTCATTTGTGAATATACACTGATACAACACAATGCACGTGATGCAGCAGACAGCATGGCTTATGCACAATCCTGCAGCAAATATAATTCCCAGGCAATCACTCATCTGAGTGTTACTGAACCCAATCCTACATGAATTTCCTGACTGGACGAGCAGGGACACTTTGTGGTGGAATGACCACAGATACAGATTGGGTTGTTGCATTCTGTCATAGCAGCATTCAGAAAGAGCCCAAGCACCACCGCCCTCACAAAGATGATCAAGCATGCCGTTCATTCAACACGGCAGGGGGTGCAGGATTGTGGGCCATATGGCAGTATCGCAGTACACTGCTGTGTTGTTACGTGGGGCTACTGACTTCAAATTGCAGGCAGGCGTGAATACGTATAACTTGCAGACCAGTGATGAACCGATACTGACACTGTTTTAGCGTGTTAGAAAGCTCAACACCTTTTGCTTGTTGACCTGAGTCATCATCTGCATTTCTGCAAACATTATTGGTGCAATGCAAAGAACTCGCCCCACGAGTCTTTATCCAAGTGAGCGCTGTCCTCAAAGTCATCCTTGTCATCCAGCTGCTCATGCAAATCCTGCAACAGCAGCCCAGCATCGTCAGCACATGCAGCATGAAGTTACGCAACCTTGCAATAGCAGCCCAGCACGGTCAGCACATGCAGCATCAATCACAGTGCAAAAGCTGTATCTGGAAACATAGACGTGCTGTACTAAGCTACCAGCTCCCCACTGGTGATGTGTACTGGCCACTGCAAGAGACATTGCAAGAGACCGCCAGGGAGCCTTCATCAGAACATTTGCAGCACCCAATGCGGATGCAAGGCTTCATGCGTTTCTCACCGCAACAGTCGCCTTCAGGTGCAGCACCTCCTCTTCGACTCTGTGCAGGGCAGTCAGTGCTGCATCACGCTGTTGAAGATTGTTTGCAGCTTGGCCCATCAGCCGCTGTTCTTGACAGCTCATGGCTGACTCAACATCCATGCAGTACTGCCTCATGGCTGACTCATGGTCCATGCAGTGCTGCAGCAGCTGATCCTTCCAAAGCATCAGCCTGGCCAAACACCGCTGCAGCAGCTCTGCATTGGCTGCACCCACACAACACCATCTTAGGCGAGACGCATGGTATGGGACAAGACTAGGTGCCTTTCACAGAGTCTGATGAAAAGATGTTGGATGATTTTGATTTTACAGGATGATGTCAGGTGCGGTGCCCCCCACAGAACGGCCCCAGATCAATCTGTTTTAGAAGTCCGACTTACTGATATATCAAGACACAGTAGAGCAGGCAGACTTGTGCTGTTCACAAAACTTTGCGCAACCAGAGTTCACACTCGCTTAGTGCTGCATGCATCTGCCATCTAGTCAATAATGCGGCAAGCCCATAGGTGGTGTAATTTGACATGAAGACTCACTTGTGAGCGCACTGACTTTATAAGTGAATGCAATGCACCATGCATCTGCCATCTGGCCGAATATGCAGCAAGCCCACGGATGATGTGAATGGATGTGAGAACTTATTTGTGAGTGCACAGACTTCAGCAGTGCGTGCAATGCCACCTTGCATTTGCTGCCGGCTGATGCTGTCAGCGCTGCCAAGCTGCATGCTCAAGGCATGGCCACAATCCTGGCTCAGCTGGTCGTTAGCATAGAGCTGCTGCACAATCTCTGACAGGGAGCGTGCCATCACATGAGTGGCCGGGGATTGCACCAGATGCCCCAGATCCTCTACACACACACAGACTCCAGGTTGAGACTTCGCAGCTTGGGGTGAGCTGAAGAGCAGTGTTGCCGAGCATGGACAGAAACAACATGAAGATGCCAATGACTGCATTGCATGCTTGGAGTCTCTTGTGAGAGGTCAGACAGAGATGAAAGCTCAGGCAGAGATGCGCATGAAAGAATCAGCTGATGTGATTTGGTTCATAGTATGTGAGATGCAGAGGCGCTACCTGCATTCAAGCTGTCAAGAGTGTGTTATTACAGCACAGGCTGTTCAAGCCTGTAGGTCAGGGTCCACAACGAATAAAAGTGGCATCAGGGTTGCTTCCTGGGCAGCTCGGTATGATACTGGGCTTCTCATTAAATTGACGCCGAATGGCGTAGTTATTTCTTTTTCCTTTTTTCTTTTCTTTTTCATCAGGGTTGTTGAGTAGTGGAACACACAGCTGAGCTAGGCAGCGAAAAGAAAGGCACAGAGCAGCAGTGGCCTTACCATGTAGGGAGGCACTGCTTCTGCCACCACTCAGAAGTGCCAAGGGTCTGAAGGGCGGGCTGGGGGACCGCAAAGCCCTGGGACTCATGCTGGCTGTGTGAGCAGGCATGCTGTGCTGTGACATAGGCATGCTGTGCTGTGCATCTTCCATACAGTCCAGCTGTGCAACATGTCCAGATGGCCCCGCGACCGCAGCCATGTGCTGCTGAGCCTGCTGTGCCTGCTGGGTTTGAGCTTGAGTGCCTGTCTGCTCTTGCGCCAGCTGGCTCAAGGTGTGAGCAGTTTCTTGCATCTGCTGCGCTGGCTGCTGATCTTGGGAGGGAGCCTTGCATTGAGCTATTGGCAGCTGCTGCTTCTGCTGCTGCTGCTGTTGATTGGCATCTGATGCGGCACTGCTGCTGCTTCCCAGGACTGGACTGAAGATCTGAGACAGTCTCTTACGCAGGGGAGACCTTTTCATCTGCACTGTTGCCTCAGTGCTTGCTTGATCAGCACTGATGCTAGCTGACATGCCAGCACTTGCCTGCTGAGCAGTATCAGCACCATCAGCAGTAGGGTCCACTGCAGTCTGTGCTGTGGCCTCTTCAGGGACTGGTGACATAGGCATGCTGCCCTGGCCATGCTGTGTGTGCTGAGCCTGCTGTGCTCTGCCGCTGGTGGATGCGACTTGTGCTGGTGAGTTTGAAATTGGCTCAGGCTGAGCAGGGCTGCTGGGAGCACTAGAAGCTGTGCCAAGCTGCCCCTGTGAGGCTGTACCCAGCAGGCCCCCGGGTGCAGCGCACTGAGCTGCCAGGTCACTCAGCAGTGTGCCCTGCTCCTCTGACACCATTCTCAGCATTTTACTCACTGGCAAAGGTGAGCTGCCAGGCCGCTGAAGAACATCAGTGCCTGTGCCTGGCAGCAGCGCCCCTGTGGGGCTGCCAGGTGGCATAGCAGTGGCAATGGCTGCCAGCTGTGGCGGCCCAGGCAGGGCAGTGGCCTCTGGCGGTGGTGGCTCAGCAACAGCAGCCAGTGGGAGCTCTTGGGACTGAGTGAGAGCAGGGGCAGCTGATCGCAGCCTCTGCAGAATAGCACTGACTGACAGCTGTGGTGCATCATCAATGATGGCCTCAGTCTGGTCTGATGGCATATTAACGGGTGGAAGCCACAGCTGTGGGACGGCACCACTGGCTGTGGCTGTGGCTGACTGCTGTGGGCATTCAGCTACTGCCTGCTGATTATCCATGCTGTCTTCAGACTGCGTCCCTTGGCTGCTGTTGATGAGCGTGACAGGTTGGTCCTCACCTGCTGCAAGGTCTGCCACAGGCTTCCCCTCACCAAGGTTCTTCAACTGAAACTCTCTGATGCACTGCCCGTATGACAGGATGGACTGCTGAGAGACAGAGGAAGCTGACTTGACAAGCAATGGCAAGGCGGGCTTGACTGGCTGCACCTCTGGCAAGGCAGAGAGGCTTTCCTGTGCCTGCCAAATGCCTGATGCATCATCCGATGCTGCTGCTGATGCTGCTGTAGTAGTGTACACTGCTGGTGAGGGGCTGAGTGAAAGTTGAGTTTGCCCAGCAAGTGGTGAGTTCTGAGCAGCTGAGCTTTGGTCATATGGCAGAAATTTGTCAGACTTATGCTGCAGCAAGGGAATTGGGAGCATGCCAGATGCTGACTCATGCGGAAGCTGAGTAAAGCCTGAGTGACCCTCAGCAGCAGGCACTTGCGATGCTTCCAATATGGCTGGTGCTGATGATAAATCAGGAACTGTCCTAGGGCTCAAGCTCTCATCATAAGAAGGCTCCAGCAGATTGAAGGAGTGTAGCAGCTGACCGGCCTGGGTGGCGAATGGATGGGGGTCTGTGGGGGCTGAAGGGGGGTCCAAGATGCTGGGCAAGCCTGCAAACAGGAATCTGCAGTAAAGAGTGTTGTAGCCATAAGACTCAACGGGCAAGCTTGCATAAATGGTCACTATATCCAGCAGCTGATAGCAGCACAGTGTTCATATGCTATCTCTCTTTTGGGACGATGGTTGCACTTGCTTGAAAGAGCAATACAGGCTGACCAGAGGCCAACAGGCAATTTCATGGGTATGTTTGCCGTGATGCCATTATTGCATGATGCAAAGAGCAATCCATGATCAGCATGGCCTGGGAACAACCTGCATGTTAGCTGTGTTGCTGTTGCATGATACAGTAAAGAACACAGTAAATACTATGTTTACTACAAGATTCAATGCATATTCCAAACATGAGGCTACTGACAGGTGAAATGCACATTACAAGCAGACTTGAGTTGCGTACTGACCAGACACATGAGCATGCTCATCCTGACAATCTTCCAAAAGAAACTCTGGAGCACCTGCCCCAGAATCTGTGCTGTGCAGACCATGGGCCAGTCTGACTGTGCTTGTTGTTCCCAGACTGCTGGCGGTCTCAAGCTTTTCCTGTTTGTTCTCATCTGTAGCCGCTTGCTGCCTGGCACTTGCAACCCATGGTGGCTGTGTGAGGGATGACCGAGTTCTTGGAGGGGCAACGTATGGCAGCTCACCAAGCTTTCCAACACTGTAGGTGCTGCCAAATACCTTGCGCTGCCGTACAACATCTGTAGGCTTCCCTGGCAGGGGATCAAGGATGCTGTGCTGAGATTGCAGCAAAGCTGAAGAGCCTCTGCGGGGTGACTTTGATGGACTAAGGTTTGAGCCCAGCCTAGACAAGCTGCTGTACTCAGTGCTAGCATCTGAATCGAAGCTGGCAGCGCTGAGAGCCGAAGCCTCCCTCAGCAGACCAGGAGTCAGATCTGCTGACACTGAGCTGACTATGGTAGGATCCTGCTTAGTGACGTGCTGCGAGCTGGTTCGGATTCTGCGGGACTTGCGCGGCGCTACATTAGGTCGACTGTGAGCATCTGCAGCCGTTCTGGGGGACCATGTGCCGGCTGCGGACGAAGTGGAAGCTACGGAAGCACCTGAGTCCAAGCTTGAGGTGCTGACGTGACTGTCGCTTCGATCAAGAGATACTTGCACTTGTGTGCTGATAAGAGCTGCTTTTGCCGTGGAGCGTAATTGGCCACTCTTGCTCCGGGTAGACTTGGTGACCAGTTGTGCTTCCGCGACTACATTAGCTTGTTCAGACAGCCAAGAAGAAACTGAGCTGTCAAGTGCATCCATCACCGCTCAACGTCTAACAAAGTCCGGTCCTTTAAACATGTCCAAGAAAGCGCAAACCTGCGCTGCGCCAGTCATCACCTTTTCAACCGCAATGTATGCAAACAGTTGAAAGCCGCATCTGGGATGAATCTAAACTGTACGGCCCTGTAGTTTAGAATCAGGGCCCTGCTTCGCTCACGCAAGGCGTTCACTGCCATTATATTTGGCACCGGCTTGCCGCAATTCAGCGCTTATACCCAATCCGGCTCGGCAAGCGAACTTCATGAGCAACGACCTGCTGCAGGAAGTTGCTGAAGAGGCTCCAGCAACCAGTGCCATGCCCCACCCTGACCTGGCCTACGAGAGCAGGCCAAAGTCAGCCTGTCAGAGAAGCGTCAAAAGGCAAGCGACGGAGCGGTCTACAGCACCATCGCTGGTGGCGGTGTTGCCAGACGAGCTTCTTCTCAAGGTGCCGAATTTGCGCAAACACCTACTTACGTTTATCCTCGTCAGGACTGCAGTGCACCCTAACACCCATGTTGACGCCTCCGACATTGCTCCCCACCATGGATCTGACCTGTTCCTCCGTGTGCAGGTGTTCAGTGAGCTCGCAAAACTGGGTACGTCTGCCAGGCTTGCCAGTTGACTTGCTGCAAACAAAATGACGAAAGTCTCGTATGCTGTCACCGCTTTCGCCAGGAAGTGCTTGCAAGTAGGCGACATAGCGCAAACAGTCACGTCGTGCTCACCCTATTGTGCGCAATCGTTTAGGGCCCGTGGTCACAGCAGAGGAGGAAGTGTGGCAGCACTGCCGATTTCCCTTCCGGACGTTTCACACTCCTGAGGAGCCTCACCCGGGTTTGCGCAGCTACCCCTTCTTGGGCCAGGTTTGCAGAAGATGGCAGCGCTTGCTTGACTGCCCGGAAAGTCGCCAAGACCTGTACAGAGACGTTGTGATAGGTCAGACTTCTGAACTTCACAACAAACCCTGTCCTACAGTTGCCTGAAGCTCAAATCAAGCTTTTCTTGTGCCTGCTGTCACATATGACTAGAACTGCAACAGAGATGGTGTTGTTGATATGCAGACTTTGGGCATGAGCTCATTACAGCAGTGCATACACCAATCGTGTGGAGTGACCGGCGACCAACAGATAAGGAGTTCAGAGAAAGTTTTGGCGCCACCAAGCTTTCAGCTCAGAAGATTC
>JAABUK010013397.1_pt1 | contig 10240 bp, 17 predicted proteins | sample 5559141 | NCBI WGS metagenome assembly JAABUK01 (sample SAMN10711869, study PRJNA513367) | rock metagenome | isolation source: Antarctica rocks | place: Antarctica: Victoria Land, Pudding Butte nord | collected 2016-01-03 | reverse complement strand
TGACGCCCGAGCAGTTCAGAAATTATCTGCTCCGAGTCAAATTGTTGAGCCTGACTGTACCAGTGAAGCCGGATTTGCAGACGTTGTGTCGCATTCACTTGGCACATGTGCAAAACATACCGTACGAAAACCTGTCACTGCATCTTAACAAGGTCAGCTGAGGATCAGGCAGTGAAAATCATGGCTGAGAGGTTCAGCAACCCACGCCGTTTTTCGTATGGTGAAAGCACTTTGAACAAATACAGTCTTTGCACCTAACGGCATGTCGCCTCCTTGCAGGCAAAAGAGCAGTTTCCTGTTATCGCAATACAAACTGACAGTCTCTTCAGGAAAATAGTGCAGTATGGCAGAGGAGGCTATTGCTTTGAGCAGAATTTGCTGTTTGCTGCGGCTCTCAAAGCCTGCGGGTTTTGTATCTATTTGTTACAAATTAGGTGTGCTCTTCTGCTTGTCAACTGTAGACGGCAATTCACCTCTGTCTCATTGAGTAGCGTAGTGCTGCATTTGCATGTTATCACAGTGTCCTTTGCTCAAAAGCAGGCAGTTTTTCTCAATCTGCTTGATCTTTGCAGCAACTTCTTGCGTTGCACTGCACCAGCTGCTTGATCCTTCGTGCGCCTTCTTACATACACTGCATTCCAGGCCTTACATCAATCCACTACTCCAATGCTTGAGGGTGTTCAAAATGGTACCGTGCAGGTTTTTGGATACACACGCATGCTAGTCATGCTATTCTTTAAGTCATGTGAGCAATGTTGGAGGTCACACTGCTTAAGCCTTTACCAGCTTTAGCAGGTCATGCAGACCTGCTGGCACGTGAAATTGTGCCAAAGGGTGAGTCAAACGCGTCATATCTGTACATACATTGTATGTACGTCGTATATGCATTCTGAATGCAGGACCCTGAAAGGCCCTGCTATCCCTGTTCCAGATGCATTGCGGGTGCACATGGCGGTAGGGGTGGTGCTTGATGGAGTGCATTGGCATTGTGATGTGGGCTATGGAGGCAAAGGCCTCAGGCTGCCCATCAGAAATGACCTCGTGCAAACCAGCAAGGATGGCAAGTTTGCCTCAGGTTTGCTCAGATGGCTGTCTCCTCCCTTGTGAACTTCCGCTACAAACAATTGTCATCTTACTTGAGCATGTAAACAGGGCCAACGTGGGCGTACAGATTGCTACAGATATTCAGGTCCTGCCTTTGCAGTAACACAATTGCCCTACTTCTGTTTCTGCTAGCTTCTCAAGTCTGCACAGCAGCTCTGCGCCAAGCCGCTTGCTTGCAACATGATGCCTGACAAGGGTTGCCGCTATGTGAAACTGAAGTCATCTGAGCATGCAGGTTCATTAAACATGCAATGCAGCAAAGCTTGAACTTGACAGAAGTTACTATTGCCTGTTGAAGGCTTGTTGCTTGTGCATTGTATAGCTGTGTCAACAAGTTCTTGCTTCCAGCGCTATGTTCTTGACTGCTCCAACACAACACATTGTATGCTGTGCAGTCAGCAACAAAGAAGACAAGTCATACACAGAGAGCACACTCTGCTCAGAGCTCTACAAGGATGTCCAAGACGTATGGCAGGCAGCACACGGCACATGCTCTGGATATGGGCACAGACTGAGGACCAAATCCACTTCAGAAAACACAACTGAAAACGCAACGTTACAGATACAGCTGCCCGGCTTGTTCATGCAGGCTCTGGACAGCAAGGGCTGCTTCCAGGATCTGTACTTCTTCCATTTGCAGGAAACCAAATTCCCTGAGTTTCTGCTGCTGAACTGGTACACATCTACATGTCCGCTAGCAAGTCACCTCAACAATGTAGTGGTAGCAATGCAGACGCCTGAGGGGCGGCATACATATGATGGCAAGGAGTTCAAAGTTTTCAAGGGTACCACGCTCAGTTGGTCAAAGCATCCAGAAGCAGAGGATGAAGTCTATCTTCGACTTAAGCAGCTTTTCAATTTGAAATTTGATGCCGCTTAGTCCCAGGGGGCGTTATGATGCCGCCATAGAGACAGGGAGCTACTCAGGACTGTGCATGTAGGGAAAGTCCCGTATTCAATGAATGAACACATGAGAACACAAATATGACGCCCGTCCAAAATAACATCAATTGCTTGTGTTTTGATGTCTCTTTCCTGCATCACGCCACTCTATTGGGTCTGACTTTACTTGCAGGCCTCTGGAGGTATTGCCTCAAGTCTGTCGTTGTTTAGTCCAGCCTACCATGCCTCTGTTGAGTTGTTTTGTCCACATATGTGAACTTGAGGCAGAACTGCAAAGGCAAGCACGCTGTCACAATGGCACACTGAATACGTGTGCATGACTTGGGCTATATAATTGGAAGGCAAGAGTGTTTACATAAAAGAATTTGTTTGCTTTTGTCTTTGACAGAGTCTGCACCTAAGGTGGCTGTCGAATGGCCTTGTGCAAACACAGATTTCGACAACGTAAGATCGGAACCGATACATCATCAAGGTGGCAGTAAAGTCACCAGACTGGTATAATGTGCTAGACAACAGCATTGTAGGCACCTGGCGCCTGTCGCTATATAGCAATGTGTTTCCTTTCAGATCTGGCTATTGCAGTGTATAAACAAGGCATGTAAGGGGTACAAAAGACCAGTCTTGTGTGTTCCTACGGATTACAGTACTCCAGTGCATTTGACAAACAATGAATCGTAGTCTGACAAGGCAATCAAGTGGCAGAACGCTGTATGTATATATCCTCTGCAGAAACGGCAACATCAGTCTGGCACACTGGGACACCTTGTGGCCTGTGCTGTGCTTACAGACGCAGAAGGTGCTCCATGAGCCATTGTACAAGCAGGAAAAACAGGTCATTGCAACTGGAAGCCACAGAACGAATTGAACCCATGTACTTCTAGTTGGCCTTGTATGAGGCAAAGCAACTGCCACCGTACTGTCACTGCCAGCTCATGTACAGTGCCTACTTTGGCAGCCCAGCTAGGTCAAAAAGAGTGCCTGACCAATGATTGAATAGCACATGCAACAGTGAGCAAACATGTGCCATCCAATTGCCAATACGGAATATGGGTGCAGTCGTGCAAGCTGTCACAAAGATCAAGCAAAGCATTATAAAACCAGCAGTGACAGTTCGCAAACTTGACTGAGTCGTGACATGTTGCCCTGCATGGTCAGCAGTGATGCAACCACAAACTCTTTGTGCTGAGAGGACTGTTGCTGCAGCAGTGCTTTCTTGACATCTTTTCCATATGGGTGCATGGTTACTGCTGGCACACCTGGACTCTTGATCTGGTTGCTGGAGCTGACCATGATCACATGTGGTGCTCATGGTGTCACCTTTTTAGCCACATGACCCAAAAGTGTTACGCATTTATTGCTGTGTATGCTGGCTTTGATGTATTTGATGCTGACAAAATGCTGCAACCACTCCACCATGCTTCTGATGGTCTCTGTATGATGGCCTTGAAGTATCCCAGATATACGCTTCAATACCATCACATCTGTCCCAGATTGTGTTGTTTGTCTGATACGTGCAACACATCAATTGTCAACTTGGTCTGTGCCAATCCGCCTGACAAGGAGACTGCTTAGGTCATGTTTTGAGCGGTGACTGACTCTGATAGGCTACAGCAAGACTGAAACTCCTGCAAGCAAAGGACAGTGGTGAAATGAGCATGCTTTGTGATCGTTCATTGCAACGCAGTGTAGATATGCGTTTCTCGAAGGCTTGACAGGTCACAGCAACCAGCTCACCCGTCCGGGTTGGCAACCGTTTTTGCCTCATATTCCGGAACTTGTCGCGTCATCGGCACCTAACGTCAACGATGCAATGTCAAACCTCTTGTACCAACTTGGCCGCCCCTGCGACTGGTTTGTAAGCGCTTGCAAGCCGCGGAGCGCAGCAAACCTCTGTACTGACCTCAAGCACTGATCTTGGAGCTGTGCCGGGACCTGTCCGAGCAGGTGAGCGGACAGTGTGATGGCAGAAGCGCACTAAACCACCAAGAGAAAACAAGGCGGCAACTCCAATGAGAACAATCACATACACCAAAATTCCGGGACTGCTCGAGCTGGAAGGCGGTGGGGGCGGAGATGCAGGGGAGCTCATACGTGGTCTGTGACATTCATGTGCCTGGAGGTCAAGACGACAGCATGCACATGCGACCCGTAGGCCGACAGTCACGTCTGTCTGTCCTTTTGGTGCTTGCTGAGGTAAGCAGGCGCAAGTATCGCTGCACGTAGGTTCTCTCCGACCTTCACCATTACGATGAGCTAATTCCTGACCTAAGGAGTCTAAATCGCTGTGCCATAGCCACGTGGTGTCTACATCTCTGCTAGCAGTTTTGGGCGCAGCATTGGGGTTTCAGACATTCGATATGTAGACTGGTGCTTTGATTGGAAAGCTTTCTCAAGAAGCTGTGAAACAATCTGTATCACTTAAAAAATCTTTAAAGCATGCTGCATTCTTGCATTGCGCAATGGGTAACGTAGCACGAACACCATGAGGGTCAGCAAAGCAGGAAAGGCTTTGCTGCAGCTGACACATGGCATCGATGAAGCAGTTCTAAGACACAAGAAACACGTCTGTTCTCCTCTGCCAGGCTCCTAGTCTTCAAATGCAGGCAGGCAAGCACAGTGGACAATAACTGAAATCCCATGCATTAGCCTGACAGCGTGTATATGGTGGCTACGTGAAATTGAGAGGCCACTGTTGGAATCCAACATAGGACATGCGTACACAATAAGGCATGGCCAAGATGTAAGGCATGGCCAAGATGTAAGACAGCACTTACACAATGCTATTTAACTCTGCTGATACAGGTGTACCACTGACACAACCTCCATTTTCAGCTCTACATGAACTGTGCTTACGCTCGTGGCCGGCCAACTGGACTGTCAGCCTCGATCTAACAGTCAGCAGCACACGCTAGAATGGTTTTATCAGCAGCTTTTGGTGTCGGCGGTCCTACTCAACTGTAACAATAGTCTCCAAGATGCATTTCAGTGCATTGCACAGCCTAACACAGTCTTGCATGACTGCGTACTCTGTCCATCACAATGCTTATGATCCAGGCATTTCACTGGGCTCTGCAAATCAGTGCATCCTTGAGGACGTGTATCTGAGATCCAATCTATCAAGGGAATGCTATTTAGCCTGCTAAACTCAACAAGATGAAGCCAGAATGCGTCTCAGTCAAGGTATTCACAAAGGTCTCACGAACCAGATATGATGCGAGGGTCTGATTGCCAGTTTGTAAATTTGCACCTGTAGCCCATGTCCAGCAAGCCCTCCTGAGCATCCCATTCGAATCCACAGCTGAGTCCACCCAAGCAGCAATAATTTGTAACAGTTCTAGCGAGCATACTTTCTTGCCCAAATTCTTAGTCTCTACCCTAATGCTGCATGGAAGAGCAGGGTGTACTGCCACCATATCGACTAGGCATCTGATTGTAGTGAACCCAACATCTTAAGCTTAAGCAAACAAGCTTGTTTGTGCTCAGGCCGGCTGTGAGATACTGTCGATGGCTTAGACACAACAACATTGCATCACATACTGTCTACATTCTTACAAGCACAGGGATCCCGCCATAGACTTCCAGGTATGTCACCTGATCAGTGCTAGCCAAGCCATATAAGTATACAACAGTAACAATGGATATACAGCTAAGGCTTTTCTGGCTGGTGATACTGAACCAGCAATAAATGGTACAGAAGCCCATGAACACCATGACAAAGCTACCAGAACTATGATCCACCTTGCTATGATATTGGTCACCCAGATGGTAATGATGGCCGCCACATCCAATGGAAAGATGCAATACCCAAGCAGACACATTGACTGGAAGAAGCCAATGTTTCCTCCCAGAAGAACCACGTTGCATGTCAGCACCACAGCCCCGGCTGATAGGGAGGCAAACACCAGCTGCAAGCAGAAATATGAGCATTGGCACATGGTGTATATTGGTCATGATAACTGCAGCTTGCATTTCCACTCTCATGTATCAAGCATACGCAGCGCACAGGCAGCAGGCCAAGTCAGCTACTTAGAGTTCGAGATGGAGCTTACTGAAAAGACGCTGCCCGGCTTCTGAGAACCAGCAGACAAGCAAATTGCTAGCGTGAGGGTGAAAACCTGCGAGCAAGAGTAGGCTGGTACAGCACGCATGACGTCTGCTGTTCCAAAGGCTTCCAACATAGGCAACTAGGTCTCATACATACCATTGGACCCCATAAATCCCAGTTGCGCAGTGCCGCTGATTGCTGATCCCGATTTTTGAAGGGGAACACCACAAGAATCAAGTTGCCATAGATGCGTATCAAATCCCGTTTGATTGTATGCCAGACAGGCTCATCAAGAGTGTTCAGGCTCTCTGTGCTTGTTGCATCCGGAGCACTTTGACTGTAGCCTCCTGATGGTGAAGCTGTGGCTTGCTGAGAACCGCTGGAAACAGGAACTGCTGGAACGTGGGATGGCTCTTGTTGAAACAGCTGCAACAACATTTGTTCCTAATGCACATCTCGCAGGAAGAAACAACGCCACACCGTCAACAGTCGCGTACAGCAACTTGCAAAGTGATCAAGGACGTTACCCGCTCCACATCCTCTGAGAAAGCAGCTCCTGGGGAACCCCCTTTTGACATGCCCGGTTTGGAAGCTTGTGAGTTCAAGCTCAGTCGCCGCTGCCTCCGTTTGCTGTCAGAGATCCGATTCCGTCTGCCGAATGCCTAGTGGCTGAAGTAAGTTCGTTTTGGCCAGCAAAACAAGGTGTCGTGCCTGCAGCCTCTGTGACAACTTGCAAGCCAATAAATCGGGAGAGTTAGCATATGTTTGGGCAGTAGATGCCCCCAACTAGAAGCGCAACTGTGCCTGACGTCGCCCTAACATCTGCCCCATGAATGGAACCGCCCCTGCAAGCATGACCATGGGCGGGTTCAGCTCACAGCACGCCCATTTCCTTGGTAGACTCAAAGCATGCCCATTTCCTTGCTAGACTCAAAGCATGCCCATTTCCTTGATAGACTCAAAGCATGCCCATTTATATATACCCCACTGTGTAGCTGAATGTTTGCCTATTTTACGCTGTCTTGCCCTAACTCATGTATACCTTTCACCAATCAGTGGTAGCAACCATAACAATGCTACCACTAGCACTAGACATGCATCAGACTGAGATGGATACGTTGAGTTTAGGATTACACGAAATGAAACTTTCTGTATGCAAGCCAGTAACGGATCTTGCTTAACTTCTACTGCTACATTTATTATACACTTTGGCTCAACTTGCCAAAGGCAGTCACGACCAATACATAGTGCTGACATATATGGTGACAGACAAAAACCCTGAGCTCACATTAGGTGCAGGCCCAACCACAGGTAACATGATGACCAGTTCTGTATACACACGTAGTTTGACTAGAAAAAATACAGCGTCTGTACCAGCTTCTGACTAATATGTTAGTCAACACGATGCATCACAGGCGCTGTGCAGAAGCCAATTGCAAGAGTTGCAGTGGCTTTGTCATCTTTGGTACTTCTGCATGAAGCTGTTCATGAACACTAGCAGCTCTGAGATGGCCTCATCAGGCAAGCCATTGTAAATGCACACCCTGAGTCCCCCTAGTAGCGGATGCCCAAACAGCTGCAAAAGCCCTGCTGCTGTAGACTCTGTCACAAACAGGTCTTCTAGCTGCTTGTCACCTCCATGAATCCTGCAAAGCCACAAGACGCAGATTCTCAAGCACTGTTAGCAATGCAGCCTTGCTTGCAGACCACATCAGCACAAAAGACTTCAGCTCATATGCAAGGCGCATGACATCTGCCAAGCCTGAATATCACTGCCAAAACCCCCAAGCAGAGCATCCACACTAACCAGCATGGACAGACACAGTTTGTGAGGAGTCTGTTTGCCATTTATGTAGCTGTCAGAACAAGCCTTACAACATACTGAACCTAGCAACTGAGCACCCTGTTGTAAGGTAGCAAATGCATACCTGAATGGGAGAGCGGTGTGCGATCTGTACTCAGACTGCACATTGTTAGTGTAAAAGCCACTGGACCGGTCAATCAAATCATACACCTGCAGACACATGAAATGATGTTGTTGCCATGACTGTGTTGATGTGCAGACCCAGAGACCACATACAATGTTTCACATCATAGTATTGATGGATGAACACCACAGTTACTGCCCACTTTGCTCTGGCCAGTTGCACAGGCTATGAAACCGCAACAGATTGACCTTCCAAGCCACATTCCAAGAATCACATACGGCAGCAGAGCACATGTGCATGTGGGTACAATCCTCTCTGCCCAGGATCAAACAGCATGCAACACCAAGCAGGCGTCAACTCAGCATGGAGGTATGAGGCATGCAAGCAAAGATTACCAGCTGTGCTCGTCGTCGCGCTCTGTCACCAGCTGTGACTAGGCCGCCCTTTGCCAACAAGTCTGCTGTGATGCACTCCAGCGCCCAGATGGAGAAGATGTTAGGCGTGTTGTAGATGTTTCCGTTGTCTGCTTGAACCTTCCATGACAGGATGCTTGGGGTCTGCACAGAAGGGAACCGTGTCATAGAAAGGAAAAGACCACGCCTTTCAGCATCCATTTAATGAAAAGACAAGATTATATCGGGCTGCCCAGGGAACGGTGTTAAGCTGATGTAGATTGCATTGCTTAAGCAGCATCTGGCAGAAAGACCACCATTGAAAGTTACCCGCCGCCATGGTCCAACACACTTTTGTTATATGCTCATAGACGCCACAGTACAAATGGCTGAGCATGACATCATACGCTGTCAAGCTTGTGACAACAGCTTGCTGCTGCGTGAAGTTGATGTCACAAGTGTGCCTCGCAGCTGTTGTTTCTGCATCAATAGCTTGCTGCTACGTGAAGCTGTTGATGCAAATACAACAGCTGCGAGGCACATGTCGACAAGAAGCAAGTCTTGCAAGACAGGCAGGTGCAGTTGGAGCCCAACCAAAGCAGATGCACAAACATCTTGTTGGCAGAAATGGCATCACCATCTTCGTAAAGCTGATGCATATGAGGAGTTCCTGGGTAAACATTTATGTGGAAGCACAGGAATCCCTTTCAGACCAAACATGAGTACCCTTCCAAGTTGCAACGGTGTCAAACAATGGTGCAATGAACTGGCCAGCACCAACAATCAGCACTGCACAAAAGCAACATGGATTTAGCATACCTGTGGGAGCTCATTGCCTATCAAATCATCTCGCACAATGACCACACAGTTGCCAGCAGGTCCCAAGTTCTTCCCTGAGCTGGCGTAGATGACTCCATACTTGCTGACATCAACCGGTCTTGATAGCAAGCTGGAGGTCATGTCTGCTACAAGCACTCGGTTTGGGCCAACCTCTGGCTCTGTGTGGAAAGTCATGCCTGACATGGTCTCATTGCCACAGATGTGGACGTATGCAGCATCATCTGACAAACCCCTGCAATGTGACAGCATAGTCTCACTCTGAATCTGGCCTGCATTGGCTTGTGATGCTGTTTGAGCATCCTTGAGCAGGAGCTAAGTTGACCTTTTGTTGCACTGTCACTTACAGAACTGGTCACTTGCAGAGATGGGCTGCACTGCAGAATAGACTGCTACTTGAGAGCTGAAGGTTACAATACACCAGTATGATGCACAGCAGATGCATGGCGCATAGCACAGCGAGTGCAAAACACACTCTGAAAAGGCCACAACAAGACCGAGGAAGGGAATGCACACCATTCTTCTACAGGTGGATATGCCCCTTCTCCGTTTGCAGTACTGCCAGCTGGCATGTGCACTTCACCAAACTTGCGAGCCTCAGCTGCAGCCTTCAAGTTCCATACACCTTGTCCAGCATAGTCTGCCTTTGCGTTCTCACCTGCATGAGGTACAGCTGTCAGACAAAGCTCCTGCACAACTGCCAGTAGCTTCTGCAAGAGTGAGCAAGGAGAACGAAGTAGTTTCTGTCCTGAGCTTACCAAAAAGATTCATGGGTATTGCAGCAAACTGTGCGTGGGCTCCCCCCTGCAGTGAAAGAAATCGTCTTGAGAGGTTGTGCACAGATCTGAGGCAGGATCAGCAACGATCAAGCTTCTGTTTTGCTGATACCTGGAAGAAGAGGACTTTGTAGTTGTCAGGAATATCAAGAAGCATTTTGAGGTTGGCTTCCGCCCGAGCGATGCAGCTCTGTACAGGCCCGCCAGGATCCCTTTGGCTCATTTCCTGCATTTTGCAAAGCATGCTGAGCACCG
>JAABUK010013396.1_pt1 | contig 10241 bp, 10 predicted proteins | sample 5559141 | NCBI WGS metagenome assembly JAABUK01 (sample SAMN10711869, study PRJNA513367) | rock metagenome | isolation source: Antarctica rocks | place: Antarctica: Victoria Land, Pudding Butte nord | collected 2016-01-03 | reverse complement strand
TACAAGAACACAAGAACGAATTGCGGGGTATGATGCAGTGCGGAAACCAAAAAGGACGAAAGAAGCCTTCGCCACACAAGTAGAGCGCTTGCCACACATCCTCGCATTGCGGTCGGAATGCAAAGTCGATGTATCCTCTAGAAGCTTGCGCCCTCGTCTTCGCGCAACCTCGACATGCTCGACTTCTTCGGAATGGCAGCAGCCATGTTCCAGCCGAGCATGCCGCTTTCTCGTCGCTTCGCTTTGGCGTCTCGGGTATCTCGTGAGCTTGGGACGCCGTTGGCCGCGGTTTTGTACACAGTGGGTGAGCGCAGCGCATCGTTGAGGCTGCCGTAGCCTCCATCTCCCTGCGGCGCCATCTGATAGTTGGCGTATGTAGGATGCATCGGGATCATGCCAGTGTCGTCGTTTCCGTGACCAGGAGGAGCGCCCATGGACTGAAAGGTCGTTTGGTTGTAAGCTGGCGTGGGAAGATCCGAGAACATTTGCTTTCGTGGCGATCGCAGGTCTGTTGGAGCTGCGCCGTTCATGTTGACTTCCTGTGGTGGTGGAGCGTTGGGTGTGTTGTCCATGGGTGGGCCGAAGATCGCTGCTTGATCCTCCACGAAGGATGAAATCAAGGGTGCTGGTACGTTGAGCGTAGGTGCGAAGACGATGCCGACTGTCAAGCTGTTAGTCAAGATCGCAAGGTCTTAGATATTTGTGGTGCTTACCATTGCGAACATTCATCTTGTTCTTGTCGGCATTGCTCACAATCATGAGTAGGAACGACGACAGTGCATCCAGCAGCGCTCTGTTAGCCGGCGGCAGCCTATTCACAAGGTAGTTCAATGACACAACCTTCTCGCGCCCATGCGACTCCAGACAATGCAGAAACTCCAGATGAAGTTCTCGTGTCAGTATGCTCGATGGCAGCTCTCGTAGATATAGCTTTAGCAAGCTCGCAACGGCATGGACGTCATGGTACTTGCCGTCCGCGGTGAGATCCACATCGCCTTCATTGTTGAAGCGGTCCTTGAGACCTTTGATGACGGTATTGGAGCCTGACAGTCGGAATATGCCTTCCTCAGCAATGGCATTCTTCGCGAGCAAGTACTCGATGCAGCGGTACACGACAGCGGGCAGCTCTGTGTCAACGTCCATGGGCCGAGCGATTTCGACTGCTTCGCCAAGTGGCACACCGAAGACTGCTCGACCACCCACGGTGCCGGTCGCATAATGGTCTTGTGGTGAACCAGGCGTCGTGACTTTCTCATTGGGACCCAGGTCGGATGACGAGCGGCCTCGGAAGCCGGAGAAGATACTGCGCTTCTTGCTGCCGTTGTCCTTGCCTTGAGGCGTTGGCGGTGGCTTCATACCCCAGTCGCTGGTGTTCGAGATGACTTGGAGGTTGGTGGGGCCGGATATGTTCGGATGGTGTGGTGCGGAGTGCTCGACTGCAGGCCCGAAGTTGCCATCATGAGGTGGAGACGGCGTGTCGGCCTTGCGTCCATTGCCAGGTCCAGGTCCCATGACAGGCGCATCGCCAGCCACAGTGTCGCCATAACCAACAGTGCGAAGTGAGTCAGCCTTGGTGCTCGTGCTTTCTTGGCCGCGTGATGATGGACGTAGATCGCCAAATGAGTGCTTCATCCGCGGGCTACGAGCACCACCAATGTCTTGCCTCGGCGGTAGTGCGGCTCTCGAAGACACCTCATCCTCGTCATCGCGATAGTCGACATATTGCAACAGAGCTTCAACCCAGATATCGCGCTCCTCGTCGCTCTCAGCGCACAACACATGCCTGACAAGCGCAGAAGAATCCTTCTTCTTGGGCTCAAGGATCAAGAAAGCATGTCTAAACTGGTTGTCTTCGTCATCCTGCGCGTTCTGGCTGGTGTTCGACTGCTTCCCAATCTGCGCGTTCGGCAGTTTGATAGACCCAAGCTGTGCCCCGCCCTGACTGTCAAAGTATCGGAATGTTGGGCCATCGAGGACGAAAAATCGAGCCTTCCAGCCACCAAAGTTCTTGCCGCGCTTGGTTAGATAGCCCGCACGATGCGGTCTGGCCTTAGTCTGCGGTGTGTCAGGTCTAATGTCCACCGATCCCGTGGCTGCACCAAAGTAGTCGCTTGCTTCCGTGGCGGCAATGGCGTCCGTGCTCAGGTATCTGCACACCACGACTGCAGGTCTCTCATCCTTGATCGCGTCCAGCATTCGTTCAAAGTAGCTATCAAGAGCGAATCTGCGCGCGTCGATCTTGGCGGGTGCGTGGCCGCTGAACATCGTCCGTTCTGGTAGTCGATCTCTGAAGGCAGAAATTATCTTAATCTGCTCGTCGAGCTGTGCCAGCGCTGCAAAGGTCTTCTCCACGCGCCACAACTGCTTGTTGTCGGATCGCTGGTGGACCGCAAGCGTGAACACCGGGTTATCTTCTGCCCTTGGTGCAATGTAGCTGAGTCGCGATGGCTTCATCCTTGACGAGGAGGTCTTGACATAGATGGACGGCAGTGCGTTGGGTGGCAGTAAAAGATCGGGATAGTGGTCGGTGACTAACCCTCTGTATATCTCACCAGGGGTCATTGCGGCCTGCTCGCTGGACGTAGACGGTCGTTCTGTGTCCGGACTGCTGTTGACAGACGACTTCATCTGATGAGCCGGCGTACTCGACTGCATCATCTGCTGCTGATATCCCTCTGCTCGGGCGAGGTGTGGCGACGCAAAGGAGAGCGGTGTCCGTGGCGGCATCGGGATGGGCTGTCTCGGTGCACGTGGTGAGAGCGGAAGACCCATGACACCGGATTTTGGCGACATTGGTATGGAGTTTAGAAGCTTGTTCGGTGCACGTGGCATGGGTGAGTTCAGAGGTCGGTCACCTGGTCGCGGGCTCATGGGCAGTCCAGGACTCATGAGTGCCGGTGCTGTTAGACTCTTTGGCAATACTCCGGTCGTGTCAGTCAGCGCTCGTTGTCGTACGATGGATGCTGGATCGTCATGCGAAGGGTAAGTGGCCATCTGAGGCCTAGGCGCAGCTGCAACATCGGTCGGTAGGTGTTCTGCTGAGCTTGAAGTTGATGTACCCTCGGGTGTTCGCTGGTCCGCAGGCGGCTTGCTTTTGCTTTTACTCTTGTTGTCCTTCTTCGATCGACTGCGATGCTGAATCTCCTCGAACTCCTGCTGCCGTGCCAGCTCTTCGCGCTCTCGATCATCTTCCTCACGTGTTTTCCGCCTGCCACGTGCCATCTGCTCGGCGCGTGCACTGCCAGGGTCTTCTTCGTACTCCGAGTCTGACGCATCCATGATGTTGTTTGTAACGTTGACCACTTCGAAGGCTTTCTGTGATCCTAGGTTGAGTGGTGCTGGAGGAGCCTTCCTCGAAGCCTGCGACTTTGGACTCGAGAACGAGGGCGCTGATGGCGAATGGGTGCCAGCTGAAGAAGTGGACGGGTTCTTGGAGTGTCCAGCGTCAGGTCTGAGGTTACTCATCTGGTCCCGCTGCAGCTCTTCTAGTCGAGGTGACATCGGAGGAGTCTGGACAGCGAGGCGCTCGATATTAATTGGTGCGGGCGCCTTGGTTCGCATGGCGGTACTTGGTCCGGAGGCGTTGTCAGCGCGCTCAAAATCTCGAGTGTTCGGATTGACACTGCCGGCAGACTGAGGTGTCGCTGGTAGCACGAAGGAGGGGGCGTTAGAGGCATCCTGTGGCGTCTCTGAGCGACTTTGTCCTAGGGATGCGACGTCTGAGGTGTCGCTGACCTTGCGGCTGTCAAGGCTGATGTCACGCATGCTAGCTGGCTGCGGTGCAGCCAACGCCTGTTCAGCTACTGCTGGTGACTGACTGCTCTCCCTCCCGACCATTTCTTCCAGCTGCTGAGTAGCTGCAGTCAACGCGGGCGCAGATTCAGACTGCACCATATGGTCTTTAAGCTTCCTCCTATACCGTTCCTTCTCCTTCAGTGACTTCTCCAGATCCTTGTTCAGGCCAAGGACCATAGACCTCTGCTTCTCGACCAACCTCCATAGCTGCTCATTCTGCGATGCCGCCTGATTCTTCTCGTTGATAAGCTTCTTCACCGCAGCTTCGGGTGAGCCTGCCGCAGCTATCAAGGCGGCCACATCCTGCGGTCCGCTGGGTTCCGGAGATATTCGATACGCAGTCTGGCCATTGGCCTTCTGGGCGACCGACGCGTTCGAAACAGTTGACACCGTCGAGTCGATGGAAGGATTGCGCGGCATTATAGGGTGCGATTCGGCGCGAGCAACCGGCGTCGGTCTCGAAGACGACGGGTTCATATTGGGCGAGGCAGACGCTGTAGCGGCGGGTGTGGACTCGTTGCGCAGCGCACTGGCTTGGAGTCGTGTGGCCGCTTTGTGAGCCTCCTCTCTCATGGCATCCCTCGTCACAGCGCTTCGGATCTCGTCCAAGGCAGGGTTGCCCGGCACTCGCTTGGCCGGATTGGGAGCGCGCACACGGTCGACTGGCAAAGAATAGGGTGGTGCAGCTGTGCCTGCAGCTGCAGATGGTGCGCCAGACAAGCCCCGGGCATGAGATGGTTGCAGCAAGGGTGACGAGCTCGACGAGGGCGGCGGCGGCGGTCTGCGTACATCGCTTCGGTGGCCACTCATGTCGCCGTCCCACCGCGACGACATCACCGCTTTGGCATTAGTGTAAGAAACATGAAGCACCAGCGAGATGGCTTCGCAGGTTGAGTGATTGCAATGTGCAAGCAGGGATTGAGACTAGCGCAGGCTTAAGATGAATTATCATTCGCGAACGGCGGGCGGCTACGGATGCAAGTCTGTGACAGAACTAGTTCTTATGCCGTTGGCCGTGGGTTATAGGCCGTGGAGTCTGGTGGTGAGGATGATGGCGGTCAGACTCCATACAGTCATGCTCCAATCCAGTAAGCTCATAACATCCGCGAGGTACCGCGTTCCTGCATCTTCGAATACACCACGCCAAATGTCAAGCACACGGGCAGACCCAGCGAACTGATGGGACCACCAGCGCCACTCCCGCTTTGCACAACTCGATATGTACTCCACCACGTGGTCATGGCGAACCACCTCCCTGACTCCGTCAAGCCCGACGCCTTCGCTCGAACTGTGGGGAATCGGTATCACACCTCCTGACCACGAACACGACCACACCAACTCCAGCTTCCCGTAGAAGAGCCGCAGCAGGCACACATGAAACTTATGCCGATCAGGTTTCATTCGCGTAGATCAATCACAGGCCCCTGTCAAGTCTAAACCCAATCGCACTCTCGGCTGTCACCGAGTGAGGGCGATCTGCCTATTTCGTCTTGGGAAAGTGCATGCCACTCTGTCATTCATCTGCATCAATGAATTACCTTCAGCTAGAACGGCTCCCAATCTCCGGTATGCATATGCAGAACAGAAGTCGACAGCAACATCCCGCATACCATACAACCGTAGGCGTGAAGTACCAAAGTTCTTCAGTCGTTCCCCTCTTCGTCCCACGTTCGGCTGAGGCGCCGACGTACCTAGAAGTGTCTTACCATTCACAAGCCACCGGGTCTTTTTTAAGCTACACAGGTCTCGTGGACGATATTCCAACGGGTGAAGTGATTGCTTTATCGAAATATTACGTGCTTGGTCTGGACTGCTGCCGTATGGAAGCCTGGAGTTAGGACGCCTGGAGAAAGTGAGACATGGTTGCGAATCCGATATAGTATCGCGGCTGTCCAAAATGTGGGATGGAAGAGGACGGACCTTGTGGTCGTTTGCACGGTCCGGGCCACGAGAACAGTAGCACAATCTTTAATGATTCATGAACGACTTCGGAGATTTCGGCTGCTGCAGATACCAGGGGAACCCTTTAACATTCCGAACTCTGATAAGAAGCCTTGACCATCATACCACGACCACAGCGCTGGACTTCCATCGCCAAGAACACGTGTGACAGAACGAATGCTAGCATGTATTCGGACCGTTCGATGATAGAAGTCTCGCCAGAACCGAACAGCATCCATGCCTGCCAGTTGCTATTCACTGATTCCTCAAGCTGTTACCTACTCGTGCCATGCGACATAAACTCCCTGAAGTAAGAGGACACATACTTACACAGAATCGCTGTTGAGCCAAGCATCGTCCAGCAAATCTTTTGCGGTCTTCCTGTCCTCCGGCATCCATCGCAGCATCGAACGCACAAGCCTTAGAAACTCAGCTTTGTCTTCATCATTGAATTTTTCCTCCGATGCTTCGAGACTGGTATCGTGTGGTATGTCGAAGTCTGCGCACCATTGTCCTGGCAGCAAGTCAGTCAACACTTCTTTTCAGAGCTATGTGAGAGATATACCATCACGTGTGAAGAACTCCTTGCTTCTCGAACCTCTGCTGAGAAGGTCGGCAGGCGGCAGTCCGAGCAAGCCAACGACTTCCGCCAGATGGGCACGCGTGGTGTAGCCTCCATCGTTCGGGTTTGACTCTGCAGGGATCTTGTCGTCGATGCCGTGGAACAAATGCTTGCCCTCGAATAGGTCCCATATCTGTAAAGAGTCAGCCCAGCTACCACGGTATAGCTGTGCGGTATGGTCATACCATGCATCCAAGGTTCCAGATATCGATGGGATAGCTCCACGGTACTTCCAGCATCACTTCTGGTGCTCGGTATATGTTCGGCTGAACATCTTCGTCGTGCTCGATGTCACCACGGACAGCAGAACCGAAGTCAGAAAGGATGGGCTGTCCGAACTCACGAGGCAGGCCGAACCGTCTAGACATGTAGATCGGATTGCCATCGACAAATTTGCGGGGGGTGGGATATTCTAATTCGTTCGCCACATAATCATCAAACAACTTCGCGTCTGCTATGTCGAGTATGATGTTGTCTGCTTTGATGTCTACGTCTTCTAGTAAGCTTTGGACATCGGCAGCAGCACATCTGTGTGTACTCACCTGTATGTACCACATGACAGACCGTATGAAGATAGTCCAGCGCCAGTAAAGCACGGCGCAGACCTTGCTTCAGCAAGTCTTCGGAGAATCTGCGTTTTGGATTACGAAGCAGTAGTTCTCGGTAGCTCTCCCATAATGGCTTCTGGACGATGCACCTGTGGCGGCCTCCATTTGCTGATATGGTGAAAGTATCCAGCGCTGTTCTGATGAGCTGAGAGCCCGGATGTGCTTTGGGACATGTGCTCAGATATTGGTACATGTTGAACTCATCATTGTTGTCATGGTCGCGGGCGAATATCTTCAATGCAACATGGTTGTGCGTCCTGACTAGATTAGTGCTGGTTTTGTTCAGTAGGATATCTCCTGGACGTACTGCATATCGCGCGCATGCCATACTGTTGATGTTGAGCCGAAACCAAGCTTGCCCAGAACCTGGTATTTGGTCGCGAGACACTCTCCCAAGCGCACAGGGTAGTACCTCTTGCTCTTACCATCCTCAAAGCGTTTTTCCTCGATCTTTGCTGCAGCACTCAAGAGTTCGAAGCCGCTGGTTGGGTATCGTATTGGAGAAAGCTCTGGCTGACCTACCGTGAATATCCTTCTAAGGAAAGATGCCATGACTTACCCGCTCGTAACGAGACGATTCTACATGTACCTTGAAGCTTCAGCATGAAGGCTTCAGCAATGGAAGGACCGCATTCTGTGAAGCTGCGGTAATGTTGATGCTAGCGCGTGGAGTCCAGGCGTTTCACTTTTTGTGGAGCGAGCTAAGCCGGGTTCGGCTGAAGCGTGCGGGACAAAACGCGCTTCTGCGTGCTGTGCATTCTTCCATCCCCTTCTACTCCATGCTACAACTGTCAACAGGATCGTGGACCATCCCAGTATCGGTATGCAGCACACACTGGTGGAAGTTAGGCCGCTAAGCCTCATGTGACCACTGCGTCATTCAACAGTCACATCAGCAGCAGAGTGATGTACAGCATGGCGATCGGATATATACCAGCTCGTCCTGACACGCATTGAGTTGCTGCTGGCCAACACGCAAAATTCTGGACAGCTTCAACCTACGAATTCCGTAAGCGCCTGGAACGAGTTTCGTCTTGTAGAGGCGAAGCATATGTTGGGCGCTTCAGCAACGACTGTGCCGCATGTCGGAAGACAAGATAAAGCAGCTCGAGTATGCTTGTCCTCACCATACAGCTTCTGCGTAAGTGCACATTTCCCAAGTCATCTCTTTTCTTCGCACAAACCCAGACACTATGATCAACGTCCGCGCCATCGACATCCCCTTCCTCCACCTTTCCCTCGTCATCCTAGCTCTGGGTATCGCCGAGGTCGTCCTTGTCCGCACTCTTGCACACGACTTCAACCAATGGCCAGCCTCCAGCACCGGTACCGCGCAGCTCAAATACGACCTCCCGCTCCGTATCAATTTGAACACTGCGCCCGAAGGTCTAGAGATAGTAAGCGGAGCTTTCGCCATCGCCACCGGGTCCATCGGGCTCATTCGTTGGGTTTTGGTCGTCAAAAGCTGGTGGAATGAAGAGGATGAGGTGGTTGCTCAGGTATGTCCGTCCGTAATTACATCATGAGCAACCACTGACTATGTGCTCCAGCGAGAACGTATCCGCCGGTGGAACCCCTTCTGCATCGGCATCACAAGCGTCTGTGGCCTGCTCACGCTCGTTAGCCTCATCTACGCCTTCGTCGCTGCGTACAAAAGTTCCAAATTGCAAGATTCCGACACAGACTCGTCCTCGCAACTCTTCACGCGAGAGACTTGGACCTGTCAGATGAGGCTGCAGTTTCCATCGGACGCTGATCGCCATTGGGGCACGATGTGCGACTCGGCTGTAAGCAAATTGTAGCTTGCTGCCGCAAGAATATGTGCTGACGATGAACCATGCAGAGAGCGGGACGATGGTTGCTGTTACCTCTCTTCATCGCACTGGCGGCCCTTACGGGCGTGGCTCTTCGAGATCGTTACACGCCGGATAAGGTGCCTAGGGATGTCGAGCTCAAGGTCTTCGATGAGGATGAGCAAAGTGTCTCGGAATGGAGTGTAGCATCACAGTGTTGCTAAGCCGATCCGTAGCTGTATAGCCAGAGACTCAAGCAAGTCTAACCTTCCCAACCCCCTCCCAACCCTCCTTCGCCGAGTCCGCGACAGCCTTGCAAAACAAATCCAGGTTCTGAGACCCGAAAAGCGCCTCTGCTTCCGCGATCTTGCTGTCTATCACCATCGCCTCCTTGATACTCGGATTCTTGAGCCGTGCCAACCTCTTCTTCGCAAGCGATCCGTACGACGAGAACTCGTTCCGCACTACCTTCTGCAGCTTCACTAGAGCCTCATCTTGAGTGGTGCTCTTGCTCCGTGCGAAGCTAATAGCTTTGTCCGCGATTCTTAGGACGTCGATGTAGGCGTAGCAGTCGAGCAGGCCTTCTGTCGTGGTGAACGCTATATCAAAGAGGTCGCCATTGGGGTCCAGTGCTTCAACGGCAGCGGAGATGGCGGCGATGTCGTTGGTGAGATCGGCGTCGCTGTCGTGTAGATGGAGTAGCAGCTTCAGGACTCGGCATGCTAAGTGGCCTGCTCGGTACTCTGTGCTGTACATGCTAGATCCCAGGCCTCTATTGACGCTGATCTGGAGATTTTCTGTATCGGGCAGAGCCTGCTCCGTCTTCTCCAGCAGTACATGGAGATCAGTGACAGGTGGTGGCTTGCCTAGCGCTAAGCACCACGCCGCATCAGCGACCAGAGCATAGAGCATCCATTCGGTCCCTGGGATACTGCCGTTGTAGCTGTGCAAGACCTTTTCGACTTTGTAGCCGAAATTGAACGTAGCAGCGAAGTCCCTGTTGTCAGTCGCTTGTATCCAGTTCGCCACCACCTGTGGGCCAAGCTCCACCACGCTGCGACCAGTTTCGTTGAAGAGCAAACGATCGATCCGTCTCTGCTCTAAGAAAGTGATCCTCCGAGTCAAACTGGTCCTTAGACTATCTCTCAGCTCATGCAGATCGAAGATCATGCCTGTCTGACAGTGAGCGAGCGCTCCAGCCTCGGTCTCCGCGAGCTTGTCCTCGCATCTGACGTAGACTTGGAGAGCATGGCCTGTCTTCTTCAGCGGTGCAATCAATTCTTTCTTCGTCGGTTCGGTCGGAAAGGGATGAATGAGCGAGAGCCGAGTGAAGAGTGCGTGTCCGACTGTATCGTGTTGGATCTCCTTGACGCTGAGGGACTCAAACATCTTAAGAGCTAAGCTGCCCAGGCCCAACCGCATGTAGAGGTAGACCAAGATGAGCCGCGCTTCATGGATATGTTCGTTCTGCTTGAGGAGAGT
>JAABUK010013393.1_pt1 | contig 10244 bp, 9 predicted proteins | sample 5559141 | NCBI WGS metagenome assembly JAABUK01 (sample SAMN10711869, study PRJNA513367) | rock metagenome | isolation source: Antarctica rocks | place: Antarctica: Victoria Land, Pudding Butte nord | collected 2016-01-03 | reverse complement strand
TGTCCTTTGGCGACGGTGACATCTATCTCTCTGAGTCCCTGATTTCGAAGACCGCTCCTCCGGTGGGCTCGTTGCAGGACAGTGTAAAGCCCATACGAGGTGCCTCGAAGCGTGCATTTCCTATCATTCCTGCTCTATTCACACGAATAAAATACTCGGTTTTGCCGGATACTCTCATTGCAAGTCTGCATCTAGAGGCATCCAGACTCATTACAGGAACTCTGACCGTCCATGATGTGGCTTTGGATACACCGCACGCCACAGTTGAGAACATAAGTCCGCTAAACGGACCGAAAGCGACAAAAGCTGGAGACGAGATCGTTCTTCTATACAAGATCAAACGCCAGACTCAAAGCGACGCGGCAGACTCCTCTTCAGTGTTCGTCCATATCGAAACCACATTGACATTGAGTTCAACGAGCAAGATTGACCTCGACACCAAATGGCAAACCAAGGTCGACCTCTCATCCCTATCATCGAGGCCAGTATATAAATGGTCTCGCCCACTCAGCGCTGGAAGTCAACAAGCAGCAGGGCTTTCGTTCAGAGATGCTCCGCCCCCCTCACTACCAGATGTGGAACCAAAAGTCACGACAAGCGAACAAGGCGTCATCTTCAACATCATAGCACCCGCTACAATCTCTAAGGACGACGACCTCGAACTCGACATCCAATGTATCAACCGCAGCGACCGACCACGGCGGTTCGCGCTTGTCACTCTCCCACCCAAAAGAAACCCAACGATGGATCCGAGCAACGAGCAAATGTCCAAGCGTAGTACAGAGCAGTCGAAACGAATGTCGAACACATTCATTGCAGAGCCCACCCAGACTAGACGCCGTTTAGACGTCCTCGACCTGAACCCAGACTTTCGTATCGGTCCGTTGCCGCCTGGCGCCATTTTTGAGACGAAGATGAAGTTCCGTACGTTGACTATGGGTAGCCTCGACCTTGGTGCGCTTCGGATAGTGGATCTTGATACGAGGCGGACTGTTGATGTGAAGGACCTACCAGATGTGATCGTGATGCCGGAGGCTTTACGGACGGAAGAGGTTGTGGCAGAAGAAATGCCGCAAAGCGAATGATCATGATCGAAATGTTCCACGCTATGCTATCGCTTGTACGCTCGATGGACTAATGCAGCACTACATACCACCAGCTATTGAGAGCGCCGAGATGTATCTATCCAAGACCAGGAGCATATTATTGCGTTTAACAATCACTGCATATGCTGTTGAGCGCTAGGCCTTGAGCCTCCGCTGCTCGCACTTCACGCACACTGGGTCCTGAGAGTCGCCGCGAAGGAAGTACCTTCCATCCTGAAACTCGCCATTGCACTCCTGCAAATTGTCAGCATATATTTCCCAACCGTAAGCCTGAGGGCTTGAACATACCACACAAACAAAACACCCCCCATGCCAATCATACCCCAACGCCTTCACCACCGTATCCACAACAGGCTTCTTGCACTTCCGACACTTCGAACTATACCTATTCGTGTGACACCCCACACACCACGCATACCCATCCTTCTCCACAAACGGCGTCGAGCTATCAAACGGATCCCCACACTGCGCGCAGAAGAAATGCCCAGCATGCCACTCCGCTCCACAAGCCACAATGACCTCGCCCTCGATGGGCGTTTTGCAGCTTTTACACCGCGGGCTGAAGAGTTCGTGGAAGTCAAGGTGGCAGTAGAAGCGGAGGCTGGGGTCGCCGTCGGTGTATTCGAGGTTGTAGGCTTCGTCGTCTGTGGTGCCTTCTGGTAATGCTACGCCGGCTCCGGATTGGCGGGTGGCGATGCGGTCGAGGCGGTCGGAGCGCTTGTTCTCGGGTTCGGGGTAGAAGGCTACGAGTTCGAGGTTGGTGTGGCATTGATGGCATACGAAGCAGCCCGGGTGGAAGCGTTCGCCGGCTGCGCTGAGGATGCGGCCAGCGATGGGGAGGGCGCAGTGCGCGCAGAGGGTGCCGGACTGGCGGATGGAAGGGGTGTAGTGCGGGCGGGACTTGGGTAGAGGCGATGTGGCGGCATGGTGAGGTAGAGGTCGTCCTGGTGGCTGATGTTGAGGACGTGGAGCTCTTGCAGACCGTGCTTCGGGTTCTTCTGGCCCAGAGATATTGATCGAGGGGGGCTCAACAGAGATTGATGGTGGGTCAATCGCAATCATTGGCGTCATGGGACCCGATCGAAAGTCTGCGGGCTCTGCAAACTCAGGTTCCTCCGGCAGGACGATACCCGGTATGCTTGGCCCATCAGGGACAACGATGGTAGGTATAGGAGGTGGTACTGCGTCCATATGTCTTCGAGGGCCGCTACTAGGATGTGGCTCTGTCTGGGAGCGACTCAATGTGAAGTCTGGCTTTGGCGACGTCCTGCCGAGAGGAGACTGTTTTTCTTCAAGCACAATTTCCTTCGGCCTCCAATCCTGCTTGAAGCTCACGATCGGTCGGCCCGGCTTGTCGCTGACAACTGTTGGTCGCGGTAACTTTGGACTGTAGTCACTTCTCTGTTTGCTGGTCGCAGCTCGGATGTCATCGCTGCGAATCTCCATGCCTTCCTTGGTTGGTGTTTCCTTGGCCGTTGTTTTCTTGGTCGGTGTTTCATCGTTGGATATTGCTTTGACCGGCGTTACTTTCTGCGGAACTTCATCGGCATCTCGATCACCAGCACTTGGCGGTGTTGGTGGCAAGGGTTCATTCGACATGTACCACGGCCTTTTCGACTGGCTGGGAGGATTCTTCTGAATGTCGATACTGTTTGGACGGGACGGAATTGTCATGATCGGCTCCGAGTTCGAGCGCTCAAGCTTATCGGCCTGCATTCGTACCCTGGCAAACGGGTTCTTGCGGACATACGTGGGTAGTTCTATTGCAATAGCCGCAATGATCGGCGGTTCAACGACGGTGTCTGGACGAGCCGGCGAAGAATGGTCTTCTTGAGGATCCTCCCATATTCGATCGTTGGGATTCATGAACATCTTCTTTTCGCCGCTCAATATACGTTTCTTGCTTCCACTGCTCGTCCTTCGATTTGCTTGCTCGATATCATTCGCCACAGCTTCGGCCAGACCACCGTAGCTTTTGCCAGATGGTGTTCGGCGATTCTTGCCGACAGACATGATTCCTGATGGCGGGCTGACCTTTCGCAGTACTTCCATACTCTTGCGCTTGTTAGTGAGCGACGGGTTGCACGTGTCGCTCTGACTACCTCCAGAAGTACTTCGGCTGCCCCCGGAAGCGCTTCGCTGTGCTGCCATAGGCATCGCGTCCTGGCTGTGGCTACGCTGGTAGCTCCCCTTCCGCAGGTGTTGGCGATAGTCTCGAGGCACGTCCGGGTTAGCATATGGTGCATTGGCGGCAGCCTCAGCATCGACCGGATGCTTGTGCTTCCAGACCAACTCTGCTGCTTCGTCCTGAGCTGCAGAGTGTAACTTCTTCTCTTCCTCCATATCCATATCCTCCAACGCCATTCGCAACGAGCGTACTTCCTGTCTCTCCATCCACCGTGTGCCACTCTCCATATATGGCATGTCCGGTTTTGTTCTTTCAGGCATCTGTATATCTGACGAGGCGTCCGAAGGCACAGCTGATGGAGGCCGCACCAAAGCACGACCAGCAAAAGGTCCCTTGGCAGACACATTCGACTCGGTCCGCTGGTGCAATAAGCGTGGTGCTGGCATCACCGGCATACTATTACTGGTAGGTAAAACTGGTCGTTCCGGCTGTATAGGAGCTACCACGTTTGCCTGGGTTTCGGACCTCTTCAAGCCGCCGAATCTTGATGGTGGTGCAGGGCGTGAGCCTGTGGGTCGGGCGAGCTTGGTCTGGCGGAGGCTGTCGAGATAGGAGGCTTGTTGGTCGTTGGTCATGTAGGTTGGGCCTGGAGCCGGCCGATCTCGTGGGTTGATCATCGTGGTAGGGTATGGTTGCTGGGGCTTCGTTTGGAATGTAGATGCACGCAAAACCAGAAAGCGACCGTGAAAAGTATCGACTACCCAATGCAGACACCCAAAGACGCGAATATGCAATGCAATGCAGTAAAAGTGTTCCAATCAATACCCTCGTGTAACGATGATCGATGAGCTCGTCCTACGTTCGTTCGTGCACTCCAGAATTTACACAACAAGTATTGCGAGGGGCAACGTCCAAAAGCTGTTTAATTTGTGATTGGGTCAAATTCCCCGGCGCTAATTCCGGTTCTTCCGATATGGCCATAAGGATGCCCATGTCCCTCCACGACGCTGTCTTTTCTTCGAGAGGCGGCACGAGGTGCAAGTTTGATCCACGTCTCCAGCTTTCGAGTGTCTCAGCCTCGGTGTTCGTTCTCGAAGCCCAGAACAGAGCAGACGCCACTGCAGCGACTGAGATCACACGCTCGGGACTTCACACCACGGAGAGCGAGCGCGACCTCACTGGCTTGGAGACTTCTGCTCGAGATACTGGACTGCTCTGCAACTACATCCATCGGGTCTCTGTCACGAGATTCTGAACAAACACTAGCGCCATGGTCATTGTGGCCAATCAGCGGCAACTTAACGACATCGTTTATGTGCATTCTCGAATTTGCGAAGCAGGAGCTGTGGGCATGAAGCGCATGAGGCAGGAGCGACTGACCAGAAAATCCAACAAACGCTAGCGTGGTTGTGCAACAGCCCAATCAGCGATGTGAGAGGTTAGAAGATGAGAGACCGATAACGCATAAACGACGTTTCCCCCTTGCATTCGTATAGAGTTGCTTTACCGATAACTATCACTACCAATACTGCAGAGTTCGAGAACGATGCAAACCAAGCTCGCGTCTAGCATGGAGGCATCTAGTCCACCTTCGAAAGAGCAAAGTCTCCTCGCGACATCGATGTTGGGATGCCCCATCTGAACACAAGTGTCGAAAGAACGCGATGGGACTTGTGTTGAGTTTATATATTCGATTCATGCCGACGCGCGGACTTCATGCATGTACAGAATGCCATCCAAGCGAGTGCTATCGGATATCAAACGCATCCAGCCATCCAGTCTCCCACAATCCCATCCCATGTGTAGAGATCCTGGTCATCAAAACGCCATTCGCTATCCCGAACGATATCGTAACCGTTCTAAGCAAGCTCGTGCCGCCCATGCTTCCTCTCCAGCTCCGGCCGCCATCCATCACCACCATCCTCTTGTCGTGCTTCTCTCTCACTGCCGGAGAACGAGAACGCGCTGACTTCGTCCCAAGATGGGTAGTGCACCATAGGGGAGTACCTTCTCTCGGGATTCCGGATTGGAGGCATGATAGGTGAGACTACATCGTCAGCTTCTTCGTCTTCTGCAGAGGCGAATGGATTCTGGTGGGTTTCTGGTCGTGCTGATGGGGAGGGCATTTGCGTCATCATCAGGGGAGAAAATGGTGTCGGAGGCCGTGAGTTCCGCATAGAGCTTGATGAACGTCGGTTCGCTGGCTCGGCGTGGTCGAGCTGTGATATCGCTTGGCCGTCTAGTTCATGGGTGTTGAGAGCCACCATCGAACGCTCCTGTGGTGTGTAGAACGGATTTTCGTCCGAGTTCGATCGACTGCTGTCATGAAGCGAGTACGCTGGGTGCGTGTTCATTGGCGGAGTATTTCCACGTTCAACTACAGCCATTTGAGGGTACTTGTGTTGGTGCATGTTCGAAGGAGCTCCAGCCGCGGAGACGTAAGTGGTCGTTCCGAACGTATCGGGTCGTTGGGCGTCAGGCATCCAGGAGCCGTTGGAACGCATTGACGGAGTGCTGCGACGCAGGAAGAAGCTCCCGTTGTCCTTCTTCCGGCGATGGAGGCAGAAGACGAGTCCCAGCAGCGCGAGCACGGCCACTCCTACCACTGCGCCGATAATGATTGCTAGTCGCTTGTCGTCCTTGCTGCCGTTTCCTTTGGGAGTGGACTTGGCCTCGGTCTCCTTAGCGTTGGTGGCGGCGTGCGTTTTACTCAACGAATCCGTCGTTTGCGCAGTTGGTGTGCTGCTCGTTTCGCTTGTCTGGGTTGGGTCGAACGTGTAAGTATGTGTGCCGATGACAACCGTAGTTGGGAACGACAGAGTCCTGATGTTGACGATTGTCTGAGATGGGTAGTTCTCCGACATTAATGAGTCGGCGATACTGAGCAGTGCTTGCGGTACATCCTGTGTTGATGTTGTTGAGGGAGCTGCTGTGGTTGATGAAGAATCCGCTGCCGTTGGCGAGGATGATGTAGCTTGAGGCTGTCGTATCCGTATCCGCGCCGCCTCTGAAGATGTCGCCAAAAGTCCGAGTGCTATCGCACGAGCGACATTCGTTGCCCGAACCATATTGAGCAGTAAGTGACTGAGTTTTGGAGGATTGAAGATGGTTTTCCTGAATAGAGAATGGATGTGCAGGAAGCAAGAAACGGAAGAAAGTCAAAGAGTCTGTAATGTATGAGGCGAGCAACCGTCAAGGAATGACTCGGGTGGATAGATGACAGAAAAGTCAAGGGTGTGCCTTGAACCGCTTACGACAGCACTGACTTGAGAGAACAGCGAACCGTGAGAACTGATATCTCGGGAAGAGATTCGAGAACCAAGGCTGTGCAGAACACCACAGCGTCTACAGGCCGATCCCCGAAAGATCGTCCTTGAGCATACCAAGAACATCATAGACTTGCCTCGACTTGCCCAAATATCCCAGGCGACATTCTCCCGGTATCTCAAGGGTAAGCGAGGTCTTCCAGAAGACGTCTCCAGCGCCCCCAATGGCTGGTTCCTGGCTGGTTCCTGGTTATCGAAGCGCCTCGTACGCAGGGCGATGCATGATGAAGTCAGAGAGACCCGAGACACGGGAACAGTGACAGGGGAGTAGACGTTGCCCAGACGTCTTTCGACCGTTTGCCGACACAACGTGGACGCTCGAGCGCCATCTGTGGCTGTCGCGGCAGAGATGCTGTGGCGCTGGCCAATTGAGAAAGAGTCTGAAGGGCCTCAGCCACTATAAGATCTGCGTTATCGTCCTTCATGTGGCAGGTGAGTGCAGATCGCGGCAGGGCCCAGTTCGCTGACGATTTTCGAAAAGGTGAAACCGGCTTTCCGAGGCGGGGATTCTCGGAAGGACGGTCTGCTGTTGGCGACTTCGGTTTTGCTTTACGTGGGGCTGTGCTCATCAATTCTACTGTTGCCGAGCTTTGTTGATTCGGCGTTTCATCGCGAGCGGTAAGCGGTCCGGGTTGACGTGTTTGAGTGATGAAATTGCTGTCAAAAGGAAAAGTTGAAGTGAGGTCACGACTGTGGCGGTGCGTTCACGTGATGTGTGGCGCAAAAATGAAATCGTGGTCAAGCGTGAGAGATCCTGAGATGCCATTGTACAACCTAACTCGAACGCTGCATAGGCCTCTTCGCCCATTCTGGTATCAACAGACACCTACTGCTTATCAAAATGATACCTCAACCACTCCCCCACGGCCCTCAAACTCTCCCATCTCACACCCTCATTATCATCCTGCATCAACGCCATCACCCTCGCCTTCAGCCCAAACCTCTCCAGCTGCGGCCTCTTCTCCGGACACTCCTTCACCAAGAACGCAACATCGTTGCACCCGATAGCAAGCACTTGCTTGTCGTTAGCCCAGTCTTTGCTCAGAATCTCCGCGAGCTTCTTGCAAAGACCGCCCTTGTCTTCCTCGATGATCTGTCTAGCGTTCTCGCGCCAGAAGTCTGCGCTCTTGTGAGGTGGTGACCAGCGCAGGTGGCCGCTGTTGACTTCGGATGCGTATTCGGAGAATGTGGTTTGGGAGGATGTGTATTCGGTCATCAGCTCGCAGAGATTGTCCAGGTCTTCGTTGAGATCTTGGTCGTTGAGGTGGCGGGTCTTGAGGTTCGAGAGGACGGCGGGGAGTTTGGCAGGTAGGGCGGCGGGCATGAGTGTTTCCTTATTGTATGCTAGAAGATTGTTGAGGGTTCCCAAAAGCAGGCGTGTAGTCTTTTCTTTTGGTGATACACGCAGGAGCTGTGTATACAGTGGAATGATGTCGTGTTCCTCGTCCAGACCCTTGCCGACAAGCTTGCCCTCGAACGAGAGCTGCCATATGACCATGAGAACGTGGTAGAGAAGCTGCAGGCCTACGCCGTTCCCGATCTTGATGTTCGACTCGGTTGCGCTGCGGATACTTGTGCCGGTTGAAGTGCCATTGTAGACAGTGCTGTCCGTGTCCTTCCCACCAGTCGCCGTGCGCAAGATCTCAATAAGTGGACCGAGTGTCTCCTTACGCTGCTTCCAGAATTGCTGCCTTGACTTTGTAGTACGTAGGAGTGCGCTGTATTCCTGAACGCCGATGTCTTGCAGATTCGAGTCCGAGGTGTTGGAGAGCGCAGCAATGTACGAGTATAGCTTCGGTAGCGCTTCATCGATCTCGGGAGTAGACTTCGGTTGCGCGATCAGGGCGTGTGATAGGAGTGACGAGAGGACTGAAGAGGCGAGTAGAGGTATGGGTTCTTCGGGGCTTGCAGATTGCTTTAGAAGCGGGAGTAAGGGCCTGTACGGCTGTGGGTGCTTGACCAAGGAGTCCGTCAGAGCAGGTATGTCTGTGTATGTTAGATGTTTTAAATCTGTCCCGTGAATATCTCTCATACCATCTATCAGGTCCCCCGTGAGCACAAGCATATAGTTGACGATATCCGTCCGCTTTGCAGCAGTCTCGAAGATGCTCTTGGTCTCGCCATCTCCAAGCAACAGAGCTGTGTATGTCTGCACATCACTCTCAATAGTCGATTTCCGTTGCTCCTTGCGAACCTTGTCTATCGCCTTGATCTTCTTGAGGTCTGCATCGGTGATTGTCTTTGCTCGGACAGCTCCCTCCCAGCTTATTGGACGAGCTCGAATGTTGTTCTGCAGTGAGAGGATGTAGCCCGGAGGATCGAGCGACATGGTCGGTCGCTGGTGTAGAGCTTCAAAGGTATCGGGTGGTCGAGGGAGGTAGCGTCGTCACTCTTCGGGCGCGTCTTCGGGCGGTGGAGGTGCGGTCGGTGGAGGTTCGCGGAGCTTCAGTTGGTGATTGAGATGCCTGATGTGAGCTTGGGTGGCGGAATGAATTGTGTAGATGATAATTGTTGTGACGGCAATGGTGTTTAAGGCTGGATGGCGATCAGTGGAAAGGCTAACTATAATAACAATAGTATCCTTGGCAGTAACGATCAGATTCAATAGTCCTTGAGCTAGTGAAGGGAGTTCTGCCATAACGGACACATGTTACATGTATGAAGAGGAATCTTACCTGTGAAAGAGTAAATATACCCAGCGGCCATCGTGATTGCAGTTTCCTATACTTCTAAAACATAGGCGGGAAAGCACAACTTATATATGGGCGCACATGAACTTTAAAAGTCCGCACTAGCGTCCAGGAAATGACACAAGCGTTGCTCTTGGCTGCCGTATGGCATATATTCGAGCATTACAACCAGATTTCAACTCATATATCTGCTTTCTACAGCTACCCTGCTAAGTGAAGCAGTGCAAGGGAGCCTTGGAGACATGGTGAGCCATTCCGTACTGCGTACCAACGATGATCTGACAAAGATCTTGTAGCCCGACCTTGAGAAGGAGTTGAAAAACGATCCGCCTTGCCACCCTCGAGCATGTGCCCTTCAAGGTGAGGCTCCGTCCACCTGACGGTGCCGAGGAGGACTGACAGGAGGAAGCATGCATACAAAAGAACAACTACGATGAGGGCAAGTGTCAGAACCTGGTAAGTCTTCGTCTGCTCTTCAGCGTCCTCGCCTCTATCGCAGCCGCCCGATGCTGACCGTCCTGCAAGGTGGACGAGCTGTACAAGTGCTGCGACCTCTTCTACCAGCGCAACGGCGATGATGCCTCCGCCGTTAGCTGTCCCAAGGCGAACCTCTTGCGGTGCGTCCTCGATCCCATGCACACCCAGCACACCACTGACCGCCTCGCAGCCTCAAGATGAAGCAACGAGCCGAAGGCAAATAGCCCCTCACCCCCAAAACCATCCCCTCCGAATAGAATTGTACATATGTTCGAGTTGTAACGCGCCACTGTCTCCAATCTTACACCCCCTGGCAGTATGGGATGAAGTTGTATAGCGAGCGTAGTAGTTCATCAATCTGAGGCGCACCGGAGCACGCTAGGAGACCTCGTGGGATCTGCACAAACATTGATAACGTGTTCGCACCGAGACTCTAATGGTGGCCTTATGACATTGTATGAAGAAAGAAGAAGAAGAGATCTCGAGATGGCTTGGTAAGAGGATTTTGATAGTGCTA
>JAABUK010013392.1_pt1 | contig 10244 bp, 12 predicted proteins | sample 5559141 | NCBI WGS metagenome assembly JAABUK01 (sample SAMN10711869, study PRJNA513367) | rock metagenome | isolation source: Antarctica rocks | place: Antarctica: Victoria Land, Pudding Butte nord | collected 2016-01-03 | reverse complement strand
ATCGAATTGAGTATAATCAAAGTGATAGAATTGACTGTCTAGCAAGTATCTAGAATGCCTCCTGAAATGAGGTCTAAGTATGAAGGAAATGGGGCTAAGACAGGCCGGAGATTGGCTCAATTGGGCCGATGGACAGCCTGAGGCGCAGGCTGAGGCGCAGGCTGTCTGACACAACTTCTACAACCTCAGCGGCAACGGCATCGATACCGCCAACGTGTACCAAGGTGGCCAGAGCGAGGAGTGGATCGTCGAGTGGATGCAGAAGCATGGACGGCGTGACTAGATGGTTGTTGCGACCAAGTACGCCCTCGGCTGCATGGCTGGGAAAGCCGTGCGGCCGAGTAATTTTGGTGGCACCGGGACGAAAACCTTGCATGTAGGTGCTGAGGCTAGTCTGAAGAGATTGCAGACGGATTATATCGATCTGGTGAGACGCGCAATCTTTGATGCTGGTAGTCACTATCCGATTAGGCTGACCAGCTACATAGTTCTATGTCCACGGCTGGGGTTACGCCACTGACATCCCTGAGCTGATGCAGTCGCTCAACACTCTAGTCCAGCAGCGCAAAGTGCTGTATCTCGGCATCAGTGGCACGCCTGCTTAGGTTGTCGTGAAGGCCATCTGTTATACTTGAGAGCACGACCTGTCGGCGGTGTGAGCTTATTGGTAGCAAAAGGTATCCTTGTTGAGGTCATTGTAATGACTTTGAATCTATTTTATTTATTAATTCTTTTTTATACTCTGATCAGAACTATCAACTAGCCTATACGGAGTTTTTGTGGCTGGTATCACGCTTGAGAGGGATTTCTACCCTGACCCTCAGCTAGAAAAGATCGAATGTGCCAAGCCGCACATTTCACCACTTGCGCCTCAAATATAGACCATTAACACATCCAGCCTTCTATAGTAATCAGACCTCCGCCACCATTAATTTTGCTCTTGATAACTAATCTAGAATACATTGATTTGCTTTCTTCGGAAACAGTACATTGAACCTCCTACGATCCGCCTCTGGTTTTAAAAATCAGGGTTCTTTGGGTAGAGTGGAGGTTGAGGCGGACCCCGCGCACATTCTGTGAAAAACCTGTTACCCCGCACAGGAAAACAAAACATGCGGTCATGCCGAGGTACTCCCCGACCACTACGTCACAGCCTCAACCGACTCTGAATCTAGAAGTTGCAAATACAGAGATAATAAGGCCGCAACGCCAAGGCTTCGCCAAGGCTCTACAATGATGTCAAAGGCCCGCCCGGCCGCTTCATTTGTGACTGTTTCTCCTCAAACTGTTTTGTCAAAATCTCATCCAGCGCCGTCTTTATCTTCTCCAGCCTTGATCCAAGACCCCAATCCACTATGTTCCTCGCATGCATCTGAAGCTTCTGGATATCCTCAGGCCGACCCAAGTCATATCTCTGAATTCTTTCATGATAACAAGTCTTGTGTCACCGGATACCGACGAGGCGAAGGATGTGCTGGAAGAATTGATTCGCTGTCGTGTCCCCAGCGACGCTTGGCACATTCGTGGCGGCCACCAATGGTCCAAAACCCAAACAATCGCTTTTTTGGGATTGAGAATGCCCACAAAACACGAGATGCATGACAGACCTAAGCACAAAGGATACAGACATGTACAGCGTGGCCGTTGGGCCGGGTAGAACCCAGTTTTTCCGACCCCTGGGTGGGGTTGGAAGGCTTCGCTTGAAGACCTCCACACCCCCCCGATGGGTTCGTTTGAAAGGCTTTAGAACCCCCAATGGGGTTTGGTTGCGGAAGACTCTCAGGCAGAAGAAGGTGCCGGGTTACTTACCCCGCACCCCGAACCAAAACAAAACATTTTACATGATCAACCGACACATGCGATGCGCATCGTCGCCGTCAAGCTGATGCGATCCAAAAACTCACGCTTCTTATCACGCAGTTGATATCCAGAGAGAAAAATCCTTCCCAACAGATGTGTGAAGATGAGAAAATCTTCGAGCAGAACAGAGTGTTACTAGTAGACTTCGTTGATTACGTTTACCAGGCTCATCCGTCAATCGAAGATACATGAAAAGCAGCATCACGTAAAAAGGTGTTTCAAGATCACGAATCAACAGCTCGATATTTTGCTTGAACGTTATCCCTTGCGCGTCACCCTTGGTGGGGTATTGCAATGGTGGAGTTGGGAAGTGGAGGGGTGGGTTGATGTTGGGTGGGTAGGTAGGTAGGTTAGTGGTGGTGGTCACTGGTCAGGGTTTGGAGGGAGTCACTGTCAACTTAGTGGTCTGGAGAGGGTTGAGGTAGATTGGGTGATCGAGAGGTTTGGATGTGGATGTCGTAACAAGATGGAATGGGAGGACGGGATTGTTTCGATGTATGTGGATTGGCCGGACTGCTTTTGTTGCTATCTGCCAGGACAGTGGAGGGCTAAGTGGTTTGATAATAATGATTATTCCCCACGTCACTCCACCTCAATTACATGGTGTTTGGTTTGCCTGCAATGTTGGATGCAGATCGTTGGTTTGCCTGGACTAGCCTTGGCAGAACAGAATAGAGCGTCATGCTACGTCGAGCACTCACTTCATCTGTTACCCCGTGGCTCTGATCCGATCTGAAGCGAACACTTGTTGACTGCTCTGGCAAGCGAACGCCTGGCCAATGTCTGACATCATCTATCCCAAGGTGGCCAAAACACCGAGGCCGTGTGCGCGCCATCGGCCGGACCTTTTGCTGCGAACAAGAGATGTGATGGAGCAGACTTGATTGGGGCGAAAGCTGCACTTGGCATCCCAGCCAGACTTTGCCTGGACTCGGCGTCCCCTTCACAAGGATAGCGATGTCACCGAAGCGATTTGGATGCAGCTACGGCAGGTCTTGAGGACTGGCTTAGTGTAGCGTGGCCATTTTGTTGTGGAGTGCAGAGCGTTTCTCTGCAGAGAAAGGATGGAGATGCCTGGTAAGAGCGCGCTGAAGTGGAGTCGTTGATCGTCGCGGTATTGTTTGCTAGGGCGGGCATCCGTGGCCGACTGTTTTTCAGCGATGGATGGACTATCGCGGGCGGGCGGGCGGGCGTGGCAGGAAATAAGTTATACCAAGAGGACTGCAAGAAAGGACCGATGAGCCTGGTGGGCGATGCCCACGTTCCGAAAAGACCGTCACTGTTGAGACCCTTTGCTGCCAAAACTGGTCAGGATTAAGAGCCCATTAAGAGCCCATCCCTCGAAGAGTGAGGGGAGCGGGCGGAAATAGCCTGGCCTATGAAGATTTCACCCAAGTGAACAATTCAAGGCCCATCGTTGTTCATGAAAGCATAAGGGGAGAGAGATTTATACGTCGGTTTGACGGGGATACCGGCGAGTAACCTCGCGGTGTCACGCTCCCGTTTCTTCCGCAAGCGCTCTTCGAGCGTTTCGTAGCTTTCGTCAATCTCGGGGACGAGGGCAGTCATCGGTCGGTCGATATTGGCAGATGGCGGCAAAGCGAGTGACAGTGCCGGCAGCTCCTTGGGCGATGGGACCGATCCATCTGGCACTTCGACAGCTTTCTCCCACGTTGTGTTGGGAACCCTGTTGGTGTCTGGGGGAACGGATGACTGTTCGGGTGCAGAACGAGCAGGTTTCCTTGGGGCAGGGACTCGATCCGCGACAGGTACTCTGAATTTCACTGGCGGTGCTTGCTTCGGCCTTTGTTCGTTCTCCAGCTCGTCGTCTACCAGGATGGCTATCCATACACCGATCTGCTGGTGGCTGCCAACAAGAGGGGTAAAGGCGATCCACCGATTGCGACCTTTTTCGCCTGGTTTCACGACCCAGCGGACCGTTGCGGTGACACTTCTGCCCTGTGCAAGAGCCTGAGTAAGTTCATCTCGTACCTTCGGACTACCCCCGATCTTGTCCATGACGGGTGACTGGAGCATCCCTGGTATTCGCAAAGATGGAGAAGCAAAAAGAACACGTAAAGACGGGTAAGGTCGAACGAGAAGATACTACGAGATTTAGTAAAAGCGATTTGACGGATGGGTGGAAACTCACGTTCTGGTAGAAGCCACTCAACCTGCTGTTGACCCAACCTCCAAAATCGGTTTCAGGCAGAGAATCAGAAGACGGGTCCCTCAAAAGAATTCCAGGGCGTCGCCATTCGCTACTATTTGTCGACTGGACATCGTCATCCAGCTGTTCCTGCATGGTTCGCGCTCTCCATTTCTGAATCTTGTGTCGATCTTGCACATCCAACATCTCTCCCGAATCTGCGGATCCTTCTTTTCGGTTGGCGGCTTTTTCAGTGGTCGCCGTTGTACTTACGAAGCCAAGTTGAGGGGCTGTTCCCGAGGCTGCGCCGTCCAAATCCGTGCTGTCAGGGACAAGACTGCTGACATCAATCTGTGCCCCGAGGGTGTATCGGATTTTGCCGTTGATGTCACGCAATTGGGCAAGCATGAGTAGATTCATGAAAGGCGACCCATCTCTACGGCTAGATGGTGGGAGAGCTTGTCAGTCGGAAGTAGAGTTGTGGATTCAAGGGCTTACTAATTGAGTATCAGGTCGCAGTGATCTCGTTCTTCGTCCATTGCTTTACGGATTCGGTCAATGCTGGACTTGTTCGTCTTTGGTCCCTGTAGAAAGCGGCAATTGCGTCCGATGACATAGCCCATGCTGTAGCGGGTCATTTGATGGAAAGCTGTGCATAGCGTTAGCTATGGCTGACAGGTCGAACTGCCACGAAGAGTTGCGTACCTTGGGAAGCGAATACGATCGGATTGTCGGGTCGAGACGGATCTGTCAGACAGAAAACTTCCAACAATCCCTCTGGACCTTCCCCAGTCCGAGGTGCGGACGGGTCCATGATGCGCCTAATCATGCTCGACTTGACGGTTTGGACATATAACTGCGTCACGAAGGCTGGAAGATCTTCCTGCACGAGGACATTGAACGCTTTCTCTGCCTTTCCTTCTAACATGGAGTTCATGGTGGTCTGAACGGGGACAGATGTGAAGTCATGCCCCAGAATTGGTTCGAGTGATCCAGCGATGGTGATGGCATAGTTGACGGCTTTTAAGGCTTCTGTTGTATCCAGGTAATACATCAACATTGGGGCTGACTTTGGTCGGCAAGAACTGAGGAAAGACGTGAAATCTAGTAGTGAAGATGGGTCCGCGAATATGCTCTTCAGGTGTTCGTGCGCAAACAGCAAATCGGAGAGTGTCTCGAGGGCGTGCAGATGATTCGCATCCTTGATTGGGGCTGCCAGGTCGAATTCATCCAATGGCGCCACGACTTGCTCTTCATTATCTGATTGGTCGTCTTTCAGAGACGGTGGCCTTGCAGAGGTCGCGTCCGTGTTTGATCCTTCGACTGAGAAGACGCCAGATCCTCTAGGAGAGCTTCTTTGGGCCGAAGCATGATCAGAGCTGTCCATCTCTTGGGAAAAAGCCTGTCTACTGGAACTGCAACGGCCGTCAGCCGACTTCCCGTCCCGCCAGGAAGGAAGGCTCGTCTCACCTTGTGCGAGGTCGTATAACATGTGATCTTATGGGAGCATCTGTTTTGCGAGAGGCGCGGACCTCATCCAACCCGACCGAACTGTCTGAAGTCGTCGACTCCCATTCCTCGGTCCCTGACTGCGCTGCTTGCGGGCGACGAATGTCTCCGTGCGGCAACAAAAGTGAGTTATGTGGCTCCGCTGGTTCGTAGTCGCTGTTGACGGCCTCAATGATTGTTTGCAGGGGCCTATTGTTGCTGAAGCCGTGCAGGCCTCCGGCATTGGACATTGGCACAGATGGCGGCGCTCTGGTCCTCGTACTGGAGGTACAAATGTGGGTTATTGATCGGAAGTGAGTTGGATATGCGTGGGAGAGTCAACAACGGTGCCATCGATCAACAGATGGTGAGAGCACGGCCAGGCCCGTTTCGGACTGTGCGGCTGGCGTTGACGGAGAAGATGCAGATGAATCCTTGTTCGATGTGGTTGTGCTCCAATGAAAGGCATTTGGAGGTTTGTTCTAGGACGCTTCCCAATTAGAGCCCATGCAATCTGAAGCATGAAGCATCTAGGCATGTGGGCTGCCACAGGGGATGCTGGTCAGCAAAAATATCTATAGGTGATGTACCTTCTACTTTACGCAATAGATCTGCTATTGACTGACTAGTATCCATGACTAGAGGCGATGTGCCACCGGGATGGGAGAGAATGAGCTGGGGACCAGCCACCGCAGCAGTAGCACTACCACATCGACTGAACATGGTCACTGTTTGCGGAGGGCGACTTTTCCACTAGATCGGGGGCCGTTGCATGGATTCACAGCAATGGATTGCCGGGGGCTGGCTGTAGCATGGCTATTGGGATTGATGCCCTGGGGGAGGGGACTTGTCGTCCAGTAATCGCAGCACCAGGACGGAGTAAATACACTACGCAATGGCTTACTGGATGATTTGTCACATCGTCGCCAGAACCATGTCCCTCATTGCCCCGACCCTGGCCTCCGCCATCGACCGTATCCTCACTGGTATGTAATGGCTTCCAGGGGCACGATCGGCCTCCCGAGGACGCGGCCAAATTGGCAATTCGACACCGCCGTCTGCCCCCATGTCAAGCGAGAAAGTGGACGAGTAGTGCACTGACTACGGAGGCAGATGATGAGTCGATTGTCACTCGATGATCGGTGATGGATGATGGACGGTGATGATGGTGGATGATGGGTGGTGGTTTCAGCTGAGTCCTGGTCAGCTACTCGACTCCTCCCCTCCTCCCACTCGTCCTGCTGCTCTCACGCGGATCTGCGCGGTACACTTCCATCCCGATTCTCCCTCGTTCGTCGCAGCCTGGCGTTGCGCCATCACCATGCACATCTTTGTCTAATTACTCGCACCCACCATCGGACGCTTGCTCGACGCATTTGTTGCTAGCATCTTCCTGCTGAGGGACAGCTCCGCTCTTCCAGTAGGCATACGCTGCTGTCGGCCCGTTGCCCTGTCCTCTCGAGAGGGAAAATGCACCCAACCAATTCTCTCCAAAGTACAAGCATGGAAGCAAGCGAGAAATGGCCGCTTCAGTGGGCTCGTAGGCCGGAGTAGTGCATGCCGCTTGCATCTCGCATCTCTGCATCTTGCATCTCTGCATCTGCGTCTACTCACTACGACGGCTAGACGGTAGGACCCCCGCCCCAATCACGTCCCAGGTAGTCTACGACCAGTACGTCCGTCAATTGCTAAGTCGGACCAGTACGAGGTGTCGCTGCTTCAGGCTAGCTGGCTCCAGGGTAGCCTTGCTCCTCAGACTCGACGCAGTTCCTTTTTGCATCACCACGACTCCTCCAGCAATGAATCCCAAGTCGCTCCACCCTGCCCGTCACCACCCACACATCAGCAAAGCAGGTGTGAAGGATGACGGAACTCAGAGATGGTCGCCTCGCCGGTTCGCCCACGAGTCCCAATGGACACCATGGCTTCGATTTTGGGAACATCATCTCGACACCTCAGAAAGCCGCGCCTGAGCGACAGCTGGCATCTCCTCCACCATCGCAGTCCGGAGAGGCTCCCCGTGCATCTACCACCAGTAATGGCGTGGTTACCAGCGGCATCGTCGACTTCTTCAGTCCCGAAGTCTTCCAGATCGTCTTGCACAATCCAGCGACAGCGCATCAGCTCCTCAGGTTCAGTCAAGCGCGCATGTCAGGAGAGAACATGGAGTTCTTGGAACGGGTTTGTCTCTCAACCTATCGTGCTGGAGAGAAATCGTGTTGATGCTGACTGGCGCAAAAATAGGTAGATCGCTACAATACCCTTCTGGACGAACTGACCAAAACCCTCTCCGAAATCCATCGCTCCTTCACTGCGCCAGATGCGCCCAAGCAGTTGAACCTTTCCCACACCATGATGAAGCAGATGAATGCGGATATCAAGATGACCACCTCGACGACGCTCCCCGCGATGGAGCTGATGTTTGGTGATGCCCAAGAATACGTCGAGAGTCTGCTAGCCTCGGACATCTACCCTCGCTTCGTGAAGCACCAAATGACGACGAGTGCTGTCAAGGCACTCTCGGACGGTCGCGCCAAATATGCCGGTCTGGGAGATTGCTTCTGTCTCACCAATCCAGCGTGAGTTGTCCCCGCGTAGCTCGGTATGGAGAGCGGAAGAACACAGGATTGACCGATCATCCGTGTGCCAGTATAGCAGATAACCCCATCGTCTTCGCGTCAGACGGCTTTGTCAAAGTCACCGGCTATTCCAGGGCAGATATCATCCCTCGAAATTGTCGATTTTTGCAAGGCAACCATACGGACCACGCGGCGGTACGGCGCCTTAAAACCTGCATTGGCGCAAACAAAGAGTCAGTTGAGTTGCTACTCAATTACAGGAAAACAGGAGAACCCTTCTGGAATCTCCTATATGTGAGTAAGTATGTCCTGACATCAGCGTGGGCAAGTCGGCGCGACAGAAACTAATGCCAATGATAGCCCCTTTGCTGGATGCGGAGGGTAGGACAGCCTTCTTTTTAGGCGGACAGATCAACTGTTCCACAACCATACACAGTTGCTCGGATATCCTGCGTCTCCTGTCCATGAGTGAAGACTCCGACGTTGTCGACGATCCCTACCTTGGGGCACCAAGCACCAAATCTCCATCGGGGCCAAATCGCTTCTTCAAGTCCTTTATGGGCAAGAGTAGCGACAAGTTCCCCGATTCGCGCGAAGCAGGCATGGAGCAGAACCTGATCACCAAGATCGAGAGGATGAACTTCAAAGACCAGATGGACATGTTCTACACAGCCTACTCTAAGGTACGTCCAGAAGATATGACCGTGCTGTGCCTCCCTGCTTCAACAAGACCGGCGTCCATTTTCCTGCCTTCTCCAACGACATCTGCTTAACTGATTTCTCTCCCATCCAGTTCCTAGTCCTCCCCTACTCCACCTTCGATGTCACCTTCTACTCCCCCAGCGTCATCGACATGCTCTGCCTCGACCCCCAAGAGAACCTCGACCTGGTTGGTAACAACATATTCAAAGTCCTGGGCCAGCACGCTCCATCCATGCCAAGAGATTTCAAGAGCAGGGTCAAGACCGCATTGAAGGGTGGGAGGGCCATCTCTGCGGACATCAATTTGGTGACGAAGAAAAGTGTGATTTACAGGAGGAGTGAGAGGTTGGTGACGCATTGGACGCCGTTGAAGGATGAGCAGGCCCATGTCAAGTGGGTGGTTGTTACGCTTACGGCTGGGACATGAAGAGGTGGAGATGGTGCTAGAGGAGGGTTGAATGGACGGGGTGTCGAGATGGAGTATGCTACTCGATTCGGGGACTTCAGAAAGGGTGATTTGCTTGAGCCTTTGTGTCTGTAGTAGATGACTATGGCTATGGTCAGATCTTACAATTTCCTGTACAGGTAGCTTCATACTAATTAGAACGTCAAAAGTGTATGAATGAGAATCCGATAGCCGTTCATTCACGACTTTCGTCCCTTATCGTTCGATCAGGTAATAAAAATCTTTCCATCCATAGGACTCAAATGCAGACTGAGTAGCATTCTCACCTCACCGTCAATGTCATTCTATCCCATCCCATCCCATCCCATCCCATCCCACAAGACAAGACAAGACAAGACAGACTCTCCAGTCCTTTGTTCCCCTCAACAGCCAACGCAAGACTCTTTTATGCTCAACTCCAATCCCAGTCCTGACTCGACTCATCTCACCCCTTTACTTATCTATCATCATCTCGCATGAAAGCCGGAGCGTTGCACAACCTCCATCAGCCTTCAGCTTCCCCTTTCAGCAGCGAGTGTACGCCCGTGACCGTTCGATATTGTGGACTGAACATACGTCCTGCCGGGAAAATACCTTGGGAAATGAGCCTTCTTTCCTCATGTACGATGATTTGCTGTTTGCTCGGATATGGATTGCCCCGCAAAATCTATTGCTGATTACTTACTCAAATAAGATGCAGGGGGGTCCCGCCCTCGAGCGTGGCATTCTCCACCATGAAATACGCTCCAACCACTCACGCTCCATCAGTTGACTCGAACGGGACTCAGATCGAAACGAAACCTCTCCTCTTTCTTGTCTCTCTCTCTCTCGTCTCTCTCTCTCTCGTCTCTCTCTCTCTCGTCTCTCTCTCTCTCGTCTCTCTCTCTCTAGTCTCTCTCTCTCTCGTCTCTCTCTCTCTCGTCTCTCTCTCTCTCGTCTCTCTCTCTCTCGTCTCTCTCTCTCTCGTCTCTCTCTCTCTCGTCTCTCTCTCTCTCGTCTCTCTCTCTCTCTCTCTCTCTCT
>JAABUK010013391.1_pt1 | contig 10245 bp, 4 predicted proteins | sample 5559141 | NCBI WGS metagenome assembly JAABUK01 (sample SAMN10711869, study PRJNA513367) | rock metagenome | isolation source: Antarctica rocks | place: Antarctica: Victoria Land, Pudding Butte nord | collected 2016-01-03 | reverse complement strand
GAACGAATGGAAGATAGATGCTTACACGCGCTTGCTCGCAAACACAGACACACTCGAACGTATTAAGCGGCATGAATCAATCGAAGCGATTACGAAATCTTGGGCGAGCGGCCTCAATGAGTTTCGCCGCGCACGCACGCGCGCATTGCTTTACAAATAACATTATGGCAACGGCCTGAACGCGCCCGACGGTTTATCCATAAATCTAAATGCCGCTTCATAATTCTGTATGAGCATGATCGCCAAATCAACGCACAGCGCCGTAAAATCAAGATCTCCGTAAGGTAAAGCGCGGCGGAACGCGTTTTGCTCGATTGAGTTATTTTGCTCGATTGAGTTATGCGCCACCGCGTTCACATTGAGCGAAAACTGCAGATTAACATATCAACCTCGTTATCATTTTTCCATCGAAGAGGAAACACGCTATGAGAAACTATTTTAGGAATGGGCTTCACACTATATTTTTCGCATTCGCGCTTTGTTTGAGTTTGAGCGCCGTTGCACTATCGCAGCAGGAAACGTCAGCGACCATCACGGGCAACGTGACGGATGCCGCCGGGGCCGTAGTCTCCAACGCGACCGTCACCGTTACCAACAAAAGCACCGGCAGCGAGCGGCGCGTGCAAACCAACGGCGACGGCAACTACGTCGTGACGCCGCTTACGCCCGGCACCTACACAGTCGCTATCGAGCAAACCAACTTTAAGCGTAACGTTCAAGAGAATGTTGTTCTTAACATTAATGATCGCCGTCCGATCAACGTCGCCCTTGAAATAGGCGTCGCCACCGAAACCGTCACCGTGACGGGCGATGCTTCGGTTGTGCAGGACAGCCCGACAACGCAGACTTTGATTTCCGGCACACAGGTCATCGAACTGCCGCTTAACAATCGCAACTTTCTGAAACTCACGGAGCTTGTGCCCGGCGTCAGTTCCGATCTCGATGACGAATCATCCTTTGGTTTGACGAGCCGCACCAGCATCTCGATCAACGGTATGCGCCGCAACGCCGTCAATTATTTCGTGGACGGCGTGTCGAACTCGGACGTCGGCTCCAACATTACTTTGCTGTCAACGCCGACGGTTGATTCGATTCAGGAATTTAAGGTTCTAACTTCAAACTACACGGCGGAGATCGGGCGTTCCGGCGGCGGCGCGGTGACGATTGTAACGCGCGGCGGCGGCAACGATTATCACGGCTCGCTCTACGAATTTCTGCGCAACGATTACACGAGCGCCAATTCTTTCTTTAACAATCGCATTCCGCGCCGCGCCGACGGTTCGCTCGTCGCCGTCGTGCCGAAACTTCGCTACAACAATTTCGGCGGCACATTCAGCGGCCCGTTGCCGACACCGCGTTTCGGCGAGGGCGGGCGCGCTTATGAGAGCGGGCGCAACAAAACCTTTTTCTTTTATTCGGAAGAGTTGCGGCGCGTCATTCGCGGCACAACAGACGCGAGCGCCACCGTTCCGAACGCGGCACAACGCTCTGGAGATTTTTCTTCTTCGCTCGGATCATCGCTTTTCAGACAATCGAACGGCACGAGCGGCACAACCGCAACCGCGACACCGCTTTTCGTTACGGACACGAACGGTAATGTTATTCAGGCGCGCGCCGGACAAATTTTCAATGCGAACGGATTAGCTTTTGCCGGTAATGTTATTCCGCAAAGCAATTTCAGCCCGCAGGCGCTCTCGCTGCTTCCGGCTTTCCCTCTTCCTACCAACGGGCTTAACGGTTTCACCTTCACGCCCATCAATATCAACAACACGCGGCAGGAATCCCTGCGCATCGACCATAACTTCAGCGACAACTACCGCATCTTCGGTCGTTACACGCACGATCTCAGTCAAACGCAGGAGTCCGGCGGTCTCTTTACGGGCAGAGGGTTGCCGAACATTGCGACCACCAATACCAACGTGCCCGGACAAGTCTTCGCCGTTTCCTTTACGAGCGTGCTGTCGCCGAAATTAGTTAATGAAGCCACTTACAATTTCTCCGGCAATGCGATTAATTCGCAACTCGTCGGGCGCGGGCGTCGCTCCGATTATCCCGGCAGCGAGACGATTGCGCAGGTCTTTCCCGAAAACAATAACAACGCGATTCCGACCGTCAGCATCACGGGCTTTACCACCATCGGCTCGCTTCAGGGCTTCAATATTCGTTACAGAAACAATGTCGTGCGCGACACCGCGACGCTCAACGCAGGTAATCACACGATCAAATTCGGCGGCGAAGTTTCCTTTGAGAGCAAAGACGAGAATGCCAACAACGTAACGCAGGGCAGCTTCGCCTTTAACGGCACAAACACGCGCGGCGTTTCCTCGACGGGCGTCGCGTTATCGCAAACAGGCGTCGCATTGGCCGATTATCTGGTTGGCCGCCCGTCCTCATACTCGGAAGATGAGCGAGACGTAACAGTTAATTTGCGTTTTGGCAGACGTGAATTCTTCGGGCAGGACACATTCAAACTGCGCCCGAACCTGACGCTTGATTACGGCGTGCGCTACCAGTATTTCACGCCGGTGCGTGATAAAAACAATGTGCTCACGTCGTTTGATCCGACGCTTTTTAGCGCCGCTGCTGCTCCGACATGCACGACCGCCGCTTGCACTTCGCTTGTGCGCGGCACGGGCAACGTGTTGAATGGTATCGCCGTTGCCGGAGTTAATTCACGCTTCGGGCGCGCAATCACTCCGAGCGATAAAAACAATTTCAGCCCGCGCGTCGGCATCGCATACTCTCCGTTCAAGGACAGCAAGACGGTCATCCGCGCCGGTTACGGTTTTTATTACGATCAGGTGCTCGTCGGTATCTTTGAAGTCAACTCCTTCGTCAATCCGCCCTTTAACAACAGCGTCACTTACACAGGCTCAACGCTGTCCTTTACTAATCCGACTGCGGGCGCGCTCGGCGCATTGCCCGTGCGCAACTTGAACGCCACCGCGCCCGACTTCAAAACGCCGGAGACGCAGCAGTATTCACTCGGCATTCAACGCGAAATCTTCAGGAACGCAGTTATCGATGTCAGCTACGTCGGCACGAAAGGCGACCACCTGATTCGCCGCTATAACCTTAACTTCGCGCAACCGACGGATGTCGTGCGCATCAGCCCTGCGACCGGTACGACAGTAACCAACCCTGTTCGTCCCTTTATCGGGTACGGCACGATAACTTACTTCAACACCGTCGGGGTATCGCGCTACAACGGATTGCTTTCGTCGTTCATTTATCGCTTCGGCAACGGCCTTTCGCTGACCGCCGCTTATACCTTCAGCAAGAATCTAACCGATTCAACCAATGACCGTGATTTGATTGACGAGCCGCAGAATCCCTTGAACCTGCGCGCCGATTACGCCGAAGCGCGCACGTCTCGCCCACACGTTTTCAGTTCGAGCTACGTTTATATTCTGCCGTTCTTCACTAAGAGCCAGAGCGCACTGAAGCGTAATCTGCTCGGTGACTTCGAGATTTCCGGCATCACGACGATTGCTTCGGGGCCGCCTGTCCCGCGCATCATCGTTGACACCAACGGCGGGCGCAACGGTAACTTCGCAGATGTCGTCGGCGATCCACGCAGTGGTTTGGCGGGTACGAGAGACCCCGTCACGGGCTTGCCGTTCTTCTTTGATCCGACAGCCTTTGCGCCGCCCGCCAACGGCACGTTCGGCAATTCGTCGCGTGCTTTCGCGCGTGCGCCGGGACAAAATCAAACCAACCTTTCGCTATCGAAGAACTTTTTCTTCAACCGCGATAAGAATCGGCGTTTGCAATTGCGTGCGGAAGGCTTCAACGTTTTTAATCACACGCAGTTCCTGATTTCAACTTCATCCAGTCAGGTTCTGCCGCTTGTTCCCGTTTCCTCGAACTTGAACACGTCGCTTGTCGGTCGCCCGACTGCTACACGATTGCCGCGTGAATTTCAGTTCGGCGCAAAGCTTTACTTCTAAAGTTCGGCTATTTGTTTCGCTGTCGATGCCCGCAACGGTTAAAGTCTGTTGCGGGCATTGACATGTTTCAATAGCCCTCTTAAATTCGCTGCTGTCTATGAAAACAAGTGATCTTGAAAGTCGGGCGATGCTGCTGAAAAACGTTCGCCTTATCGCGCCGTATATGGTTCGTGAACATGCGAGTCTGCTCCTTAAAGACGGGCGCATTTCCCGCATCCTAGAGCATCGCGAAGATTTAATGGAGAGGGTTGACACGTCTTTGAATCTCGAAGGGCTAACTCTTTATCCGGGCTTTATAGATGTGCACATACACGGCGCGGTGGGCGTGGATGCGATGGAGGCGAGCGCCGATGATTTGCACCGCGTCGCAAGGTTTTTCGCCGCGCACGGCGTGACTGCTTGGCTGCCGACGTTTGTGCCTGCCCCGGATGCGGATTACCGTCGGGCGACGAGCGCCGTTGAAGAATTGATTGCGACGCAGCATGAGCGATTGCCTGCCGCGCGTGCGCTCGGGCTTCATTATGAAGGGCCGTTCGTTAATGCCGCGCAGTGCGGAGCGTTGCGGACGGCGTACTTTCGCCGATTTTCCGGAGCATCGGATGTGGAGGCGCTTCCCGTACTGCATGAAAAAAGCGCGGTGCATTTGATTACCGTTGCGCCGGAGATAGAGGGCGGCATAGAGCTTGTGCGCGAGTTGCGGCGACGCAATTGGATAGTCTCCATCGGGCATACGCGCGCATCGAGCGAAGTCTTGGACGAAGCGTGCGAAGCGGGAGCGCGCCACATGACTCATTTCCCGAACGCGATGCTCGCGCTGCACCATCGCGCGGCGGGGCCAATTGGCTGGGGACTGCTGCGCGACGACGTAACGTGCGACGTGATTGCCGACGGAGTGCATTGCGATTCTTCGATGCTGCGGCTCATACTCAAGTGCAAGGGGGCGGAGCGAATCGCGCTCATCAGCGATGCAGTCGCGCCCGCCGGACTCGGCGACGGTGTATATGATGTGTGGGGCGAGAAGATTAAAGTCACGGACGGACGGACGAGCAATGCGCGCGGCAGCATTGCCGGTTCTGTGATAGCGATGGACGACGCCGTGCGCATGATGCTTTCGCTCGGCGTCTCAATCGAAGAAACTGCGCGGATGGCTTCACTTAATCCGGCGCGATTGCTCGGCGTGGATAAGGTGTGCGGTTCGATTGAAACGGGTAAGCGCGCCGATCTCGTTGCGTTGGACGATGGAGGGCGCGTGCGGCTCACAATCGTCGGTGGCCGCATAGCTTTCGATGCGACGCAGGGTTCTGATCCGGCAACGCCGTAAACAGAGAACAAAGCAGACGAGTCGAAAGCGGATAAGGGCATTCAACTCTAAAGCGGTAGTCCGCCGTTCTCGATATTATTTGTCAACGCTTTCATACGGGCTTCGATCATAGAAACCTGCGCGCATGTAAGATTCGTCTAAAAGTTCTATTGGATGACAGACGCGCAAGGAACACTGCTTATTAAGTAGCGCGCCCGCGCCAATCTGCATGTGGCAGCCGGGATTGCCCGTCGCCAAAACTCCCGCGCCGGTGGCTTTAACGTGCGCGAGTTTTTCATCGAGCACGCGCGCGCTCAATTCCGGCTGAAGCAGATTGTAAACGCCCGCCCCGCCGCAGCACACGTCGCTGCCTTCGAGCGGCACAAATCTCAACCCCGACACGGCCTGCAATATTTCTAGCGGCGCTTCGCTTGCCTGTTGCCCGTAAAGCAAGTGGCATGAAGCATCGTATGTAACGCTCGGCTGCGTTTCCGGCATCGTCGCGCCGCGCCGTATGCCCGTCGTTTGCAGTTGCTGGCTGACATCCCGCACACGCTCGCTGAAGGCACGCGCTTTTTCCGCATATTCCACATCGTCTGCTAAAAGATGCGCGTAGGAAACGAGCATTGCGCCGCACCCGCCAGCGCTTGTCACGACGGGCAGCGCACTGCGTCCGGCTTCTTCCGTGAAGGCATCGATATTTCGTCGCGCAAGTTGGCGCGCTCCCTCTAGGTCTCCCGCATGAGCATGAAGCGCGCCGCAACAGACCTGCGATTGAGGCGCATGAAGCGCGCAATCGTTCACGGCGAGCACACGCTTTGTAGCGCGATTGACACGCGCAAAAAGTCCTTCGGTCACACAACCGTTAAAGAGCATCGCGCGATGCTTTTCGTGACGCGGTTTTTTATCGCTATCAAAGGTGCGTGCGGGCGTGTCTTGATGTCGCGCAACGGTTGCATCTTTTGCGGATCGGCGCGGCGTGGATGAACTTTGCAGCAGCGCGAGCGCAAATTCGAGACGCTCTGAAATGAGCCGCGCGAGTCGTGTCTTCAGTAGCAGGTTAATGAATCCCGCATCGCGCATGATTCGCGCAGACGCGAAAGCGAAGCGCAAACGCGCCGGATGAAGCCACAGATGACGAAGCGCGATGTGAAGCAACGCCGTCGAAAATTTTCGCTTCGCTTCCGGCGCGGCAATCTCCGAACGCGCGGCTTCGAGTAGTTGCCCGTATTCGACGCCCGCTGGACACGCCGCCTCGCACGCGCGGCATCCGAGACAGCGATTGATGTGGCGCGCGAAAATTGTCGAGGCCGCATCGAGACGTTTTTCTTCGACGGCGCGCATCAGGTAAATGCGCCCGCGCGGGCTGTCGTTTTCATCATTTGTGTGAACGTAGGTCGGGCAGGCTTCGAGACACAGCCCGCAATGAATGCACGCGAGCAGTTTATTCTCGACTGCCGCGAGCGCGCCTGTTTCCGGCGATGAAAAGTTGCTTGTCATAGAATCGCTGTGCGTCGGATACCGACTCGTTACGGCAGCACACGGCTGCTCCGCCGCCTGCAATCGTTTCGCCGTTTCCATCGGAATTATTAAACGACGAGCGCCGCGGAAAACATGCCGCATGGGTCGAGTTGCTTTTTGATGCGCGCGCAAATGGATTCCGATGCGCCGCTCGGCTCTGACATGTCTTGTGCCTTCTGTGTTCCAAACGGCGCGCTTTCGACGGCGAGCGCGCCGCCCAAGGCCTGCGCCTTCGCCCGCAATCGTTCGAGCGGTTGGAGACAATCGGCGGCGTCCGGCGGCGGCGAAGTGATAACGCGCAAACGCCCGTCGCCGACTCCGGCGTGCCACAACGATGAAGCATTGAAGAGTTCGGGCGCGCGTTGGGCGGCGTTCAGGAGCGCGCCAATCTCGTTTGGCGGCACGCCCGCGCGCCAGATTAGTTGATTCGCGCAACGCAAAGGCATTGCGGCGAGATCGCGCCACAAAGTTTCATCGTCATGCCGAATGTCAATGGATTTTATCTTCGCATCTTCGCGCATCAATTCGCGCGCGCGCCTTTCTTGATAGGCCACAGTCTCCGCGTTTCCCGCTAACCGCATCAGCAACGCGCAATCGTTTTCACCTGTCTTTAACGAAAGAGCGTCAGCCATGCTCGGCGAGATAAGTTCGAGCGCGACGGGAAGAAGTTGAGCGAGGCGCAAGCGGCGTGCGCATTCCAGCATAGATGAAAGCGAGCCGTTTGCGATGACGGTGCTTGTGTGCGCCGGAAGCGGGCGCAGTTTGAACGTCAATTCTAAAATCAGACAGAGCGTCCCGTAGCTGCCGACGAAGAGTTTGCAGAGATCATAGCCCGCTACGTTCTTAACGACGCGCCCACCCGCTTTGATGATGCGCCCGTCGGCGAGCGCGACGCGCATTCCGATAACGTACCCGCGCGTGCGCCCGTAACCTAAGCTTTGCGCTCCGCTCATGCCGGTTGCGGCAACGCCGCCGATGCTTGCCCGCCCGTCATCCGGCGGATCGAGGGGCAACCATTGTTTCGCACGACTGAGTCCGGCGTTGAAGCCGGAGAGCGACGCGCCCGCTTCAGCGCTCGCCACAAGGTCTGCCGGTTCATGTTCGATGATGCGCGTCATGCGGCGTGTAGTAAGACGGACGTGCGCTTGATTGTGAAACCCGCACCTATCGAGCCACGTCTCCGCTCCGGCGGGCGCGACAATTAAGCGCTCGCTGGCCGCCAGACGCAAGGCTTCGCACGCTTCATCGGGTGTCGCGGGCGCAACACAAATCGCGCGGCCTTCGCGTGTCTCACAGACGTTTTCATCACCGACGATCCGCGCGAAGGCGCGCTGCACTGTCGCCGCACGGAAGGATGCGGAAGGCTGTGGAATAAAAGTTTGCGAAGGCATCTGGAAGGCGACATCTATGAATGGCTTTGCGGGCAGGGCCGTCGCTTCCCCTTTTTCTTGCAGCGCGAAGCCATCTTCCGGCGAAGAAGAATAATCATTGCTGGCTGCGATGTTTTTTGAACGCGCGCCGCGAGCTTCACCACAACTGCGTGAGGTGGGAATGATTTTGCCGGGATTACAAAGTCCCGCCGGATCGAATGCCGCGCGCACGCGTAACATCGCGTCCATATCGTCTGCGGAAAAGATAAGCGGCAGGTAGTCTATTTTATCGAGGCCGACGCCGTGCTCGCCCGTAATCGTTCCACCGGCGCGCACGCACGTCTCCATAATCTCGCGCCCGGCTTCCTTAACGCGCTTCACTTCACTTACGTTGCGCGAGTCGTAGCAGATGAACGGATGCAGATTGCCGTCGCCCGCGTGAAAGACGTTGGCGACAAGCAGATTGTACTTCGCGCCGATGCGGTAAGTGGCGGCGAGCACTTCCGGCAGGCGCGAGCGCGGCACAACTGCATCCTGCAACATCAAATCCGGCGAAAGACGGCCCATTGCGCCGAACGCGCCCTTGCGCGCCGCCCAGAGTTTTTTGCGTTCGCGTTCGTCGCCAGCGCGTTTCACGCGGCGCGCGCCGTGCTGCAAACATATCCCTTCGGCGCGCGCCGCTTCTGCGTCAAGCCCCGCTTCAAGCCCGTCTAGTTCGATGAGTAAAGCGGCTTCGGCGTCCGGCGGAATCCCCGCCGCAAAGACGCTCGCTTCGACGGCGCGAATCGTTGCGCCGTCAATCATCTCCAACGCAGAGGGAACGAGACCTGTGGCGATGATCGCGGAGACGGCTCGACTCGCATCGTCAACATCCGCAAAATCCGCAAGCAGCGTCCGCACCGCCGCCGGAATCGGCAGCAGTCGCAAGCGTGCTTCGGTTGCGATGCCGAACGTGCCTTCGGAACCGATGAAGAGGCCGAGCAGATCGTAGCCGATTGAATCCGTGCCTGCCGCACTGCCTAGTTCAAGGATTCGTCCGTCAGCCAGCACGACGCGCGCCGCAAGCACATGATCCACCGTCATGCCGTATTTCAGACAGTGTATGCCACCCGCGTTCTCTGCGATGTTGCCGCCGATGGTGCATGTCGTTTGGCTCGAAGGATCGGGCGCGTAGTAGAGTTTGAAGGGCGCGGCGAGGCGCGATAACTGTGCGTTGACGAGTCCTGTTTCGACGATGGCAAATTGATTATCCGCGTCTAATTCGAGGAGACGCCGCATCCGCGCCATTTCAATGACGACGCCTTGATTTTGAACAGTCGCGCCGCCGGAAAGCCCCGTGCCTGCGCCGCGCGGAGCAAACGGCACGCGCGCATCGGCAAGCAGTCTGACGACAACCGCCGTCTCCTCCGTCGAGCGCGGAAAGACGACGGCGCGCGGGCGTTGCTTGTGCTGCGGCAATCCGTCGCACTCGTAAACGAGCAATTCGTCGGGTTCGGCAAGTACGCCGTCACGCCCGACGACGGCGCGTAAGTTTTCGATTAAGCTATCCACAATCTGCAAACGCTCTTTCTGACATGCTTCGCAATCTGCTAACAGGCTTCGCAACCTGACAAACTCGCAACGGCTAATGATATATTACACGCACGCTTCGGACGTCGCCAAACGCGCGCCCGTTCAATAATTAAGCATATATATCTCACTGTTGAGAACAGCAAAGCTTCTTGAAAGGATGTTGTTGTAATGACGCACAAATTTCTGTTCGCCTGTTTCGTTTGTCTCATTTGTTCGATGTCTTTCGCCGTCCGCCTTGAAGCGCAGGATAAACAATCGCTAAGCGTTTCGTCCCGCGCACAGGCAAGCGTTGCTTCTTCTCATGCGCGCATATTGCAGGCACTCGTTGACGAAGCGGCACGGACGGCGCTCGCGCGATTCGGCGCGAAGAATTTTCAGGAAAAGAATCTGGCAATCACCCTTGTTGATTTGCGCGACATGCAGCATCCGGCGCAGGCCAGCTTTCGCGGGCAAGAGCCGATTTATCCGGCGAGCGTCGTCAAACTTTTTTATCTCGTCGCGGCGCAGCGCCAACTCGAAGATGGAAAATTAA
>JAABUK010013389.1_pt1 | contig 10245 bp, 9 predicted proteins | sample 5559141 | NCBI WGS metagenome assembly JAABUK01 (sample SAMN10711869, study PRJNA513367) | rock metagenome | isolation source: Antarctica rocks | place: Antarctica: Victoria Land, Pudding Butte nord | collected 2016-01-03 | reverse complement strand
AACTTCAAGCCAATCACGTGACATGTGAGCAAATCGCGCTAGCAATTGAGTGTCGACTTGCGCTTTCACAGGGGCCAAATATTCCTCCTCATTCATCGACGCCTCGAGTCAGACTCAGGCACTTGCGACAATCTTCGGCCTTGTCAAGTCTGCTGTTAGTGGTCTTGCGAAGAGCTCTGAGGTCTTTGCTGATTTCTTGGAGCCTGGAAGCAGTGCGCCCAGCGAATTTCTGAGGAATCGATCGTCTCCATTGTCTCGGTGCAGTCGAAGTCTCTACTCGACTTCACCTTCGTCTTTCAATCTCCCGACGCTGCCCATCATGGCAGACTACGGCGATGTTAAGTACACAAACGGCTACTATGAAAACCAGAATGGATATGAAGAGGAAGAAGAGGAGGATCAGACGATCCAGTCCGAAGACTGCTGGAAAGTCATCGGCTCCTTCTTCTCAAGCAAGGGTCTAGTATCACAGCAGATCGAGTCTTTCAACGAGTTCATGCGAAGTACCATGCAAGATCTCATAAACGAGCACGGCGCAGTCGCACTCGATCAAGCGGTGCCATCGTACGACGATGAACCGAACCCGATCGTGGTCAAGAGACATGAAGTGAAATTCGGAAACATCTCACTCAGCAGTCCAAATATGACGGAGGGCGACGGGACTACAACAGACATGCTTCCGCATGAAGCGCGACTGAGGAATTTGACGTATTCAAGCGCGGTCTACCTGAACATGCAGCGCAAGCTATACGTGGCAAGAGAGGCTCCGTGGGGCGATCAAGGCGAAGATCAAGCTGCGGTTGGTGCTGACGGTCAAGAGTTGTACTGGCAAGAAGAAGATCTGGCGGAAGCGGGTGAGCCAATGGATATTTTCCTGGGGAAAATTCCTATCATGCTGAAAAGCGCCACCTGCCACCTTTTAAACAAGGAGAGATTTCCAACCGAACGAGATCTCCATGCTTGGGGAGAGTGTCCATATGACCAAGGAGGTTACTTTATCATCAACGGTAGCGAAAAAGTCTTGATCGCGCAGGAAAGAAGTGCAACGAACATTGTTCAGGTCTTCAAAAAAGCAGCGCCAAGTCCGTTCACCCATCTTGCCGAGATAAGGAGTCAGATTGACAGGGGGTCAAGGATACAATCACTGTGCAATGTCAAGCTTTACAGACAGGTTGATGGTCCTGATCAGACGAAGATTCCCAATCCGATCCGTGTCACCCTACCATATGTCAAGTCAGACATTCCATTAGTGGTCGTCTTTCGAGCGCTTGACATCGTGTCCGACGCGGACATTTTGGAGAAGATATGCTTTGATCAGAGCGATAAAGAGATGATGGACCTGTTGATGGGTTCGCTACAGGAAGGCCAGCCTATCCAAGGTTCCGATACCGCACGAGACTATATTGCTAGACGTGGCACCAACGCGAACTTGAAACTCGCTGAGCGTCAGAAGCACGCCGCAGATATCCTACAGAAAGAGTTTTTACCGCACATTGGTCAAGATCCGTCTAGTGGTAGTCAATCACGGAAAGCCTTCTTCCTGGGTTACATGGTGAACCGTATGTTGAAATGTGCACTCGGTCGATCGGAACCAGACGATCGAGACCATTTGGGCAAGAAGCGACTTGATCTTGCCGGTCCGTTGATGGCAACCCTCTTCCGCTCACAATTCCAGAAAGTCGTCAAGGACTTCTTCCGGTACATGCAAAAACAGGTGGAGTCCGATAGGGAGATCAATTTGAAAGTTGGCTTGAAATCGAACATCATCACAAACGGGCTGAAATACTCTCTCGCAACAGGCAACTGGGGCGATCAGAAGAAGGTTAATCAGGCCAAGGCTGGTGTCTCTCAAGTGCTGAGTAGATACACGTTTGCGTCTACCTTGTCCCATCTACGTCGAACCAACGCTCCTATTGGTCGTGATGGAAAGATTGCGAAGCCCCGTCAACTGCATAACACGCACTGGGGATATGTTTGTCCTGCTGAAACACCCGAAGGTCAAGCTTGCGGTTTGGTGAAGAATCTTGCATTGATGACGATGGTCACCAATTCACACAATACAGCACCTCTCCAAGATTACATCATGGAACAAGGTGTTGAACCGTTGGAGGATTGGGAACCAAGGTTGAGCCCGCAAGCTACGAAGGTCTTCCTTAATGGAGTGTGGTTCGCCGTTATCATCAAAGATCCAAAACACCTTGTGGATCAATTCAAAGGTTTGCGCAGACGGGGTTTTCTGGATCCACAGATTAGCATGGTTTGGGATATTCGCGACAAGGAATTTAAGATCTCAGGTGATGCAGGGAGAATCATTCGGCCCCTCTTCGTTGTTGACCAGGATCCATCGGGCGACAATCAGGGCAATCTTGTTCTCACAAAATACCACCTCCAAAGACTCGACAATACCGTTGTCAACACAGAAGCTCAACTTCCTGTCGAATCATGGCCCGAGCCACCATTTGGATGGAAGGATCTGCTCGGCAATGGAGTTGTTGAGTATCTTGACGCGGAGGAAGAAGAGACAGCAATGATCATCATGACTCCGGAAGATCTAGCCACGTCGAAAGCCAAACATATGGGCTATACCACCGAAGAAACCGACGATCCTCTAGCTCGATATGATCCTCTTCTCAACCCTCATGCACATACTTTCACTCACTGCGAAATTCACCCTAGCATGATCCTTGGTGTTTGCGCAAGCATTATTCCTTTCCCTGATCACAATCAGTCCCCTCGTAATACTTATCAGTCTGCCATGGGTAAGCAAGCTATGGGCGTCTTTTTGACCAATTTCGATCAACGGATGGAGACCATGGCCAACATTCTCTACTATCCACAGAAACCTCTGGCCAGGACGATGTCCATGGAATATCTGAAATTCCGAGAACTGCCTGCTGGTCAGAACGCAATCGTCGCCATTGCCTGCTATTCCGGATACAATCAAGAAGATTCAGTCATCATGAATCAAAGCAGTATCGACCGTGGCCTATTCCGAAGTTTGTTCTATAGGACCTATCAAGATCAAGAGAAAGTTGTCGGTCATAATGTGGTGGAACAATTCGAAAAACCAACTCGTGCTGACACATTGCGCATGAAGCATGGTCCCTACGACAAGATTGATCTTGATGGTATTGTTGAGGTTGGCCAAAGAGTTTACGGCGAAGACATCATCATTGGTAAGACAGCACCAATGGCTCCGGATGCGGAGGAATTAGGACAGAGACAGAAACAGCATCTCAAACGTGATGTTTCGACGCCTCTACGAAGTACCGAAAGCGGTATTGTTGACCAGGTATTGGTGACCACATCGGGTGACGGACAAAAATTCGTCAAGGTGCGCGTACGAACGACCAAGATTCCCCAAATCGGTGACAAATTTGCCTCTCGACATGGTCAGAAAGGGACGATTGGTATCACTTATCGACAGGAGGATATGCCATTCACAAGAGAAGGCGTCGTGCCCGATCTCATCATCAATCCACACGCCATTCCTTCTCGGATGACAATTGCTCATCTGATTGAATGTCAACTCAGTAAGGTAGCTACACTTCGTGGCGACGAAGGCGATGCAACACCTTTCACTAAGGTCACTGTTACCAATGTATCAAACATCCTCCGTTCCATGGGTTATCAAGCTCGAGGGTTCGAGGTCATGTACAACGGTCATACAGGACGAAAACTCGTTGCGCAGGTATTCCTCGGGCCGACCTATTATCAGCGATTGAGGCATATGGTGGATGACAAGATTCACTCCCGAGCTCGAGGTCCTACTCAGATCCTGACCCGACAACCTGTCGAAGGACGCGCCAGAGATGGTGGTCTTCGGTTCGGAGAAATGGAGCGTGATTGCATGATTGCACATGGAGCGAGCAGTTTCTTGAAAGAGCGGCTCTTCGACGTCAGTGATCCGTTCAGAGTCCACGTTTGTGACATCTGCGGGCTTATGACACCGATTGCGTACGTCCAAACCCACCCACCTGCATGATTGAATGTGCTGACAAAGCTACAGCAAATTGAAGAAGAATTCTTTCGAGTGCAAGGCTTGCAACAACAAGAACAAGATCTCGCAGGTCCACATTCCTTATGCAGCCAAGCTGCTTTTCCAAGAGCTAGCCTCGATGAACATTGCTGCGAGGTTGTACACCAAGCGAGCCGACGAGCGGTGAGGGTTGACTTCCTGGGGAGTCGAAGACGACAAGGCGCTTGCATCATAATTCTATTTGGCCAAGACCCCATCTTTTTTTTAATTCCAGCATCTTTTCTGCTTGGGTGGGCTTAGTCGGGGTGATGGAGAAAGCAGATGGGCTGGCGTTGGAAAGACCATGGCGTGTATCATTGTCATTCGAGGAGTATCCAGGGGTCACCAAACTGCCGGTCTGACCGTATCGGGCGGTGGTTGGATGGAAAAAGAAGTCTTCCATTCATCACAATTGTCTAGCTGTCGAAAGAATTACACGGAGCATATTCAATCTGAGGTCGCAGAGAAGAAGCTTGTAATGAGAATGGCAACGTAGGTGCTAGGCCATGAGTAGTCCTGTTGAGACCTTGGAAAGTGCTGGTTGATCACACCTGGGGACACACCTCCGTACTCTCTCGCTGGTCAACGGCCAGCCTGGCGATGGCGATGGCGATGGAGAACGACGATTGATCAGAGGAGGCAATGACGGAGGCACGAACAGTCGTCCGTCATCCGGAAGCGGAAACGAACAGCACGCTCATCCACTACCCATTATTGCGCACTACATATAGCCGCCGGTCGAGGGTCGGGGGGCGTGGTGGTGACATTCATTGCCAGAACCATCCCACCGTAGCACGCTTGGGAGCAAATCGCGGCTGGATGGTTCACGTCGTCGGTCACGAGGGCAAGACTACATGCAGAAGGCAGCGGTAGAAGCTGAGGCTGCCACCGTGACAGAGGATCCAGTCGCTGGCAGAGGGAGGATCGGATGGAGGTTTGGGTTGAAGAGGCCATCAAGCAGCACGCTCGCCAGCACCAATCATGGCAGCGAACGCTACGCGCCTTTGCCTGTCTCTCTCCTCCACCAAATCAGAACGCTCATCACCGACCACGCTGGACGTCTTAAGCGCCCACGCTGGGATGACTGCATCCAGCGTCCGCAGTAGGTTGGCTGCTGCCAGCCATGCGACTGGTTCGACTGCTCCCCAAGCAGCCCAAGCATGTTCCTGTGATCACCGTGCATCCACTGGCGTCGTCAGGCTGCCGCCTCTGGCTCCGGCTCTTAATATCCCTTCATTGTCCCGCCGTACCTCTCCTCCTCTCTTCCCTCTTCCTCCCTTCTCCAGCAAGCAAGTCCTTTCAATTCCGCGTGAGCTATTCCGAAGTGTGTGATTGTCTGTCAAAGTCCCTGGTGGACTCAATTCTCTACGCTCAATATCATCGCTGCATCTCTTTGCATCTTCGACCATCTCACCCAATCGACCGTGCAAAGAGCTGTGCTCTGGCATTCAGCATATCTGCGTCTGACAGACAATTCCCTATTGTTTACAACTTTAATACACTTGAACACCCGAGACGGTCGCCGGTCGGCCTTCTCTGATAGCTCTACCTACTTGCTCCGCACGCTTCTTTACCTTGTGGTCGCCTTCTTTGCGGCACTACAGGGGCTTTTTGTTGTTTCTACCCACCGATAATATCCATCCTCAGCTCAAGGTCCAGTTTCGACGCCTTTGATCTCAGCTCAATTGCTCCATAGCACACCAGATCAACCCACTTGAGCTTGAGTCCAGCCTCTCAGTTTCTTGACCTTCACCACCGCACCCTTGTTGCTGAGACCTGTTCTTACCAACACTTTTAACTTACTGCACAATCCAACCAGCACCACCACAACAATCAACACTAATAGCAATCATTATCCAACGAGAAAATGTCTGGTCCAGCCGTCCAACTTTCTTTCACACTTCGCACCTCTCCAAACGTCAAGACGGTTCATCTCGTCGGATCCTGGGATGGATACAAGAACCAACTGCCCCTGTCGGTCGTCCGGGATGCCAAACCTGGCTCCTGGAAGGGCACCTTCCGCTTCCAAGGCGCTCACGCTCTGAAACTCGGATCCAGATATTGGTATTACTACATCGTCGATGGCTACCATGTCTCCCATGACCCAGCCAAGGACTACACCACCGAACCGACCACTGGCCGCAAATTGAACGTTCTTGACGTCCCAGGAGGAAAGAACGCCTCGAGCTTGACTTCCAGCACCAAAGCCCCGGCCTCGAACCGACATAGCCGCGAGATCCCCACCGGACGAGCGTTGAGCCCCGGCAAGATCCAGCACCCTCGCCCCAGCAAGCCGTATGCTAGCCGACAACTTCGTGAGGCGGACTACAGCACCTCTCCCGATTGCACCGACGATCTCGCCGATCGGTTTGCCGGGACCAGAATCTCCGACCGTGGTCACGACTATCCCTCATCGCCGGCCAGCACACTCAGCTCCAGCTCCGGCTCGACCTTTAGCGACTGCGGCAAGTCCAGCCCACGCTCCCTCAGCAGCGTGTCGAGTGTCTGTTCGTGTGAGCGCTACGGCATCACGCGATCTGGACAGAGGGTCAAATTGGACTGCGGCGGGAGCCGGTGCGGCTATTCATCTGGCAGCGCAAGTGAATGCTCGGAGAGCTCGAGCGAGAGTGAGGAAGAACGCAACAGCAAGAGCAGGAGCTATGGATCGAGACGCCATGGCACCTATGTCAGCAGCTCGAGGAGATGATTGCCGCGCATGTGAGGAAGATATATTTTTCATTGGTTCGTTGTGGTTAACGACACTCCTTACAATTAATAGTTTAATTCCCTATCGACACCAACGTCAGTCCGGGTGAATGGCCGGTCTGTTCTCCCGGGATGCACGTTGGTGTCACCAACCACCCTGTCGAGTCAGTGACACGAATTTCGACCAGACCGAAGCAGAGAGGGAATGCGGGGCGACAACCACATTGTGGGCACAGGTGGTGTCACTCAGATCCCCGTGATGGATGGCGGGGCAGAGGGAACGAGGAGAGCGAATACTGGTGAGAAAGGAGATGGAAGGAGACGAGGTTGAATTGGGATGGGGGAGGAATGTGACGGTGGTGATGCAGCAGACGGGTCCGTCGAGACACCAGCAGGAGGTGATGCGTTGAGTGGAGGAGGGTGCAGTCCATAAAGGTAGTTCAGTCAATCAATCCATCTACCACCAATCACCTTCCTAGACCGCGAAAGTGTTTTAAAATTGAATGCACGACGACGTTCGAAAGTGCCGGTCCATCGGAGCCTCGATGGACCTTGGACCAGTGTGTCCTCCTACTCCTCTGCTCAACACCACGTCTCACACCGCCGCCTGGCCCGGGTGCACAAATCTGATCGGCCATCGCCACTTCGAGATCGTCTCCGAGGGCCGCATTCTCTGCCGCGTAGTGGTTGTGACTACGTTAGTTAGAGCACGGCAGCTAATCTGCCTACCAGTAATTAGCAGGGAGTGGGCATCGATACGCTTGGTGGTGTCGCTGTCCACGCCGGCCGCAACCGACCAGGGCACGGCCCTTCACTGTTCAACTCGAACTCGGGGCGATGTAGAGCCTTGGCGAAGCCTTGGCACTGCGGCCTTATTATTTCTGTATCTGCAACTCCTAGATTCAGAGTCATTCCAACCACCTCAACAAGGATACATTGTGCTACCAATGAGCCCACAGCGAGGACGGCTGTTGCATGACCGTCTCTTTCGTTGGACATGGTGGCCTGGGTGGTGGGTCAAGTCGCGGGGTGGGTGACAGGGAACAGGGCACAGGGCACAGGGAACAGGGGAAAGGGGAAAGGGGAAAGGGGAAAGGGGAAAGGGGAAAGGGGAAAGGGAAAAGGTCGATGGTGCCTCCGACGTCGTCTCCTTGCTTTCCGGTAATTAGGACTCCCTCATCCGCCATCCCGAATGCTTGCGAACGAGACCTCATCTGGCAACAGGACCGGCGGTCCAGTCCAGACTTCCCACTGGTCAACGCGCGACCCTGCGAAGACGGGGCCAGTCGAATCATCGACCGCAGCCCGAGCAATCCCCCACGACCGTCCAGTCCACCGCAGCCTGCTGCTGGTCCTGTCCCCTCGATGGACTCCATCTCCCTCTCCCTCTCCCTCTTCCTCGATCCAATCATGCTCTCCACTACGGAGTTGCTACCCTCAGCTATCTTGACGGTGTCAACGGTATGCTCACAATCCATGGAACAATTGACAGCTTCGCTCGACGTCTTCGCAGCCTCGAACGGCACCTTGCTCCTGGCTGGTCACCCCCCAGTCCCTGTCGTGAACCATGCCTGCTCTCTCTCTCTCCCTCTCTCTTCTCATCTGTTCCGGTGTTTGCTCACCCTCCTTTGCTCTGCCTATCCAGCCAGACTTCCTCGCTCTTTTCTTCTTATTGCGCCAATCTTTCCCATCTGCACTATACACTCGTTTCCTTCGGTGCCTTCACGTGGTCTGTCTAACGGTCGATTTAATCCCTTCACACATTCGTTTAAAGAACACCCGTTTGAGATATACCATCTCGTATCACGCAATAAACCGTTAAACATTAATTCCTCTTCAGCTAGCTCCTTCAAAAATAGACCTCCATTCACGGATAATAGCACACAACGTCTCCTTCCGGCTCCAGCAGTTGCAAGATCTAATCTTCAGTCGCATACTGCTTCAAACCAGATCCTCTCACTTGTCCGTTCAGACTGCCTCGAGGACTCTTCCGCTTGAGACATACTATCAGAATCAACCCCCAGCGGGACTCTCATTCAATCACCAAGCCCGCTTCGGGCACTGACCTTCGACTCACAAAACTGCAACATGCTCCCCTCGTCGATATGCCTTCTTACCTCCCTCCTTCTCTCATTCTCTGGCTCAGCAGTTGCAGGCTCAACAAATAACTGGAGATCAAGATCCATATACCAGATCATGACCGATCGCTTTGCGAGAACAGATGGGTCAACCGATGCACCATGCGACCCGAAAGAGGGACCATATTGTGGAGGTACATGGAGAGGCATCATCAATGAGCTCGATTACATCCAAGGAATGGGCTTCGATGCGATCTACATATCACCCGTCACACAAAACCTGGAAAGCAACACCTCATACGGCCAGGCTTATCATGGATATTGGCCACAGGACATCTTCGTCGTGAATGAGCACTTCGGCACCGCCGATGACTTACATGTTCTTTCGGATGAACTTCACAAGCGTGGCATGTACTTCATGGTAGACGTGGTTATCAATGATATGGGTTTTGCGACCAATGGAAAGGATCCGGCGAACAGTATCGACTACTCCGCCTTCCACCCCTTCAACGATCAGAGATTCTACCACCCGTGGTGTAACATCACCGACTACGGCAACTACACAGATGCGCAAGTCTGCTGGTTGGGAGACAGTCAGGTCGCTCTCCCAGATCTCAACACCGAAAGCCAGGAAGTATCAAAGATGATGAACGATTGGGTCGTTGGTCTGATACAAAACTATTCCATCGACGGTCTCCGTGTCGACGCGGCGAAGCACGTAAGCAATGACTTCCTCAAGAGCTTTGCCGCCGCGGCCGGCGTCTTCACCATCGGCGAAGTCTACGAAGCAGACCAATACAAGTTCTGTCCCTATCAGGATCTGATGCCCAGCATGACCAACTATCCCAACTACTTCCCCATGATCGAAGCCTTCTCAGCAGGCAACATCAGCGCGTTGACTCAAGCTACTCAAATCACCAAGAAGACCTGCGCCGACACCACCGCACTCGCCAGCTTCTCCGAAAACCACGATCTCCCACGTTTTGCCTCGTACACCAAAGACCTCGCTGTAAGCCCCCCTCCCCCTATTCGTCATCCCCCGATCCAACCCTCCGAAGCAAGATCTCTGACCTATGTGTTCCCCAACAGCTTGCTAAAACTGTCCTCGCCTGGACTATCCTCGCCGACGGCGTCCCCATGATCTACCAAGGCCAAGAACAAGGATTCTCCGGCGCGGGCGTCCCCTCCAACCGCGAAGCCATGTGGACCTCCCGCTTCTCCACGGACTCCTCCCTCTACAAATTCGTCCAATTAATGAACCGCGTCCGCCACCACGCCATCACCGTCTGCCCCGACTACCTCTCCTACCAATCCCACGTCATCTACAGCGACAACAGCACCGTCGCCTATCGCAAGGGGTTCGAAGGACGCCAAGTAGTGAGTGTGCTGAGCAGTGGAGGCGAGGGAACGGGCGAGTATGAGCTGGATCTGCCGACCGCGTTT
>JAABUK010013388.1_pt1 | contig 10245 bp, 9 predicted proteins | sample 5559141 | NCBI WGS metagenome assembly JAABUK01 (sample SAMN10711869, study PRJNA513367) | rock metagenome | isolation source: Antarctica rocks | place: Antarctica: Victoria Land, Pudding Butte nord | collected 2016-01-03 | reverse complement strand
GATTGTGGTGGTAGGGGGTTGGGGTGGTGGTGGTGGTGGCATGTGCGAGGAGATCAACGGTGTTGACTGTTTGACACGACGTAATGGTTTTGCTTTCTATGGTGCACCCTGGCTCTATTTGAGAGGCAAATGTCCATAGATCAATAAAATACAGCCAACCCCCGCCGTTCCGACAACCCCATCACCGCCATCCCCTACTATCATTTGCTTTCACACCAACAACCACTACACCCTACTACCTCAGTGCGCACTCCCCTTCGCCCCCATCAACGCCCTCGCCCTCTCCACCCAAACCACCCCATCCGCCTTCTCCACCCCAGCAATCCCCTTCACCCGCTCCGTCTTCTGCTCCCACGTCTCATTCTCAAACCCGCGCCTCAAATTCCTGCCCACAATTCCGACATTCCTCGTACTCGGGATGCGGAGCATCTCGCGCTCAGGCTCATACCCGACTGCAGCGGCGAGATGGGCGACCCAGTCGCAGAGGCTCGAGTATGCGGATGGCTGTTTTGCTCTGGCTTTGAGGCTCAGGGTTTTGAGATCGCCGGTGGGGGGCTGTTGGTCGTCGATGGAGGTGGTGGCGATGGTGATGGGGACGTGCTTTGATTTTGAGATGTGGGGGGCGAAATAGGAAGGGGCTAGGGCGTCGGCGGAGTGGCTGTTGAAGGTTGATGGGGCGCGGAAACGGAGGCCGGAGAGGTTGTGGGAGCAGCAGGGGATGGCGAGGAAGGGGGAAGAGGAGATGGAAGCGAGTAGAGGTGTCCAGGGGGTGAGCTCGTCCGCGTGGTTTGAGATGATGAATGTGCCGCTGGAGAAGATACCGTTGTGCCAGATTGGCTCGTCGTCGGTTCCTTTGCTGGCTGACAACAAGGCTGTTGATAGTTTAGCGGACAAGATGCCGCCATTTGCATGCTTTGAGTCTGAATGCAGTTCAAATAGAGGCTGGGGTATCAAAATCAATTGCTTGAGATGCGATTGGGTGTTGGCCTCGAACGTAGCCCATGTCTTCCGTCTTCGAGCATCGAAGCCCCAACCGTTGTAACCTTCTCGTAGAAGGACGTCGGTTAGGACTCCGTTGCCACAGCCAATATCTACAAATCCTGGAAATCTAGTTTTGATGTCTTCAAGTTCATCTTCGCCGTACATGTCCTTCCACAGTTCCATAAGGAACGCTGCTATACCCAGGTCTTCAAATACATGTTTGCTCGGTTCTGTGCTTTCAACCCAATTGTCACATAGTCTTTTTGCATGCCTTTGTTTAAGCTCCGTATAGGTATCTTGCACCCTTTGCTGTGAAATCAGTTGGTCGTGATGCACACGCTTGGTGTAGCCTGCTAAAGATCCTTGACCATGTTTATATAACGTAGAGAGAAGATGATGTCCGGTGCGTAGGAGACGCTGAGACAGTGGGAGCGGCTCAAACGGAAATAGGCGGTAATGTAAAGATACACTACCTCGTTTAGAGCTGAAATCATTTTCGTTCTGCACTTCTGGCGGTGAAGGCAAGGGCAGCCATGTGTGCAAGTAGGCTAGAGACTGAACTCTGGGATGATACCAAGGAAGCTCGTCAACGCTTGACGCATGGGGAATGTAAGCAATAAGAGTTTGGTCTAGGCCGTCGGCTCGTATGGAACGAAGGATCTGACACGTCTGCGCTATCGGTTTGTCTAATGTCGGATTGCGTGGGATCATCAGCCGGATCAAGGTCCTCTCAACCACAAAACCGACGAGTTCGTCATCTCGTATGCCGAATTTCTGTAGGAGCCCTTGCAATCGACTCTTCTCAGCCTGGGGCACATCTTCACGTTCATTGTCAAGACTATCATAGAGGATGTCGGCTCGGAAGAGTAGATTGGAATTGATATTAGGGTTCTTGATAAGATTGATGCTTACTTCCTTGAAGATCTCAGGATCAAAGTCGCACGAATGCTGAAGGATTGGAAGCCAAGCTTTAGCTGACAGCGACTGGAGGGAATGGGGGCTTTGGTTGGCCTCGAGGGTGAGATCTTTTGGTTCGAAGACCGGCATGGCGTCGTGCCAAGGCCTCCATCAAATATTGGGCTTTATCTGCCGACCCATTTGAGTCAGAGCTAGCAAGTAGGTCACGACAGCTATGAGCAGCACGATAAACGGCGTGCTTGTGGTCTGGACGGTGAGTATCGTTATTGATTGAATTGGCAAGCGAGCGGCTATCGAATTGGTGCGACCGAACTTCCAATTCCAGACGAGTACCTTACCGAATCACACCGTAGCAGCATCACAGTCCAACCGCTCTCCATCCTCCAACCGCGCGCCAACACCAAATTGCACGTGAACTACGCCCACTGAAATGTGGTCGCCGGCCCCAAAAGCAGCCAATTCCCACTCCACCCACGCCTCTAGTCCGCTCTTCTCCCCCTCCCTCATCTCCCCCGACGTCGTTTCCGCCCTTCCTCCCAAGTACACAATCCGGCCCCTCCAACGCTCCGACTACGAAGCCGGCGTCCTCGATGTGCTGCGCGTGCTGACGAACGTTGGCGACATCACGGAGGAGGCATGGGACCAGCGATTCAGTTGGATGGCCAAGAAGGAGGACGAGTACCATATCTTGGTGATTTGTAATGGGGAGGGCAAGGTTGTGGGGACGGGAGGAGTGGTCGTGGAGAGGAAATTGTATGTATACGAGTCTTCGCAATCGGGGTATGAAAGGTTCTTGCTGAACATTGGTAGCATCCATAATCTCGGCCTGGTCGGTCATATCGAGGATATCGCGGTTGCCAAAGACCAACAGGGGAAACACCTCGGCCTTCACATCATAAAGGCGCTGGATTATGTGGCGGAAAAGGTTGGGTGCTACAAGACTATCCTCGATTGTTCTGAACCGAATGAGGGTTTCTATGTCAAATGTGGCTACAAGCGGGCTGGGCTTCAAATGGCACACTATTATGGTACGGCGTCGGTTAAAGGTGGTCATTGATGGCGAAACTTTCAGCAGAGAGAGCATGCTCAGTTGCGTGGGATAGAAGGGTTTGGTTAGGCCCGATAGAAGCGTGAGTGTTTGATTCTATATCCATATAGACTAGGTTCTGAGTGAACCATTCCTATAATCTCCCAAGTTCGAGTTAATAAAACTTTATGAGTGCTGACCGACTGCTCATCTTCTTCGTGCTCCTGAACACTCGCTACAATGCCAGTAGCCTCTTTCAACCTCGTTGCAAAGAATTGTCCAGGTACATTTCCAGCCAAGGTTTCCTCCGCACAAACGACACTATAGCTAAGCTGAATAATTACTCCGTTTGCCAATCTTGCCAACGGCCCAGACAGGGTAATTGAAGAGAGAAACCCTTCTTTCCTGACACATCAAACTAGGTAAGGAGAAAAGTCGGTATGCAAGAGACGAGGGATTTTATACCTGGCTGAAAGTTCCATAATCTGGAAGGAACGCTCGTAAGTGTAGTGATATTTGTGAAAATCCATATTGGGTTTAATTAGGGAGAATTTACCGGGGTACTGAACTTTTGACATTTAGTAGAAGACCTAAGAAGGAAAGGTTGAGAAACGGTAGAGTTCGATAAGAGAAACGCAGAAAAAAACGCATGAGAGTCCATAAGAACAGTGTCTCATTGTGCCATGTCCCCCTAACTTCATTGTACATCCGCGTAATACAATCCAAGGCAGCCATAACATGACACCCAGGACTCGAATAACTTGTCTCGGTCCTGGTACGAGTTTTTATCGGCTCGAGTGCTTGTGGTGCGCCTCCCTATTTCAAGGCATTCGAACCCTGAGTATTACGGTCAGACCGTTGCGAGATGAGTTGACCAGTCTGAGTTGATAAACGGTAAACGTAAAGGCTGCTTGGGCAACGCAATGCTCGCAACACAATCAGTTGGAGAAATACAGGATATCAACGGTTACCCAAATTAGATCAGCAGGAAATTATGGATATCGCGAAAGATTGGGTCGAAGCAGAGACACAGCTTGAAGCTTTGCAATCTCCATGCCTCCTTATTGCAAACCTTCATGGACTTGGAGCAATGCTTACGTGAAGTCTTGGCCCATTATCCCAAGATGATCACATTTAGCTATGGCCGCGCTTCCAGCCATGCCTTTTTCCATTTCTTATCGACGCCAATGCAACTGTTACATGACCTCTCCATCAGGGAACCAGAACTCTCCGGAGCCTAAAGTAAGTCCATTCGGAAGTGTAATGGTCTTGCAATCCAGCTATGCGAGAGGGACGCCTGCGGAACTTAAGTTGCGGTTTTAAATTTTTGCCTGCCACCAAAATATAAGTTTGATACAGAAGCGCGATCGTGTCTAGTGCCAACGGCGATGAGGCTCAGTGATATTGATTGGAGCTCAGGTTCCGGCATTACATGCTCAAATGATATGGTCTTCCTGGTAGATAAGTAGGCTCTGGGATAGGGATCTTTCTTGCTATGTTTATCCCGTTGGTCTACAGACCATTCTGCATAAGGTAATCCAACTGCAGGTCGCAATCCAGATACAATATCTAGAGCTGCCCGGCCGGGTTTGATGATATCTCCTTGGTACCTAGTAGTCAGGGGTCGGCAGGCCTTAATATTCTTCTTCGTCGAAATAGGCGCAGGAGCATTCACCCTTACATATCGTACAGCAGCATATATATTTGCGAGTAGTTTTCTAAAGCTCGCGTTAAGCGTTTATATCTCACATTGACAGCTCGAAAGTTGCTCGGCCGCTTCGAAATCTGGCCTATTTTCAACTCTGCTCTCATTGTGCCACGTTCGGCACATGTATCGACCAGGCTGAGCACAATGAAATAAGTTTAGGGCTCTCGGGTACCTTTAACAAACCCTCGGATTGCATCACCAGCTGCAACGCTTGGCGATTGAAGCTCGCTTTTGATTGAAGATTCAATTCTTCCAGACCATCTGGGGTGGACTCCAGTCGAGATTCTGACCAAGGCAGCCGTTCCTATCCTCGTACTTCAAGCTATCTGCATCATTCAGCAACAAATCACAACAGGGATGTCGCGCTGAACCTGCAGGTATACGTAGAGGAGCACTGTAGCTACATGATTGTTGTTGGCATTATCAACACGCAAAAAGGCTGCCGCAATTTGTCCACGTCTTTGTGGCCCAGGTAGTGACCTTTCTCACACTGCTTGATGCTCTCGGCCATGATCCCCTTGGGACTGTCGTTTTTAGCTGAGGTTTATGCAATTGGGGGGTTTTCATTGTATCTACACCATACAGATGCATACATAGAAAGAGGGACATGGATTTAAAGTGGTTTGGCGCGTCAATGACGACGGGGCACGCGTCAACCTTGTCTTTCACCAAGAACTTCAATTTTTGTTAAACATAAAGCTTTTCACACTCTATCCAACGCGCTCAATATGCCTCGTCGTAAACAGGTCGCGTCTCCGAATACCACCGCCCAGAAACGAGCGCCATCTCCCCCAAAGGGAACCGCTTCTCGTTTGTCAAAACGTATCAGATCCTCCCCGGTCCCATCTGCAGCATCCAAAACGACCACAAAGAAAAGCCAATTCTTCTATCACGAATCTTCGACCTCGGACATCGAGTCTGAAATCAACAACGAAGAATCAGGTTACGAAGATGAGGATGCCTCCATTAGCGCGGTATCCACGCCTCCCGAGTCGGATATCGATGACGAAGCAGAAGAAGAAGAAGAGGTAGACGGCTATGCATCCCAGGATTCCAAGTCCAAGAAGCGTAGTATTGGAGGCAAGAATGGGAGTGCCGTTGCAGCAGTGACTCCAAAAGCGGCAAAAGGGCAAGAGCTGTGGAGGCCAGGGGTCAAGACAGATCTTGCACCAGGTGAAGCAGTCTTCATCAAGCTGCCTAAGGCTAGAGAAGCGGGCAAGACGCCGTATAAGGACCAAACGGTACATCCAAATACTATGTTGTTTTTACGAGACTTGAAGGGAAACAACGACAGAGAGTGGTTGAAGGGTGGGTTGTTTCTCATCTATTAGACTATTCATAAATTGTATGGTATTGACATGCTCACATATACTTGCAGTTCATGATGCGGATTATCGTCAATCACAAAAAGACTTTAACAGTTTTGTTGACAGTCTGACAGAAAAGATCATCGAAAAGGATGAAACGATTCCTGAACTCCCACACAAAGACCTTGTAAGGGTGGAGCCTAGTTCCTGACTGAAGACGAACAATTATAAGCTGACTTGCTTTCCAAAGACCTTTCGAATATACCGGGACATAAGATTCAGTCCCGATCCAACTCCGTATAAAGTAAGCCACGAATGTGAAGTCATTTCTATGGCCTGCTAATGCAAATTGCAACGTGTACAGACTCACTTTTCCGCCGCTTGGTACGCCAAAGATCGAATTAACTAGAGCTGTTGCTTACAATTGACCAGGTCACGCACAGGCAGGAAAGGCCCGTATGCAGCATATTATGTACAAGTACAACCAGGAGGCGGTTCTTTTGTTGGTTGCGGACTTTGGCATCCTGACGCACAGCCCGTTGCCCTACTCCGAAGAGATATCGACCGAAAATCTCATAAGTTGAAGAAAGTGCTCCTCAACAAAGCCATCAGAAGAGAACTCTTTAACGGGATACCGGATGATGAAAGGAAAGCAGTCAAAGCGTTCGTTGAGCTAAATAAAGAGAACATGCTTAAGACGAAGCCAAAGGTTAGCAGCAAGGTCATCTTCCTTGGTGAAATGACTAAGATCCATCATCAGGGATACGACCTTGAGAACCCCAACATCGCTCTTCTTAGACTGCGGAACTACACAATAGGTCGAAAGCTGAAAGACGATGAGGTAACTGGCCCGGATGCCTTAAAAAGGATCGCTGAGCTGATTGGGACGATGACACCTTTTGTAAGATCTCCTCCTGATCTTCGGGTTACTAGAAGGCTTACTTCATATACAGGTCACGTACTTGAACAGCGTGATAATGCCAGATGATGAACCAAGCTCTGATGATGATGATGACGGGGAGCCAGACGAAGAGGAGGAGAAGGAGGAGGAGTAGCTGCTTATCCGAGATTGAGAAAGAGCAAGGCGGAGTCGAGGCAATTGCGCACAGGTTATTGGATTATACCTAATTGCGGAACCGAAAAGCATAAAGGCCTCAAAGGGTGATTGGACCCGAAACAACAAGGTCATGCGGCTCGTCCCTCACCCCTGTTGTCCATGCCGTATTCGTCACATGAATGTTTCATTTCTTCCCAAGTCAGCCTTTAGGTGATACCTTACAATCCCCACTCGCTACTCTTATCCATACACTCACTAATCATCATATCCTGTTCGCTAAAACAACCCGTGCATTATTGTCCTTTGTCAATACAACCTCTTTTCCAACCGCAACCCGACTCCATTCTCAGAACCCACGGCCGCTAAAACCAAACTCACGTGATTATACCTACCACATACGACCCTGTATTTAGCGTCTATCCCACGTACTGTATGGGGGAACGGATGACCAAAAGATTACCAGATGGCACTTTTCTTCATTTCGCGCTGTTCTAATCATCCCAATTGCCCTGAAATGTACCCGCGTTTCATTTCTTTTTGCTTCTCAATTTTGCATGTTACCACAACAAATCTGCTGTCCCCCAAATAAAATCAATAACCTCACGGAGAAAGCGGCCCGTTCTGGGGGACCGACTTGAAAACTGTTTTTTCTGCTCTACATACTCATCTCAGGCTATTCATAGAATACTCCGTCTTAAGCCGGGATGACTACGCCATGAACAGTTCAAGATGTTGGGGGGGGGGTGCGAGCGCGTTTGCTAGCTCAATCACATTTTCATGTATGTACTCTCGAGCCTCCGAACCCTCTAATGCAACGGCAGGTGTTTATCCCGTGATATGCTCACCCAGGTCACTGGCTGCATTACGAAGTACTGTAGGTATGATTGAGAGACAAGATCACATCTCTTGGAGCTCATGTTAGTTAGCCCAAGGAAAGTCCATGAGTGTACCATTGGATGCGAGTTTGAATGCCAGATCTCTACTGCCCAGTCCACTCTGCAATGCAACACCAGGCTTTCGGAGACTTGTCTTGGTTCAATCCGCGAGCTGCATTAGCCAAACCCACATACGTTCTACAAACCTTTCAGTTTCAAACAATTGACCCATCTGATGTATACAGCATGCATGGTTATATCAACTATTCGTTGAACAGGCAGGTATACGTCGTAACGTCATGACATTGCGCAGCGCCTAACACTGCGCATTCTAGCATCTTTCGTCCCTCCGGACCTCTCCAGCTTCTATCTTGACAAACCTACTTGATTCAGTGCATAGCTTGACAAAGCATAAGCACTATCTTACTTCATTCCTCAACCACTATGGACATTTTCTTCGTTTCAAAATGTCTTGCACTGCACAGTTTAGACAACGCACCTTACATGGACAGCACAGTTCCAGTGACACAATGATGGTGTGCTGTCAGAACATCCAAAGTCCAGATGCTTTGGTCAAATTGATTTGTTATTCCGAAATCTTTCTCGACTCGACTGGACCTCCGACCTGGATTTACGCAGCCCGGCCCGTTGCATAATCCCTTCCGCCCCGCTTGATTCGTCTCCGTCTGGCTTTTTGACTTTTGGCGGACCCTAATCTTAGGCTCGCATAGAGCTCTGGTCATCTGATCGTGCTTACTGGCGGCGCTAAGGGGCCCAGACCGCAGGACGTAAAAGCGGCGGGGTCGTGGCTCCGGGGTGGCCAAGCACCGAAAGGACCGAGCGATGGTACGTGTCATCCTTGAGCCCATCAAATCCTATGCGAGATGATTGGTCAGCTAGCCATGTAAGCCACCGAACCGAATCTCGACTGTGTTTCCTGTTTCGGCGTTTTTCGCATCGTTTGCTCCACTGTGCTCAGCTCGCACGCGAGATGGCTTGTAATTAGCATTCTGACGGCGGATGGCCGTTTGATGTGGGTAAAGAAGCGGATACTATCGATTCTTAAGTCCGGACGTGGCTAGAAAGCACTACGATTTGAGAAGCGAATTAAAGCTGGGTTGCACGAGCAAGAGTGAAGGGGGACGAGCCGTAGCGATGGAACGATATGACCCCCACTCTGTGGCAAAAGTTGACAGGCCAGGATGGACGCTGTCGCGCAGCTGAGACTGTGAGCCGTCAATCCCAAGGTGCATCTATGAGACGGAACTTTGCATGCATATTGTGTGAGAAGGAGACAAGGCCATTGTGGGGGTGGAGGACTGAACTCGCTAACGAGCCAAACAATCATCTCTACCACGCCATTGCTGCATCTCGAACTCTTTTCGGTCAATATGGCTGCAGCGGATGGTCGATCAACCAAACAACCAAGGGCGCGTTGTATAACACCGAGGAGCCGGCACCACTTTGCTATTCGTGGGCTTGTTCGACTCCTCAATGGGTTGCCTTGCAGTTGCATTGATTCGAAGCGCCCTGCTAACGCCGTCCTACCCTACCCTACTGTATCGGGTCGATACAGCTACCCAACCCAATGATGCAGCCTTCCGTCCCGTTCTGGGTGGCCGGACCACATGGCACCTTTCGTGTCGAGCCGTCGATGACATGTCAGCCCAGTTCAATGGGTCAATGTTACCCAGTTGCACATCGACATACGGCGATAAGCGACCTTTAGATACAGGATGATTAGATATCTTGATTTTCCACAAGACTGGGGCAGAAGTTTCACAGCAGATGGACCCAGGATTCTTCCAAATTGCAAGTTTCCATCAGCGGCAATTCCCTGGGCTTGCATCAAGCGGTGTGGGAGTTAATTAAGACATAATGGTGTCGCATTGGTGTACCTTGGTGTTTTGATGATCTTACCAATTCAGTCAGCAACCGTGGTACCTGCGATACCACGAAGTCGACGAGACATTCTCCAGGCAAAAATGGCCGAATTGCTTACGCAGTGGAAGCAACAAGCTTGTAATTAGCCCCAACAAGCTCTGCGTAGTCGACGCTCAAGTCGACAATGCCGGATCCTCGACGGAACCGTGTCAAGGACGTCCCCTGAGAAGGCGAGACACTAAAGTACGACATTCGGTACGCTTGGTAGCGCCGTTCTGTTACCTCCAATATCTCCTTCTCTTCCTTGCAAACCAAACATCCGTCGAAGTGGAACGAGCGGAAGTTGCCTCCCGTATCAGTCCCCCGTCGTCCCTTGGGATCAAGTTTTCAACAACCAAAACCAAATCCGAGTAAGATCACCAATGGGTGGCTGAGACACTATTGATGAATAAGCTGCAGCAACGGGAGCGGCACCATGCCTGATGCTC
>JAABUK010013387.1_pt1 | contig 10245 bp, 8 predicted proteins | sample 5559141 | NCBI WGS metagenome assembly JAABUK01 (sample SAMN10711869, study PRJNA513367) | rock metagenome | isolation source: Antarctica rocks | place: Antarctica: Victoria Land, Pudding Butte nord | collected 2016-01-03 | reverse complement strand
ATCTAATATACAATAGAATAAAAATTTTAGAATCTTCGACTCGATTGATCGAGAAAAGTACTGATCATAGGATTTTTCATTTCGCAATCAGATGATTGAACATCAAAATTTTCGGTTTTGCACACGTCTGCACACGTCTTTTCAGTTCTTTTCAATTTGCTTATATGATTATACTGAATGAAGCACTGAAAGGAACACTGGATGGAGCAAATATGAAGTACTGAACGGAGCACTGAGTGGAACACTGAACGGAAGGTTTACTGTGTGGGGTAATGCCGATATTGGTTAGATATTTTGGGGGATTTCACTCAATCTTGACGTGCATCTCAAAAGTAAATTAATCTATGTGTTAAGAGCGCAGTATCAAGGTCAGCTTCCCTTCTATCTTACTATATTAATTAAAAGCTGACTGCCTCTGCGATACCGCCTCAGTCCCCTTAGCCACCTGTTTAAAGTGCCTACGAACAGTAAGAATTTACGCAAACAATTACTGCCCGGAGACATTCACCACCCACCTAACGTAGCTTTGACGTCACGGAAGTTGTCAATTGGTGAATATCTTAGTTTCAGATACATAAATATGTCAACCCCTCATCTAAAATCACTTGGCTATCATCAATAGTCTTGATTGACGACTTGAGTATGATTAGTCTTATCACACAACTCTCACGGGCTACTGTTTTCATTCTATCATCATGGGGTACTCTGTTCCGAAGGACTGTTCTTCCCGCCATGTCGTTGTTATCGGCACTGGCACACTGGGGTGTCGCGTTGGCCTTGTCTGGGCTTCAAAAGGGGGTGCTGTAAAGATGGTCGACAGCAAGGCCGACGCCGCATCAGAAGCACTCTCCTGGATCAAAGAAGAGCTTCCAGCTCGAGTCAAAGCCATCAATGGCTCAGAAGGAGAGGTCATGACCGAGACAGACACCAAAGAAGCCGTTAAAGGCGCTTGGATGGTTGTCGAATGCATCCCCGAGATCAGAAACGCCAAAATCGAGCTCCTCGGTCAACTAGACAAGTGCTGTACAGATGACACCATCATCGCTACCATATCTTCGTCATACAAAAGTCGCGACCTCATTGGCAATGTCAGCGAGCAAGGTAGAGCACGAGTGCTCAATACCCACTACTTTCAGCCTCCTGAACTCCCACCGGTGGAAGTCATGTCCAGCGGATATACCGATCCCGCCATCATTGACTTTCTGGTTCCAAAGCTTCGAGAAATCGGCCTGGACCCCGTAGTTGCCAAGCAAGAGTCTACTGGTCTTATGTACAACCGTGTCTGGGCAGCCCTGAAGCGCGAAATCATGATGGTGCTCGCAGATGAGGTCGGGACACCGGAGGATATAGACAAGCTCTTCCGTTATTCTTTCCAGTCCAAAGGTGCGCCTTGCGAGCTTATGGACAATGTCGGCCTCCAAACAGTGTGCAACATTGAGGATCATTATATCGAAGAGCGCGGCAACATTCCAACTTATCCAGTCGAGTTCATCCGAAAAGCTTACGTCGAGAAGGGCAATCTAGGCACGATGACGGGCAAGGGTTTGTACGACCATTCAAAAGGTTCAGGACATCCGGAGGCTGCGAAGAAAGAGTCGTTGAGATCACAGCTCATTGGCGCATGGGAGCTGGTTGAGTACTCTGCGCATTCAAAATCCGATCCCAGCAACAAAGTCTATCCCATGGGGCCACACGCTCAAGGTATCATCATGTATACTCCGGACGGGTATATGTCTGCACAACTCCAGATTCCCGGCCAGCCAGATTTCAAAGTCAACGATCTCCATAGCGGGAGCAAGGACGAATTGGCGCAAGCTGGAAAGCACTATTTGGCATATACCGGGCCGTTCTATCTTGATGAGAGTGGCAGCGAGCCAGTGCTGAAGCACCACATGACGAACTGCAGCTTTCCGAATTGGATGGGCAATACGCAAAGGCGGATAGTCGGCATCACGAAGGAAGGTGGCAACAAGTTTCTGACATTGGGTCCAGAGGGAGCTACTTTGGTTATGGGGGAAATGAGGGTCATAACATTGAAATGGCGCCGGCTAGAAGGCAATTAATTAGGCCTTCTACATACTCCACCACATACTAACTGGGGAGTATCGGATTAGCGATAAGGAGGCGTTGGACACGTAACGGCAGCCTTTTTTTCTAGTATTGAATTGGCTGATCCCTCTCAGCTTTTAGCAGGTTTTTAGCAGGTTTTTAGCTGTCAAAGATCTCCACTTATGTAGCTGTGCGCTCAGCTAGTAATATCGGTTTTATCTCTTCCATCATTTATTATGTGAATATTTGCTTTCGTCGACTTCTTTAACGTTTGCGCATAGTCAGTCAAGGCTAATCCGAAGGGGCTTAGAAAGGGCGCTAACCCGAAGGGGCTTAGCGACGCTGGCACGTCTGAGAACTGAGGCAAGCTTTTCCTGCTCAAGCCTAGCTGTGCGCCAAGCATTCGCCGCGGTCGCGAAGGCGACAAAGCATCCAAATACTGAAGACTTCCTTCTGATTCCTTGCCTTCCACATCGTCAACACACAACACATGGTCTCAGTACTTCCAACGTATCCCGTCTTTTGCATCACGACCGCGCAAAATTGCTACTTCAAATAACCTAAACATTTCTCGTTCACCGTGATGTCGAACCCTCCATCTCAGTTGATTCCCTCAGGCGACCTCTCCAAGTCAGAGATAATCAAGAAGTATTCAATAGGCACGGGGCTCGATGCATTTCGCATGGATTTCAGCTCAGCTTGCGAGGAGCTGGGTGTCCCTGAATCATCTAACACAACGCAGAACCTGAATGACGAAGGTGAGATGGTCATGTCAGGCAGCAAGCTCTTGCTAAATGTATGCAGCTCTTAAAAATCTCGCGCTCACTCTTGTTCCTACCCTGCAGAGCCTTTCGGTTGTTCGACATCTTCCCTCGCCAAACCGTCACGGAACTCTATTCGGCGACCTGGGAAGGTTTTCATTGCTCGTTGATTCAGATGATTTCGCTGTTAGATCCATTATCCCAATACTGGATGAGATCGACAAGAACGCATCCGACGTAGCTATCTTGAATGCTGTGTACGACCTCGTCAACGAGTCAACACCTCCTCCTCGTCAGCTACCCTACCCTCACCAAACCCCGACCTCCTTCAACACGGGCAGCTTGGTCAACACATCCGAGAATAGGAAACATTTTGATGGCGCGCTGAAAGATGAGCTCGGCTCATCTCTTTACATTGATGTTCCAGACTTCTTCGACGCTTTCTTCGGCGAGATTGTGAATCTCTCGTCGGTGGCGGACACTGTTTTCAGAAAGTGCCAAGGAGGGAAACATCCACTATACAATGAGGAAGAAGGCGGCTGGCGTGACTGGCCTAAGGATGCAAAGGAAGAGCAGGTTCTACAATGGCTGAAAGAGCTGGCTGACAGATTTCTGGAGTTTGCGAAAAGAACTGAGCCCGTCCCGAGCAGTCGACGGAGACCTTTGGGTCAGCCCAACCAGCCTTTGTCAGGGTCTACCACTTACCGTAAGCTTGACGTTGGGTTTGTGGACGATGCGACGAGCACCGACCGCGTTCTTTACGATTGGTCACAGATCCTCGTTCCAGGAGAGCTGAAAAGCAACCCCAATGCCGATAGACATACCAGTACATGGCTTGACCTGGCAAGGTACGCAAGAGAGGTATTGACCGCTCAAGATAGCCGTCGCTTTGTCATTGGATTCACTCTTTGTGGATCTATCATGCGGTTGTGGGAGTTTGACCGGCTGGGAGGGATCGCTTCTTCTCCATTCGATATCAATGCGAAAGGTCTGCAATTCGTCTCGGCAGTATTGGGGTTTCTTTGGATGAACAACGAACAACTCGGATTCGACCCTACAATCTCGGAAGAGGATGGCAGACGCTACATAAAGATCACGCGAAATGGGAAGCCAGAGCGACTTGTTATCGACAAGCTAATGAAGCGACACTCATCCGTGGCTGGACGAGCAACAACTTGCTGGAGGGCACATCGCGAAGGAGACACGTCCAAGCAGATCCTTGTCGTCAAGGACTCATGGCAGTACCCTGAACGGGAAGAAGAGGGCGAATTGCTACGTGAGGCAACGGAGAAAGGAGTAGTGAACGTGGCCAGATATTATCACCACGAGACGGTACACGTGGGCGGCAGCGAGGACGATGTCAACGGAAATGTTCGAAAAGGGTTGGACATCATGAGAGCGAGCAACGCTTTTCGAATCGGGTCGGCAAGCAAGGCAGAGGGCAAGATGCTCCCACCAAGTACGTCTGGTACATCGATCGGAAGTTTGCAGAGGAGCAGAAGTGGGGTTACCGCTAGGAGCAACGCTCGGAAGCGATCGTCGAGTTCCCTCAACGCACCGTTACCGTCGAGTAAGCGCACATGTTCGAGTTCTCCACACAAGCAAGAAGCGAGCCAGGTAAGGCCGAATAGGGTACGTCGTCGGGTGGTCCTGCGCGATTATGGAAAAGGCATACATAAGGCAAGTTCGAGGGTAGCAATGCTTACTGCGTTGGAAGGTAACATAATAGGTAAGAGATGCAAACAGAGATTGGTCGCGCTCAAGACTGATAATGACAGGACATGAATCATTACGTGAGCTTACAGGTAGAATCCAGAGCGATGTATCGATAGGGAACCTACTGATGAATGAGGACGACGATAATCCTTCTTGGCCAGCGTTCTTGATCGACCTTGACCTTGCAGTTAAGGAAAATCGCGACAATCCGTCTGGAGCTGCGAATAAGACGGGGACGAGAGCTTTCATGTCAATCAGGGCGCTAGATGGCGAGAAGAAAACCTTTATGGACGACTTGGAGTCAATATTTTGGCTTCTCTTCTGGATCTGCATACATTACACGGGGCCGAATGGAGTGGGTCGAGTGGTTCCAGAGTTCGAATCGTGGAACTATGAGTATACCAGTAGGCTGGCCGAGATCAAACTTGGCACGGTGAGCGAGGAGCGGCGTTTCATCAGAACCGTAACGAAGCATTTTACGCCATATTTCCGGCCACTCATCCCTTGGGTCAACAGGTTGCGGAAAACGGTGTTCCCAGATGGAAAGACACATGAAAGGGAAGACCGAGAGCTCTATTCTCGGATGAGAGAGGTATTGCGGAAAGCAATGGACGATCACGACGTGAAGGCGGGATGGACAGGATAAGGTCGTCGGTGGGAAAGCGTTGAATTCGCACATCTAGGGCCTCATCAAGACTAGTATTTTCTCCGAATCAAGCTGAGTTATCTCATAGCTCATTCGGGCGTTACTCTATGCTCAGTACAGACATTCAAGTGAACAGCAATGAAAGCAGACCAGCCATGACGAACTAACCCAAGCATAAAGGGAGCCCAAGTGCAGAATGGTGCTCAGGCACAGTCATGCGGTTCTGAGCCTTCGGTACGAACTGGGTCCTACTTGTGCCTAGTCACCAGCCGGCCCAGGCATATCATCAGCCTCATTTCCTGGCAGTCCAGATTATCGCACGGCAAATTCGTGGGCGCGGAGAGAAGGACAGTGATAGAGCTCACAAAGACTAAATCTCGCACATCTTCGCAGAAGGGGCTCTTGCAGACTTCATGCAGGCCAAGAAGGACCTCAAAACGGATTTGCGATATGGTCGACGATGGTCAATCCTGGTGGACGGTTTTGCTGATGACGAAAACGGGGTAACCTCTGGACTTGGTTTGGGAGTCATCCTTCTCTGTAGTCCTTCGATGAAGAAAAAAATGTCTAACCCCGCCGTTTTCGTTTAGGAAAGGGAGCAGCAGGGTCGCTTTAGAAGGAGCATCGAGGGAGCGGCTGAGGGAGTAGGGGGGAGCAGCGAGGGAGCAGGGGCCGCAGTATTTACAGGAGCCCAAGTTGGCAGCCTAATAGCCCAGCCGCGCCGCAGCTACTCACATTGCATCCAGTAAACACCTGTCATAGCTGTTTATCCAGCTATGCTTCCAACTGCCTTAGACTCAGCCACACGCCTCCGGCTGCCTAAAAAGAAGTCAAGGTTCGTAAGGCACCACAAAACTTTCCCATGAATTTCCCTATTCTCTCACGCATTCCGCGCGCAAGGCCAAAGCTTTTGTGGGCGCTTCTCTCCTAGATTTGGAAAGCTTTGGATTAGCAATGACATGGGATACAGCTAGCAAAGCCTCGAATTTTCTTTAAAGTAGATATGCAGAGTCGTTAGAAAACACTTCATCCCCATCCCAGCATGCTAAGGTTTTTGTTGAAACTCATTCAACTCATCTGCATATTTCCCGGTTTATGTCCCATTTGTTCGCCTCCTCCAAGGCAGCACGCCTTATTCGATGAGGAGTGCTCAAGTTGGAGCGACTCATATCAGTGAAATCCCGTATCTTGCCGTTTCCCGCCTTCCCCTGATCCATTTCGACCATTTTTAAAGATGCGTTGGTCCTTCTCGGGGAAATACCGGCGAAAGCTAAAGACAAAGTGAGAGAGCAAGCATCAAGCTCCTGATGAAGAGAACAAAAGGCTCAAAACCTGATCTGAACTCGAAGATTTTTGGAGATTCTGGATTGCAGGGCAGAATTGAAACCTTTGAAGGGCTTTTGAACTGGTTCCTGGCCATTCTCAACTGATGAGCAACTCCTCCACGGCCCAGCCTTCAACGGAATCGTCTTGCCACTCGTACACACCTTCCCATTGCCATTCACAATGGTGCTCGAGCGATTCACCCTCATGATTTTCCATGCAAACACAGACGATTACGAGGAGTGCAAAATCTTCTCCTCGCCTGTTGCCACCATTATATGCGTTCATCCCATCAGCCGCCAACGGTCTAAGTAGCTTTATCTTAGCACCAGGAGTCACTGCAAACTTCCTAAGTGTTGCGCAAGCATTGGCAAAGTCTGGCCTTGGGTATAGCTCTGATTCTGGGTCCACTTCTGTATCTGGGTTTTCACTATAAACGAGGGATTGCCGATTTTGATCAAGCCACAACAACGTCGTCTTCTCTGCCTGGCAACGCTCGCATAAATCCTTGATGACTTCTAAACCCATGTTCAGATAAAGTCATTTACCAAACAAGTCTTTCGGCGTCCTCTGCACATTCTGGCTTCCCCTTCCGTCATAGGAAGGATAATAGACGCTATAATTTTGGTGGAGGCCATTCCCTAACTCCACAGACCGCTGCTGAGGGCGGATGTACGAGTACGGTGTTCCCGGAGCCCAACTAAGTCCGGGAACAGCCTCAATGCGACAGGCGCTAGAGACTAGAAACGCGGATTTGACATCACGTTGCAAACGCCAGAAGTCATGTACAGATTTGGTTGCGTTTGATATGCTTAAAAGACCCCAGATGAGGATCTCATCGCCTTCTCGAGACGCATAACGCTGGCTTAGAAGATGACCTACTTCTTCAGTCTCCTTGTCTGAGCCCACATGAACGGAAGATAGCAGATGTTGCACGCATCCGAGAAGGACTGCAAGGTCCACAGCCCCAAATTGATGCATATGCTGTAAGATTCTTTTAGGACGATTTTATTATCGTCTTTACAAAGTATTTGAATCGATGTATTCCCTCTGATTGCTTCGAGCATGGTCCAAGCTCTCACTCCCCAGTCGCAGACCAGCAGTACCGACAATAGAGTCTCGAGCTCCTCTATCGAAGAATTGTCAATGGATACAGATTGTATGTCTTGGTCGCTTATCAATGTGACCTTGCTGTCGCGGAAGATGCTGTTGATTGACTTTATGGCTTCAGTCCGAAGCTGCTCATCATCTGGTATACAAGTGGAATCTATCCTGTAAGACTCACACCCAAGGGTTTTGGCTAAGCTGCAGTATTTCTTGTGAAGGCATAAATTTATGCCATCCTCAGGCCGGCCCTCTTGCCCATGACTTCAAACGTGACTAATTGCCATCGTGTTAGTTGACGCCTTGCAATACAGTAAACGTTTCGATCTCGAATTCAGCTCCGCAATTACTGCTCGAGGATTGGCGCTCCGCCTGTATGAAGCCTCATCCTATCGTATCTTGGGACACTTCGCATTGCAGTCACTAGCATGAAACGATTGTGCCCTTGTGTCTGCTCTGGTAAATCTCTGACAAGAGTGGCCATCTTTACATGGAAGATCGGAGTTTTTGATACAACGGCCTTTGGCGTTCGGGAATTGGGAATCGAAGCGGTCGATCAAACCCTCGAAAGTCGAGCGCAAGAGACGAGCGGCTGGTCCTGAGAAGTTCAAAGGTAGAGTTGCACAGATATGGGACGTCATCACCTCTGTAAGAATGTACTTCCAGCTCGATGAGTCTTTTGACGCCTCGCACTGCCAGCATGCTGCTCCATTTCGGCGAAGATCCGTGCCAAAGTTGCACACCAATAATGTAAGAGAAGTACAACGTTATGGAACGCTGCCACGCGGACCACAAGAATGATTTAAGAACGTAAAGGCTCATTTCATGCTCACTGCCGCCAGGCATCCAATCGTTTCAATTATGCATTGCTCAACGATCCGGAAACGCACGACTTTGGCGGGATGTAAATGAGCACCGGCAGGCTAACACTGTCAAGAAAGGGTTTGCGATAAGAGCATTGAAGGCTAAGGTGACTAAGGATACTTCTACCTACGAGCAGGCAAAAGATAGTCTCGACTGGTCATTATGGGAAGAGGCAATAGAATACTCGATGAGATCGATGCTCATGCGAAGAATATTACTTTTCCCTCGGTCACCCACCAGCAGGCAAAATTTTTATACCGATCCGATGGGTACTCACCATTAAGAGGGGGGCTCAGGGTCAGATCCTGAAACATAAAGCAAGATGGGTACTATGTCAAGGCTTTCGGCAACAGGAGGAAGTAGAATATGATGAGACCTTTGCCTCGGTGGTAAGATCTACCGTGTCAAAGGCTTTGCTTGCACTTGCAGCAAAGTATGACTATGAAACCGAGCAAATGGATGTCATTACCGCCTTCCTCGAAGCTGGGCTCAATGAAGAAGTATGGGTATGCCAGCCTCCCGGCTACTATGAGGTAGTAGAAAAAGATGGGACGATACTTGCCTGCCTTCTAGGAAAGGCTCTCTAAGGTATGGGCTTAAGCAAGCTCCTCGCGAGTGGTACTCTACCCTGAAAACCTTCCTTACTCCCACCGACTGCGAGCGTATTCCCCCAGATCACTCAGTTTTTGTGCATGCGAATGGTATCATCATCGCAATTTACGTCGCTACTTGGGCCAGATATCGAAGCTGTTCAAAAAGCTCAAGAATCAACTGAATTCTCGCTCCCGCATGAAAGATCTGGGGCCTGTTGCCTGGTATCTCGGCATGCAAATTACTAGGGATCGATCTAAACGCACTGTTTGGATAAATCAGTCTACCTGCATCGAGTGAGCTATCGAGGATCGGGATATGGTCAGCTGCAATCCAGTTAGTACCCCGATGGATGCAGGTTATGTACTAAGGAAAGACGGTGAAAATCTCAAGATGTGAACAATTGAAAACTACAGTATTGAGCTTCTACAAGTCAACAATCAGCTTCAAACAGTTCAAATCCGACGTCTTTTCAATTACATTCTTTTTGATTCTCTGGCTTATAATTAGCTGACGTTTGCTATAGCTAAAAGCGCAAAACATCGAACATTGACCCTTCTGCAGTGTACTATAGAGTCAAATCCTCACCCTCAGCTGCACCATCACCTCGCTTGCCATTGTCACTTCGTCAGCCCTCTCCTACCCCCCTACCTCCCCTTCGTGCCCCTCCTCCTCGTGCCCCTCATCGTCGTCGGGGCGAAGCGGAAAGTGTTGCTGCTGGAGGCCTGATTATAATCCTTGCTCGCTTGGCTGGTCGTGCCTCTGATGGCGGTGCTTCCGCTGGTGCTTCCGCTAACTCCTCCACCGATTTAGCCCCATTATTCAGCAGTATCTGTACGATCTTCTCGTGACCTCCCGCTGATGCTGTCGTCAGCGCTGTGCCATAAACTCCACCATGCGCGTTTATGTCGGCCTTCTTGTCCAGCAGTATCTGTACGATCTTCTCATGACCTCCTGCTGATGCTGCCGCCAGCGCTGTGCCATGAGCTCCACCTTGCGCGTTTACGTCGGCCTTCTTGTTCAGCAGTATCTGTACGATCTTCTCATGACCTTCTGCTGATGCTGCCGCCAGCGCTGTGTCATCATAAATTCCACCATGCGCGTTTACATCGGCCTTCTTGTTCAGCAGTATCTGTACGATCTTCTCGTGACCTTCTTCTGATGCTGCCGCCAGCGCTGTGCCATAATGTC
>JAABUK010013386.1_pt1 | contig 10245 bp, 12 predicted proteins | sample 5559141 | NCBI WGS metagenome assembly JAABUK01 (sample SAMN10711869, study PRJNA513367) | rock metagenome | isolation source: Antarctica rocks | place: Antarctica: Victoria Land, Pudding Butte nord | collected 2016-01-03 | reverse complement strand
TTTGGTTGACTTTTCGAACGATTGAATGATCAGCTATGGCTTCCTCGATCAACTTACGAATCTTGTCGACTGTGGCTGAAGGGCTCAAACGTGGATCGGTCTCAGCTACAATGGTCTTGGCGAGCCAGTTCTTGATGAGTCGATTTGGAAATAGCTTCGGTTCATGTTTATCTTGGTTTGAGAGTTCAGGCCGTCCTAAGTGAAATTCAGTGTGTGTTTGGATTTCTGAAGGACAGTCTCGGGCGTTCTTACCGTCGATACTCAATATTGTACCGGGCATCGGAACATCTTTTAGAAGAAGTCTCTGAGTATCTCTCCGGAACTTCTGCGCCCTCAAAAGCTCGTGGTCGACCGCGACGTTACAAGACGCACATCGTACTCGGAATTGTCTTTCAGAGAACCCCTGCCCAGTTACTCCAGATCGGTCCGTCCATATTGAACCAGCAGTGCAAGTGGTCCACGGGACAGGCAGACTCCGGCTGCAGCCTGGACACTCTAAAGTGAGATTTGGTGGATCATGAAGGCTGTTCCACGCATATCCTGTCTCGGATTCGAAGAGCTGACAGGCCTTGTCGCTTGCGGTGTACTCGAAGGAATTATTATCGATGCAGTCATTGATAGCCGCCAAAGGTAGTCCTTCTCTCCAGAAATTCATTTTTTGGTGCCTAATGCAATCTTCGAGGAAGTCCCGAGGATTTAGCAAATAGGAATGCCAGACCATGATGACATCTACGTAAAGGTTCAGTACCGAACAACAATAATAAGCGCAACGTCTCACCAAGCGGAGGCAATGTCTCCTTGCTGAAGAACAGGGGATGCCTGTTATGGTCAAAGTGTTCCGCGGCCATGGCTTTCTGTGACAACATTTCCACACCTGGCTCGACGGAGACTTGCCACCATTTTTCAAAGCGCCTAGCAGCCTTTGCTACATAGATTGCCCATCGCTTCTCACGAATCTTCAGTAACGTCTCGGCACGCTGCTGCTCATCCAAGCCTTGTGGAACGAAACCATCTCGGAGCCCAAACAAGCCATCATTGGTGGCGATATCTTCGCGAAGCTGATGAAAGGCCTCGAGGAGCTTAAGGTGAGCGATGCACTGGTCGGTCGTCGGCTTATCGGATTCCTCCAGCTTAAGTCTCGAAAAGGCGGCGGTGGTATCTGGTGGATCAATATCGTAGGCTGGTGGAGGCGATGGATTTTTGGGTGTAACGAGATTGTATTTTTCGGTGGCCATACCACCAATCCTTGTCTTTGCGTCCATTACTGATGCGCGCTGTGTGGCATTGGGAATGATGAAGAGAAGTTCGAGGGGCGGAGACTCATATATATCTTAGGAATGACAGTCAGCATGGTGGCAGTGCTTCCTCCAGCCTTGGAACGATCGTCATCATGACCATGAACAGTGAGCCTTACGGCGGAGTAGCCATCAAGATGCCCTGAAGCTGAAGTCCCTTGCGATTTTGCTACTCGAGCCAATTCAAATCCCACCACGTCGCACGTGCCGTTACGATCATCTCGTGGGGTTAGCCCTACCGGTGCGCAGACAAACCTTCTAGCGCATTTCTAGAGGATCGCAGCCTATCACGCTTCCAGCGCAAGCGATGGTCCAGTCTATAAATAACAACATCTCAAGCCAACGATGTCCGAATCCTGAATCCTTTACTCCTCCGCACACAATACTGCTCTCCAGTGAGCACTAAGCTGGGTGGTGTGATGACCTAGATGAACAGCCCCATGGCTATGGAACCTTCAAGTCGGAAGTTCCATTTGCTACGTACCGTACTTCGAACGTGATATGTGGAAATGCCCTGGTTGACTACGTTCATTCAGGCACTGTAAACGAGGAAGTTCTACAGTCATTCGGAACCTGGAGGTCCTGAGTCTCTGGTATCCATGGCCCAGCAAGCCAGATACGTCCTTACCGACCATCGGACTAAATACCAATTTGGGATGGAAAGGCGAGATTGATCAGTCTCATATGTTCCTTTGCCCAATTCTTCAAACTGGATAAAACTTGCGAGAAATCGGTTATAGTAGTGTACCAACTTGGGGCCACTACTAGTGCCTTATTCTCCCATTTTTAATAGCTCATGGCAGTCTCTTGCATATGGCCTTGCCTGAGGCCTTGTCATCTCGGTGTTATACACTATCCAACAACCCTTACACATCCATATTCTCTATCTATTGCCATCAAGACGCCGTGCCTTGACGTCATGGTGTACCAACGTCACAATTCCGTTCCAGACGGTTTAGCCATCAAACAGATCTTATCACCTCATAATCAGCCTAACCATCTTGACATTTTCGATAGCTGTCGGCTGCCGGATTGTCCGACCTTTGAGGAGAGTGGCAAGAGCGAAGAGTTTCAACTGAAAGCCGTGACGTTGACGGCGGTCAGAGAAAAACTACTGAGAAGCAGCAGGTGACCTCGTCATCAAAAAGATTTGCAGACATTTTCATCAGCATAGGCCTTGTAACGAGACAGTAGATCTGTCCATTCCAGCCCTCTGCCATCGATCTTCTGCGCCTGGAACGCATAATGAGATGCAACAGCTTTACCGTCCATCATGGCGTCTAATGAATTTTGTGTCAGTCACCTCTGGGTATAGCCTGATATGATCTAGGTAGGAAGGATAATTACTTACGTCTGCCAAGCTTCTGAGGAAGATCAACAGTCAGCCATTGCTCATCGTCCTCTGGAAACGGCCGGTTGTCAACGACGTCGTCGCCCCAGATGGCTATCATATTGATGCTCAATCGCTCGTATTGATAATCCCACGTGTCGAAATGGTACTTTTCTAAGCGGTCCCTCTCCAGATTATCTAGAAAGCTGTAGTGTTCTTGTGAAGCAATAGCCCAATTTGACCAGCCGGGGCCTGACTTGTCGTACGTGGTCTTGGTTATCGGTGTTCCATCCAATGTATATTCCGGCCCAAGTGGAAGCCAGCGATGATTATCATACGGAGGGTCGAACCATTCAAGGCGATCGAACGATGGGTCACCATCCCAGAGTGGCAGTTCCGAAGCACGCCATGAGGCTACTTTCGATGGCTTCGGAGGTATAAGCTCGGGTAGGTATGGAAGAATGGCACCCAGATGGTAGTGAACCCATGAAAGTGCTGGATTGTTGATACCATTTGCAGAAACGAGAAGGTACTCTGGGTGGCTGGACTTGGCAGCAACTAGACGTGAAACAGTCGAGTTACCGATGAAAACCTAGACGATAAATCTTAGCACTCTAGGACCGAACAAAACCGAACGCAGCGGGCTGATCCGTACCACATCATCATCAATCTTGACATACATGATCCCTCTTTCGAATATGTCCCAGACCTGCCCAAAATTGACGTTGATGTTTGGCAGATCGAACCTTGTGTAGCTGTCTGAAGTATTGACCAGCTGATCCAGCCATTTCAGATCTTCGACATCAGTGGTTTTCACGACAAAGAGCACTTGATCAAGTGATCCGCCATTCTCCACTAAATTTTGCTGCGCACTGTGGGTCAGGCTACGAAAGTTTATTCCACTATGAGCTCTGAGCAACGCACTTTCAAATAGCAGTCCAAAATCTCGACCCTCGATCGTCTGCCGTAGAAGATCAGTCCTATAGTCTTGAAGGACGAGGGAATTTCCGGGACAGCAATTTTGGGACCTCGGACTAGTCCCAAAGATGCTTCTCCTGGTTTGGCATTCAGAGTTGCAGGTTCAAACCTTTTCCCTGATCGAGCTCTGTAAAGATGGAGAGTGGTGATTGAGAGAAAGGCCAAAAGAGAGGCTACTCCGAGCAACCTTGTTATTACAATGAGTGCTCGACGCCATGGGCGTAGATTTTCCGTCAAGATCTTATAATGTACATTTGGATAACGAGAAAGCTTCATTATGCCTCGACATGAAGGGATTACTTGAGTCTTGGAAAGAAGCAACCATGATGAACAGAAGGCTTCACGCACAGCGAGAATTGGAAATGTGGTTTCATCCTTCTTGCGCCGCAATTCAACTCCCTTGCGCACGAGTTGTTTGTAATCCTCAAGGATGCGTTCTTTGCGGATGAGTGGTTCATAATCCTGCAGGATGCAGGATGCAGGATTTTAACCGCAGTGCTGAGGCATCGATGAGCAGGGGCGCGCAGCATAGAGAGCAGGCAGCAGTGTTCCTACACGGAAATTACAGCAATATTATCAAGTTTCAAGAATGAACACGGCAAGATTGGCCGCGAACCGTAGTGAGCATAGAGTACTGATCGTATAAGACCTGCGCGAGAAAACCCCCTACGTCTTGCTACATGTTCAACTGGAATTATGCCTTTACGCATCCTGTTCTGTCCAAATTCAAAAACTTTTTATTCTACAACTTTTTTTTTCGATCGCGTGAATGCTTAAAACCACATAATTGCATCTCGCTCAACAATGAGCTTTAAGAATGCTTAAATCCTTTCGCAAATTATGATTTACGTACTTGTGAATTGAACATTGTGAAATTCAGCCCCGCACAGCAAATTTTAATCCCGTACTGTTGAATCTCAGATGTGCTCAGAATCATTGGAGTCGTCTCAGCATCGTCTCTACAATACGTATAAATTCGACGAGAAGAATCACATATCAGTTTAGCAACTGATGTGAGTGTGCACAAGGTATTTGGGTGTAACGAGGTATACGATACGAGATGTAAATGTAAGCCTCTTCGCCGTTGGGCAATGTTTCAGTGTCCAACGACAAACTACTGGAAACAGACAGTGCTCCTATAATAGAACACAGAGACACATCGTTGGACTTGTGATGCGTCCGATTTTCAACAAGATTTATGGCTGGTTTAAGCCCAATTCAATGTGTCCGAGGTTCCATGTTGAAAAGACAGACTTCTATTTTATAGCGCTAAACCGAAAAAACGCCAGCACTTTTACATTAAAACTTGAGCTCAGCAGAAAAGAAATACCATCTTGAAGCAAAGACGTTAAAAGTCATTTACCATTTGCTCTTACGGAGTATTGCAACTATTCCGCCCTTTCCTCCACCATTCAACTCTTCTTCCTTTTTCCAGTCTTCAACTCTTCAACCATCTTCCATCCACATATCTACTTTTGCAACATCAGCGATCGCACATACTCATCAAACCCTGCACATCTGCACCTAATACCACGAGCAATCTGCCATCATGCCTGACAGTCCTGATAAGATCAGCTGGTGCAGAGCTGTCCTTGACACTGGTGACCTCACATTCTTGCACTCTCCTTACAACAAGCCAATCGGCGCACTCTTCAACCCGGAACCAAAGACGGTCTCAACATCAAAGTGATGTTGTACGCCAAGAACTTTCCCGTCGAAGCTCTTACCCCGGGAATGATCTTTGATGTCTATAACGATGATGGTACTAGGTGCGACCCTGATACCAGGCCCCATTACATCGTTCGCCAAACACTAAAGTTCAGTGAGATGAGGGGGTTAGTTCGCAAGTTCACCGTCAACTTTGACAACACCAAACACACCATGGTCTCGCACAATTTATTTAACGACTTTGATCTCTGGGATGAATCTACCGACCGTGCCGTTGGAGCTCTCCGGGCTATCTTTGAGCGGGATGCTGTTCAGTTCGATGTCTACATCAGGGATGAGTACAAGAATCGACTTGAGATTCCGCCAAGAACACCTTCAGACTTCTTTGTCGTGAGATTGAGGAGTGTAATATCTTTCGGTACTTCTACACCCAGCGCTTACAGAAAATTGACGATCCCCACAACATCGATACGGGCATTTCGATCAAGCCAAAGGCCGACCGTCCATCGATGACCACCTATCCTCCAACTTCCTGCTCAACAGTCTTTGAGATGACTACCCGCCTTGGCGTTGCTGTGATGGAAGGCTTGGAAGACACACAGGCCAAGGTACTAGAGCTCAATGCCAAGGTTGCCACGATCCGTGTTCTTGAGGCTTTGGGTGCTGGAGACGCCGAATATTTTGGCTTTCTCGTCGTTACGACCGAATTTCGCATTATGCCTAGGGACACTCTTCACATCAATTTCCGCTTGGAAAACAATATCACTGATGAAGATTGGGAGTTCGTCGTTCTCAAGCCACTCAACTGGTGTCTTCAAGGTGAAATCGTCGGCGTCCTCAAACGTCCTCGCAAGCCAATCCTACCTGATGCAACTACCGCTGAGAAGACGCAATTCCGACCTTACCAGAAAACCAAAGTTCCTTTCACTAGAGCTCGTGCTACATAATTCTCTCGAGGAGGCCCGCGCATATCTTGAGGGGTCAAAGCCCGTTCGCTGCTTAGTTACCTATCAAGCTTCGGACAAGTCTAAGTCTCGTATCATTTAGGGCCTGAATGCAGTCGTCCATGGTTCTCGACCGGTTCAGACACGCAAACGTGGTGCACCAGCTCGTGAAGTATGCAACTCGATCAAAGAATTGGGCTGAATTTTTGCTCATGCACGACGCTCGCACAGCCGGTAGTCGCGCTAAGCCTTTTGACGGACGAAGACCATGTCAAGGTTATCAGATATCTTTACAATGCTCCAGTCAGTTACAACAAGCTTTGCCTGGCTCTGGTCAATGGCTTCGCAGGCTCGGGTAAATTGTTTTTCGCCGCAACAATCATCGTTGCCCGCTTTCTTGGAAACCCTGAAGAGCACATCCTTTGTTTAGCTGCCGCCAACAAGCCCACAAATGTCTTGATTCGAAAAGTCAACTTTGCTCTCGAGACAGCCAAGGCATCAAACCCCAAATATCAGGAACTTCTTGCAAATCGTGTTGCCGTCCGAGTTTATACCGACCAGTCTGAATCCTCATACATCATCAGCTTGGCCGAGGATCGTTATCGTACGCAGCCGTCGCATTCACACGTCGTTGGAAAGGAAGCTGATCACGAAGGCGCCGACAACGAATTGAGTTTCTTCGGTCCTCTCTTGGAAGGTGGTGTTGTAGATCTCAATCATCCTTCCGTACCTCCCGGATTGAAGGAACACAACGTCGCCATTGAGATGGTTCAAACCTCCAACCGTCAACTTCGGCCAACCTTTGCAGGGGTTCGAGAAAGGCGATTCTCGCAGCCAGAGTACAGCATTGTAAACCACGCTATCCATTATGCCTACGACAACCCAGTGACTTGGTCTGACTTTTCATCATTGCTCGAGAGATACAGCGAAGAGGGTCCCACCATGCTTCCAGAGGATTTACACAGATTCGAAGATATTACCAAGACTCTCCTTGGCACTACAAAAGGTCTTGCCGATGCCGTCGGAGTCACTATCAATGCCCTCGGCAGTGCTAGCATTCGTACAAACTTCGGCAAATTCAAGCTTGTTATCCTCGATGAAGGAGGCGTGGTCGACTTAGCCCAGGTACTAATAACAATCGCTAGTGTAGATTTCGATAATCTTATCATTTTTGGTGATGATAACCAACTTGATCCAGCAGCTCCGCAAGTGTCTGGACCATTCGGTTATACTAGAGAACTTAATCAATCCGTCATCACGTACATTCGTTCCAACCACTGGAAGTCAGCAAGCCTTTTCTGCAGCGTCAAGGTCCTCCCAATATCTCCGTCGTGTCCTCACCACTATTCTACAGCGGGGAAATCAAAGATGCACTATGCACGTCTCACCCAGATTCCCATCCAAAGACGTTAATATTCTTAGACTTCTTCAAGAAGCTATTCCCTGAACTTTCAAGTGACCTTCCTCTTCCATACCTGGATGTTAGAGGCCGTAACGAGATCAAGGATAATACTACAGGCTCGTGGATGAATGTGGATACTGCGGCAATCATCGTCCTATCGTCGAACAAGGCGTTTTTTCTGGTGTATTCAAAGCATCTGATGTTCCACACATTACTCACTACACGGCTCAGCAAAAGATCTTCCGCCCTGCGTACGCGAAGCTCGCTATAGAATTCCCTGGTCAAGGATTCGAGAGCATCATGGACTATACCACCGACACGTTCCAAGGTGATGGAGGGCCTTGTCCGTTTGCCGATCCAGTCCGTACCGAACAACTCGGCTTCACCAACAACAAGGGCCGTAATTGTGTCATGTAGACTCGCGGAGAAGATTTCTGCATTGTCGTCGGCAATCCTACTAATCTGCATACCAACAACATGCGCGGCGTTCCGTATCTCAGGCGAGCATTTGATATTGCCAAGAAGAATAAGTGCTGCGTTACAATCAAGCTTGATGGACCTCATGGCCCTCTTATGAATCATCGATACGTTCATCCTCGTGTTATCTAAAACTGACGAGAATATTGCGGCTATCGACAGCCAAGATTACGGCGTGGATCCTGAGGCGCAAGTTGAGATGCACGTTAAAATTGAGTGAGAATTCCCAAAATATCCTAATCCATATTAGTATTACGCCACACGGTAAATCTTTCATTCAGTGCTTCACCCAGTGCTTCATATATGCTTCATATATGCTTCATATATGCTCCACCCAGAGCTCCATGTTTGCCTCATCCAGTGTTCCATCCAGTGTTCCATCCAGTGTTCCATCCAGTGTTCCATCCAGTGCTCCATCCAGTGCTCCACCCAGTACTCCATATTTGCTCCATCCAGTGCATCATTCAGTATAATCATACAGGCAAATTGAAAAGAACTCGTGTGACGACGTGTACGAAACTGAAATTTTTGATGTTTGATCACCTGACTGCGGGACGGGAAGTCACGTTACTTGACATTTGACCAATTGGATTGAAGCTTAGATAGGTATGGTTGCAGTACCTAGGCGTAATCGGTATCAATGATGTCATTGCTTGCATAGGTACTCGTACACCACTTCCAAGGTTACTAGCAGGTTGTTATATAACCACGCAAGGGCCTTCAAGGTAGTACGCGCCTCAACAACAGGACGTTGTTGTTCGTTTTCCTCGTACGCCCATTGTCGTACTGAAGGTTGCGGTCCGTTATCCGACCGAGGGGGACCTTCGGTACCGTATGTCGCTGTCTGAGCCTTGAGATACTTTAGGGCTTCCCAGGGTTATCAGTAGATCATCCGGGCCTTGTACTGAAGGGGAAGGTTTGCGGCAACCGACCTCTCTCTCCCTCGTACTCTTCGTCTACTTGTTGTTTTCCTCCATGTCTTCTGCAAGATTGTGTGGGTGGGTTGTGACTTGCAAGGCATCATCACAGCTAGCCTCTCAGAGCTAGAGAGTACTGCTACCACCTGCCAGATCTGTCTGGCTATGCGGTGCTACCTAAGGTACTTTATCAGAGCACTTACGACGTCACCGCTGGCCGGGCTTAACCATCATTACTTTATTCAACAAAAATCAATTGTGTTGAGCAATCATCATTCGAGCGTGAGTGATGAGTGTTTGCTGCTTCCTGCAGAGTTAAACGAAGGTACTGAGTCAGTCAGATGGTCACGTTCTCAATAGATACCTGAAGCCAGAGTGTCACGAATACCTCATAGTCGAGCTTCCCCGCGAGATAGCTCAGCAAACCGACGGCGCAAGGCTATCTTCATGCTTATAGCAACGACATGGCGATTGATTATTCATGGTGATAGCACCCTACCGTACGAGGTTAGCACCTACACGTACATGGTAGCAGCTGTCTTGCCTTATCTCGAGATAAAGGGTATTTAGCAACCGCGACTTTGATTCACTAGACGTTCCTACGGAGGTGGCAGGTCGCAGTAGCAATCCCCTCGCAGGATGGTTTCGTTCTTTGCAGGAAAGATGCCTGTCTATCCCATCCAGTCAAACCAGTGCTGTCTACTAGACACATCCCTCTGTCCAATACATGCAACTTCTTCATAGCTCACCACCACCGCTGCCATGGTGCTACTTTCAATCCGCATCTATTTCCTTTTTCAACCCATGTACATGCAATATATGGTAATTGTATTCCCATGTACCAACGAGCTAAGATAGCGTCGAGCCTCGGCGGGACTGCTGGCATGTCCTCCTGACCTCTCGTTTCCTCCCATCGTTGCCTACTTGTGTCTTCCCATGGAGCTATCTGTCCCGTCTTGACACAAATGCGGACATCCGCTGCAATAGTCAGAATCTATGCAGTTACACGCAGGACCAACATGGTGGTGAAGCTTCAAGGTGTTAGCACACCGTCTTCGGACCCATCGCCTCCTTTCTGCAACCTCGATGTTCTTATCATTTACCGGAGCCTGGAGTACGGGCTTGGCAACCTCATGCGGACTTTCCTCGTGTTGGCTATGCTATATAAGACGCTCCTTTCTCCTCCATTGTCATTGTTCCGTTAGCTTTCTCGAGACCGCAAATCGACGCAGTA
>JAABUK010013385.1_pt1 | contig 10245 bp, 14 predicted proteins | sample 5559141 | NCBI WGS metagenome assembly JAABUK01 (sample SAMN10711869, study PRJNA513367) | rock metagenome | isolation source: Antarctica rocks | place: Antarctica: Victoria Land, Pudding Butte nord | collected 2016-01-03 | reverse complement strand
CTAACATGCTGCGACCACATAGACCATCAGTCAAGCACAGCTGCCACACAAAAGACATAGCTGGTGCAACAATGTGCAAATGTGAGTCCTGTGATGCTGTTGGAGGTAAGAGCTTGATAGCAGATGATGTATTCAAGATCACTTCCAAGGTGTGCTGATATGTCGAATAGGCAGGTGTGAAGACGTACATTTGCGACTGAATCCTTTGACTCCAACAGCTGTCTGGCACCAGCCAGATTGCTGCTCTCAAGCTCTGCATGCCTGGCTGTCGCAGAGATGACTGTTATGCTGGTCTGATTTACACCCTGCAGCAGGCATAATGCTGATTGTGTTGAACTGACATGAAAGCAGCTGCTGAGACACACCCCATACTAAGCTCAGAATGGGCGACTCACCCATACTTCAGCTGCGGCATGCAGCAACGTGCTGACAGACAGAAAGTCCATAGTTGTGAGTTGCAGCGTGACATTCAGAGGTGCCTCTGTAGCTCCTGCAGGCAAAGCCTTTTTCGAGTCATTACAGGCAAGCTGCAGCAGCAACAAGTACCAAGGCGTGTTACACACCTGTCATAACACATGTTGTAACTAACACTGCTGTCAAGAGCAGCGTCAAGAGGGCCATGATGCAGCGAACTCCTCTCTGGTGTTGGTAAGAGAGCAGACCTGCAACAGTCCAAAGCAGGAAGTCTGCAGCAGACTCTTGGATTCAACTCCTTGCACATGTCTAGGCAAAAGGTAGACTTATCAGTAGACCTCCCAAAAAGCGCAGTGCGTCGCAAAGCAGCAGGCGACACAAGCGAAACCGCGTTGTGCCGGTGGCAGGTGCCTCGGAAAACACGCATTGACGGACAAAGTGAAGTGGCCGACTCACCGGCGGTCCTGGGTCTCTGAACAAGAGCAAAACCTCAGCTGAGATTGCAGTGCAAGCAACCGAGCTCGAGTCGGATGGTCTGCAGCAACCTTTCGATGGCACACTTTTGACGGGAGACTGGTGTTGAGCTGACACACTCGACTACGCAAGGAGATGCCTTACAGCGATGAACGGTGCCAGAACGCTCGAGCTAAGCCTATGCGCAGATGTGCCGCTGTCTGTCGCGCTCAAAAGCTGTCCTTGACTGCAGGATGATGGGAAATCCAAAGCAAAGTCGAGGTTCAAAGTCAAACCACACCATTTTTGAGCGATTTTTCTGAGATATGACATGACTCAGTACATTTCATTCAATAGTTCGATCGCGCCGATCAAATAGTTCGCCCGCTTGCGGGTTTCTGACCGCGAACTGACGTACGCTGTGCAATACCTGCTTGCCAAAGTGCCGGAGCCAAGTCGTCATTTGAACAGAAAAGAACTTGTCTGTTAGGTTGTCCCGCTCAGACAGGACGAGTACCGGTGCCTAGTTCCTGCAAAGCACACCTCAGCAAAACCAACGACGTTGTACGAGTACACCTTAAGGTCATCATTCATCTGCAGGCCCAGCTGCAGCCAGTTGTAAGCAGCAAATGTGAGAAGTGCATGTATGGGTATGTAGCAGCCGATCAACCAGTCAAGATGCAAACCAACTCTTGTCTCCGTGGGTTAGGATCTGCGTTATTCAGAAGAGCAAGTTTGCGGCAGCGGCAGACTACTTTCTTTGCTTCCCATAATAACTCTCAAAGCAGAAGTCGTTGCTGGTGCAAGCTTAAGGCCAGTCATCAACACCACCATTAACATGACGAACACCTGTGAGTTTTGCTGTGCAGACAACCTAGTCAGCAAGAACAGCAGTATGCAAATACAAAATATATAAGGTCCCGGCCTGATGACGTATCGGATTTGCTGCATTTACGCCCCCAGAGCTTCCCAGCCCCAACAAAACATTCGCATGCAAGCACACATGCAGAAACAGCGTTTGACAAAACAGAGGCTTTCACTTGCACTATTGCATCATGGAAATTCATGTTCTGACAACAGCTAATACTCATTGCGCAGACATACTCATTGGCTGTCACAAAACCCTGAGCAAGCCGCTCCATATTCATTCAGACAACACATGACTGATGCTCTAGAGGGGCATGCAGCTATACAGGAATCAATGCATTGCAGCAGCAAATGTCAAATCAAATAGTATACATGCTTGAGGCCAAAAACATGTTTGAGATGAAATGGCTCATTTCAAATGAGTGTCTGTAGGCTGAATGTCTTGTAACATCACCACTCAGGACTGCTTTTGCTTAAGCAGGCCTTTGACTTTGTTTACGAACTTGTTGACCCGCTCCCCATCAATATGTGGCATTCCAGACGCTGCACTGCCCACAAGCCGCTTTGCATTTCCCAGCTGCTTATACAGCGGCTGCGCATACTTCTCCACAGCAAATGGCGCATCATTCTCAAATGACTGCTGGTCGCTGCTGGCAAAGGTTGCAAACACGACTGACCCAGTGACAAAGAACACAATGGAGGGAACAAACAAAGCCAGCGGCCAGGATCCAGTCTTGTCCAGAATGGCTCCTGTGATGGTGACACCAATGATTCCAGGGATAGCCCCTGAGGTGTTTGTCAATCCCAGCAGTACAGGAGCGTACCGGGGGGACAGGTCCGCATGATTGCAGTACAGGCCAGCCAGAGAAAAGCTTGCAAGCCCCAGCCCAGCCGTAATGAGAGCTGCAAAGCATCAACGTACAATCAATGCAGAGGTCACCTGAATGTGATACAGCCTTTGCCAGTGGAAACTCGCTGAACAAACGCTAGCGCGGTAAGCGCGCCCTGACATACAACAACACACATACATACATACTGTAAACAAGGCATATGAGCCATCTGAGCAGCAGCCAAGCATCTGATGGCAGACAGGCAGGTGAGCAGGCACGTTGACTACACTGACCATATTGAGAGTTCTGCTTCTGACACATGCAAGAAGTCTAGACTGACTTCCTGCACAGCACAACAAGAGCGTGCTGGTACACATGCAGGGCTGTCCAAGCGACACTTGCAGGGCTACCAGGTCAAAGGACAAGCACCCACCAACTTTGAGGGTGCTGTCATCTGTCAAGCTAGCGCCAGCCAGGCACAATGCAGGTCCCAAGAAGGCTGTGCACTGCGCCAGCTTCCTCACTTGGACCACTGGCATGCCCTTTGAGATGAGGGCATCACCGGCTGTACCAGCTATGGAGGAGGCGACGATAGCAGCGACCGGGGGTAGCAGTGAGAGCTGCGCAGCTTGTGTCAAGTTCAGGCTGAGTGTATCAGCAAAGTAGCTGGGCAACCAGGCCATCATGGTATAATGGAACCTGCATGACGGGCCAAGGGGTGAACGCGCATGGCAGGACATGATGTGATGATGCCTTACACCAGAGGTCTTTCAAATTTTGTAAGGCATGCTGGAGTCAAGACCATGTCAGCAGGCATGACATCTTGACATGTGAATAGCCAGCTGGCTTGGACACCCATTTTTGTGGGTGTGCAGCAAACCAGAGAAGCCTTTGTTTAGTTGGCTTGATGCATTCAGAATACGTCTTTTCCTTGAATGCAACCGGTTTTTGAGGTGCTGCAAGACACCATAACGCACACAGAAGTAAGCACAACTGACAGGTTGCTGCCAGATGACCAAACTACCAGGCAAAGCTAGCTAGGCTAGACTGCTGGATGGCTGTTGAATTCTCATGCAGCAGGAAACAAGACAAATGTGGGCAATCCAACAGACATGGCTCACCAGTTATTGCAGAAGTGTGTGTAGGCAAGCGCCTGCACAGGTCTGTTTCTGAGGAAGCCCCTCCAAGGGACAGTCTGTTCCCCAGAGGCAGTCAGCTTGACAGCTGGCCCGCTATGTTGCTGGTACCCCTGGAGCTTTGCAGCCACCTCAGGCTCCTTGATGGCGATACCACTCTGAACCTGCTCAAACCACACTGCCCATCCCAAGCCTGCGCCACAAAGCCATTGAGGCAAGGGTGCAGAAAGGAAAAGAAAAGACTACACCTTTCGGTGTCAATTTAGTGAGAAGCCAGGTATTATACAGGGCTGCCCAGGTGCAAGGGTGTAAAATAATAGCGTGATGGAGCAATGCTTAAGCCTGGGTGCTGATAATCTGATTGAAGGGACAGACATGACCCGAAGTGAGGCAACGCGCAATGTGACCTGACGCTCAAACGCAATTCAGCCATGCAGGACCAATGCAGTGCAACCTTTGGCTGAAATGAACCTAATGCAATGCACCAGATAGGTCAGTTGCTGCCAGTGCCAAGGCAGGGATGTGGCAGAAGCTTTGCAGTATCTGCAAGCACAGACACAAACCAAAATCTGCTTTCTGAGGCAGCCAGCACATCTCTGCTGGTGCGTGTGCGGAAGCTGTACTCACCTAGCAAGCCAAAGGCATAGAACACAGTGGGCCAGCCAAAGCGCTCAATGAGTGGGGGAGCAACAAAGAGTCCCAGGAGGCTGCCCACATGCAAACCACCGAAGATGAAGCTCATGGCACGTGACCTCTCATCCTGGGAGATGACACGAGCGACCATGTCGGTGGCAGAGGAGGGCGCAACACCCTCACCCAGCCCTACTGCTGCCCGTGACAGAAACAGCCCTGCGTTGCAGTATGAGCCTCAGCAGCTTGTCTGCTTTGCAAAAGTCCAAATCCAGGCAGGAGTAATTGCAGCATTGAGCTCTGGCTATTGTCATGAGAAGCAGCGGTCCAGCATACCTCCAGAGAGACATAGCGCAAAAGTGACAATGACAGTATTTGAAGCAATACTTGCACGTTCTTCAGGCTGTGCAATAGGCCTGAGGCGGTCTGATTACATGTCAAATGTCACACAGCGCTGGCAATGCAATTGGGACTGGGCTGAGTCTTGCAGCATGTACCTGGCATAGTGCCAGCCATGACAGGAACAGCTGCTGTGGCAAGCGACCACAGGCCCACTCCCAGTGGCAGAATCTTACGGCCACCTTTCTTGGCAATGATGTAGCCGCCAGGTATCTGAGTCAGCATGTAGCCAAAGAAGAAACTGGACTGTACAAGACCAGACACTGTGGAGCTCCAGCCAAAGTCTTCAGCCATTGGGATGATTGCAACACTGATGTTGACCTTATCCTGCAAGTAGACAAGGTTGCTCAGAGCTCTGGTGGCAAACTGAAGCAGGCCAAGCGTGGAGCACTTTGTCGGCAACAAAAGCCCCAGCGGCTGTGGCAAAACGCTGAAAGGCTCACCATGTTACATAGGACAAACGCCATTGATGTGGCAAAGACAAGCTTGTATTTGGCTGGCAAGTCATCCCAGTGGCGTCCAAACAGTTTGTGCAAAATGTTCTGATTGGCTGGAGACTGACTGCCGTTAAACTGGTAGTCATCCTCTACGCCATCATAGCTGCCACTGTCTAAGCTGCTGCTGGATGCTGAGCTGTGCAAATGCTCAAACTCCAACTCAGAGCGCTTAGCAAGTCTGTGACCAGGGGAAAATTCGTTCTCCCAGTCCTTCTCAAACTGACCCCTTTTTGCCGCTGTGGTGATCAACCGGCGAGGTCTTGCCGCATGCCCTCTTCGGTGATGTCTACGCTGACCAGCAAATATTCTGCAACAGAGCAGGTGCATCAGACTGCCTGCGGTCTACAGTCAAGCAGTAGAAGGCGTCTCTGGCAAATAGACACCTGCAGCTTGGCAGGCCCCCAAGCGCGTGAAGGCCTGCTTGACTCATTCTCCCTGTCGTCTACCCAGTACAAGACCTTTCACAGGTCACAATCGAATACTCCTCTGTGTGAAAACAAGGTGTAATTTTGCTTAATAGAGTGTTTTTCCCGGACGCCGACCTCGTGCTAGTGCAACACTTTGTCCAGAAGGCTTCCAGACAAGTTGTGGTCGCGGCGGGAATCCCCTAGCACACTCACTGTCCGTTGGCTTTGTGGTCACGCATCAGCTTCTTGAAATGGACGAGGATGGATAGGATTCTTAGAATATTATTAATGACCTTCGGAAGTTTCGGAACGGTCGCCGAACTGCAGCAGGCCATCTGGCAGGGGCCATGCTGCGCGTGCTGTCCAACCTGCCACAAAGACGCCTTGCGTTCGCCAATCTTGAACAAAATTTCATAAGCTCAAGCTTCGTCGCGATCAGCTTACGGTTCTCGGGCGGTTTTGTCAACGCGACATACGGATTGTGCAGAGAAGTTCACGATAGGGCACCGCGCATGCCAACAATACCAGGCGCAAGCAGTCAAGAGACACAGCGCGCAAAAAAACACTCGCAGCCTGCGCCAAACCCTTTGCACGAAAGCGTATTCGTGTCTGACGATACTCCAGTACATGATGTCCCAATGCATGTTATCCACCGACCGCTGCAATCCACGACAGACGAGAACAAGGTATCATGAGGGAACGCATGCTGAGATCTTCAGCTTGCCGCTCGGCATCCGGATTGGGCTCCTGAAGGTTTGCCTCTGCATTTGCAGGTCAGAACATTTGTGAAAGAAGTGCAAAGAGGTGATAATTTTACCCCGATAGAGGTTTTGTGGGTGCAAAAGGGGGATGACGACTTCTACTTTGCCTTTGGTGGCTGTCATAGATGGGAAGCTCACAAGAGGCTCAGCAGACCAACAATCAAAGCAAAGCTTGTGAAGACCACACCAAAATCACTATCTATATATCTTGGGCGAGACCCGTTTGCATAACCCAGCTGTATCACGCTAGCTTGCCCGCTGCTGACAGTCACAATCACTGGACTTAGCAAGGCATGTGCATGAGCTCGCTTATCACGCAGTGAGCGCATTTCAATTGAACAAATCTATAGGAATACCTATAGGCAGGTATGTACATATCGGGCATGCTCTGCTTTCAAAAGCAGCAAGTTGCAGTAAATTGCTTTTGTGAAATTGAGTCTTGCATGTGACACAGTGTGCAGTCAGCTTCAAGGCTGATGTGAGCATCTGGCCTGCAAAAGCGGACTGGGATCACAAGACTGTCCAGGCTCATAATACTGTGCGAATGCAAATCTGTCTGAGTTTGATACTGCTGTAAGGCCGGGCTGTTACTGACGTGACGCTGCACAGAAAATGCTGTGCTCTTTGATCACGTCATGCTCACATGAGTACAGACTCATAGCAAAGGCTTGCTGTCAAGTGGTTGCAGTGACAGTGACAGTGACAGTGACAGTGACAGTGACAGTGACAGTGACAGTGACAGTGACAGTGACAGTGACAGTGACAGTGACAGTGACAGTGACAGTGACAGTGACAGTGACAGTGACAGTACCGACACTAGTGACTGTGCAAAGGCGCAGATTTACGCTCCAGGACCTGGTCACTCTCCAATGACGTACACTTGGGGGCTGACCCTGCAGGGATTCAGACATTCATAATGAGCAGTCAACCCAGAGCCAGCAAAAGCTTAGTCTAAAGGCAGCAGTGCTAACACTTGGCTGGTGTGTTGGCATTGCAATCATCACAATATGCTGCACGCTGTGCTGTGCAACATTGGTCAGTACATGGTCGTCTCTTGCTGCCTCAAGACAAAGCTGGTGAGAACTTGTAAGGCTGCATACTGGTGCTGCAGCGGCAGATATGACGCAAACATGTAATCACTGGAACATTTGCTAGGTTGTCTGTGTTGTCAGAAGTGGCGACCTGCAGAATATGGGCGCTTGTACAGCAAGGGTAGTGGTATAACCAGCAAGTGGGTTTGTGCGAGGGTGCAAGCCTGTTGATATGGCTATAGCTGACAGCATCTGTCCTGACACGCAAGACTATATATTGCTGTGTGTACCTCAGAGCCCCTTACCGATGGGGACTAATGGTGCTGGTTTCGGTTGCGGCGATTTTGTGATTAGTCCAATGCTGCCACATGTGTCTATTTGCATTACAGGTGTGTACAACCGTTGTTAAAAACAGCATTCCTGGTCGCGATCGCTGCTACATGACTGCGCATGACCTCATGAACATTCAACTGGTGGTCGTATGCTTGAGCAAGTGCTTACACAGCTCATACTTTCCCAAAATCTGAAGTTCAATGAAGTTCAATGTATGTTCAAAACACCTTTCAAAGTTGAAGAGCAATGCCGGACCATGTGAAAGTACACTCATTGTAATTCTGTTTTGCACAATCAGTCAAACTTTGCCCCAGGCCTGGGCACCACAACCACATTGCCGGCATTTCCCTGCTTGGGCTTGCTGGTGTTGCCATTTGGCCCAGGCCTGGGAACCTCCACCACATTGCCCAGCCTGGACTTGCTAGTGTTGCCATTGCCCCTAGCCCTGGGCACCTCCACCACATTGCCGGCATTGCCAAGCCTGGCCTTTCCCCTTTTGCCAGAAGGCCCAGCATTGCTCCTAGAGGGCAACACTTTCACCTTGCCCTTCCATACCGGCCTCTTGACCTCCTCCCACCTGTCCTCCTTCACCCCTCCATCACCCCCATCTGCAGTGGTTGTCTCATCTGCAACACTCCGGACATCTGCACTGCTGGCAGCGTCCTCCATGCCAGATGCGCCTTCACTGTGCCCCTCAAGGCTCTGCTCAACATTGCTGGAGCTGGAAGCCCCTGCATCCAGTTGCCCCCAGCCTGCTGCAATCTGGGGTGACCCCAACAATGACCCCGATGACTGGGGTGACATGTCTCCACCGTCAGTCTGCCCTCCATGAGTTGCGGTCGTGTTGACCGCGAGCAGTGACAACTCATCCTGCAACATGCCAGTGTATCTTGCACCATGTCTGTGGCATGGGCCCAGTGATGAATTTTGTACGCCAGGCAGTTGCACATGAACGCATGCACATCAGGGCGGTCTCAAGATGACTCGTGCAACAACTTCTGACTGTGAGCTTAGTGGAACTAACCAGCAAGCTGTTCCGCATGCAAACAAGTGTCAAGCACTGCAGTTGTAAAACACTGACAAGGTGTAGCTGCATAAGTCAAACAGGCTGCATGGCATGCTGGTTTTACACAAACAGTCAAGATTGCAATAGCACCACACCAGGAAGCAAGTGATGGCAGGGCAATTGCTGAGGACTCACATCAGTGTCATCAGCCTGCTCTACAAAGGCTGGCTCCAGCCCGACACTCTCCACTTGACTTTGAAGAAGCTCCACCTGATTGCTGAGATAGGCATTCTGAGCAAACTCCTCCTGCAATCAGTTTACAGCTTTGCATCAACTTGCAAACCTCAGTCAGACGCTATGGTATGAAGCATGCAATGCTGAACTTGATGCAGGCTGTTGTCCCTTGCAGCAATGTGACCAGTGTGACGACCAGCATTATGATAGTCAAGGTCTTGAAGACCTTCCCACCTGGTACATCTGACCAGAATGCAATGAGTGAAGATGGGTCACAGCTACAGTTAGGATCCTCAATTTGCTATGCAGTGAAGACCATTCAGCGAGGACATACTGACTGCTGCAGAAGCGTTGCAGTTCGTGCTCAATACTGACAGCAAACACACCGACAGCACGCACACACACACTGCCACTCTGCATCACAACGGAGCTGATGCACATGGCATGGTGAAGGCAACCAACCTCGAGCTGCATTTTCATAGCCTCCAGCTCCTCATCCCGGCCCTGGACCTGCTTCTCCAAGGTGGACCTCTCGTGCTTCAGTTCAGCCTTGCGCCTGCTGTTGCGCTCCTTCTTCTCATTGACCACCTGCATGTCACAGCAACTATGAGTAGATGAGGTGACCCTATGTTGCCAGCATGCTTATGCAAGTTGTTGGTGTGCTGAGAAGTAGATATATAAATGTAATGCTAAGCAGGCTGGTCTCAATCACTGACACTGCTGCTGAGGTGTTTAAAACTCTCTGGAGCAGGCAACATGTCACATGCTGAGTTAGAAGCGTGTACCTTGAGCTGGTTCTCAGATGCAGCCAGCTTCTGGGTGGTTTCCATCACCTTGACCTCAGCCGACTGCCTAGCTAGCATGGCCGCCTGCACCATTCAGCAACACAGTCAGTCAAGCACAAGGGAACCTGCATGATGGCTGCTTCAGTTGCTACCTGCACAAACAGATAGCAGGACAGCTCAAGCCTGAAAGCCATGTGTTGTCAGATGCCAGGCAACCAAGACAATCGTTCCAGCAAAGACACAGGACTATGTGGCATGTGCTGTGTTGTGTTCTCACCTGCAGCTCCTGCCTGCAGCCTGGCAGCCCTGCCCTGGCTCTTCTCCAGGGCCTTGCAGCCCACCTGAGCATTGCACACACACACACACACACACACACACACACACACACACACACACACACACACACACACACACACACACACACACACACACACACACACACACACACACACACACACAAAC
>JAABUK010013384.1_pt1 | contig 10246 bp, 11 predicted proteins | sample 5559141 | NCBI WGS metagenome assembly JAABUK01 (sample SAMN10711869, study PRJNA513367) | rock metagenome | isolation source: Antarctica rocks | place: Antarctica: Victoria Land, Pudding Butte nord | collected 2016-01-03 | reverse complement strand
GAGTGGCAATTACAGCGTCGCTATATGCAGCTCGAAGGACTCCAAGTCGTGAGCGATAACGGCCTTCATCGCATCTCAGCCGTCGCTAAGTAGCCTCGACTCGTACACCACGTCCTGGGACACGATCGAGGCGGCGCCGAGGTAGCGCTTCTCGGCGCGCTTGAGCGCGGAGAGCTCGACTTCGCTTGGGGCCGGCGGCGCATGTCCCCCGGTGGCTCTGCGGGATCTCCGCGACGGCGCGGCCACGCGTCTCAGTGCGTCGGCTACTTCTCGAAAGTCTCAGCCACGAGCCCGAAGGTCCGCTTTCCAATGTCGCTCGTGAGATCGCCGGCTAGCTCACCCCCGAACGAGGCAACCGAAGTGAGCGATCCGCCGGCACCTGCGATGCGGCGCCACGCCGCGTCCTCCGTTCGATCGCTGATGCCGCCGCATGCGTCGACAGCAACGAGCACGTCGTAGCCGGCTCCGAGCGCGTCGAGCGCGGTCTGCTGCACCACCATCTCGGAAACCACTCCGGAAAGAATGAGCGTTCGCCGGCCGCTCGCTTCAAGGTCGGCTACCAGCTCATCGTCGCCGAATGCGCTCGTAAAGGTACGCGGTCGGGCTTTCTGCCCAAGAGCTTCAAGAATGCTAGGCGCGACGTCGCCGCCTGGTGGGACCGAAGAGATGAACGCGGGGATACGATGCAACGCGGCAAGTTTTGCCAACACGGTAGCGTGTTTGGCAAGACGTTCAGCATCGACGGTTCGCGAGTTCTTGATGATCGTCGCTTGCAAGTCGAGAAACAGAATTGCATCGGATGTACCTTGCGGCGCCGTCGTGCTCACTTACTTTTGGCTCACTTTCGACCGGCTCATGAGTAGCTCTTTGAGACTCGTCCACTTCACGTCGGGGTAGCGATCATTATCGAGCGATTCGTGATGCTTACTGAACATCGTGTGTTCGTATTGCGTCACTTGCCAGTGAGGATAGACCTCGCGCTCTCCTTCTGGATGAGCGGCCCGTTCGCTATCGTTGCGTCGACGAAGCTCATCGAGACTTCCCAAGCGCTCGAGCTTGAACGGCGTCTTAAGCACCTCATCCGTGAGACGTGCTAGCTGCCGGGGGGTAACGCTAAAACTGGCAATGTTTAGCGTGTCTGGAGTCGTTGGATCAAGCGCCGCGGCCGCCGTATATGCCGCGGTATCGTCCATCGTGGTGAAGTCGAGCCGCCAGTCAGGATCTTCCCAGTACGCGACGACCTTCTTATCGAAGTTGAGATACGGCGGGTTCTGCATGAGGACCTCAGCGAAGACGCCGTTGTAGATGGACGTCGGCGCGATCGGCGCAGCGTATAGCCGCTCGTGGAACTCGCGCCGGAGATCATAATTGCGATTCTCGCCCGGCGGTAGCGATCGAAAATCGGTTGAGAAATCCGACGGAATAAAGCGTTTGACGCCTGCCTCGACCGCGCCGTCCAACAGGACGCTTTGCGTGTCGATGATGACGTCGCGCACGCCTTGCAGCGCCGAGACCACGCAAGCGGCTCCTTCACATGCGCTCGCTATGTCTGGCACGCGTGACATGTCGACCGTCCTGACGGTAATCCCAAGGCTGTCCAGTGCCTTGCGCTTGTCGTCGGAATCAGTACTGCGGCTCAGCACAAGAACGTGCGCTCCACGATGCGACAACGCACGCGCGATGCGGCCGCCAAGATTGCCGGTACCTCCGGCTAACACAATCGTCTCTGCCATGTATATCTCCTTTGGAAGCGGGCTCAGCTACTCTGAGTTGCTGCCAGCGTCATGATTAGCGCCGATTGAAGATCAATCGCCGCCGAGATCATGCCTTGGCGCGATGTTGAGGTTTAGGTGGAAGAAGTAGTGCGGATCGTACTTCGTCTTGAGTTGCTGGAGACGGGCGAATTTCGTGTTGCCGAAAGCGCGCTCCACGTTCGGCTGTTCGTCACCGCGTAAAAAGTTGTAATATTTCTCGCCGGTAAACACGTCACCGAGCGCGGCGAACGCCTCCGTCGTTGCGCCGGCGATCTCTGCAAGGGACGCTTCAACCGCTGGCGATTGGAGATGGAGTAGATAGGATGCGGATGACGGTTCAAACGCACCGCGACGCTCGAGCGACGTGTTGAGGAGCGCGCCACCAAGTTGTTGGATTTCGAACTGCATAAGCGGCGGGATCTTCGTGTGGGCTAAGGCGACGAGTCCGTCGAGGACGTCGTCTGAGAGTTCATGTAGATATTCGACCTGGCCATACGCCGGGGCGTGTTCCATGTGTGACGCAGGATCGAGACGCGCCATACTTGCGAGTGACCGTTTCTTCATGTCGCGGTGGAGCGGCGCGCCCAGCTGCGCGAGTGGCGCTAGTACCGCTTCGGTAGTAGCGGGATCAGCATGTGCCAGGCCGATCATACACACGGTGTTTCCGCTGAGCTCCTTGGGAGACGCGGGAGCCTGCGGTACAGCAACCAAGCGGAATATGGTGCTCGTATCATTCGACAACTGCGAAGACCACGTTCTATAAAAACGTAGTACCTCTGCGGCACGCTCGAGTGGGTAGTATAGCTCGCCGCCGACGACGTTCTTCAACGGCGTGAGTGCGATCTCGAGGGAGATAACGACCCCAAAATTGCCCCCACCACCTCGCAAGGCCCAAAAGAGATCCGGATTCTCCGTGGCGTCTGCGCGAACGATGGACCCGTTGGCCAAAACGATATCGGCGCCGACGAGATGATCAACTGCGGCACCGAGTTTTCTCACGAGCCACCCGATGCCGCCGCCGAGTGCGTACCCCACGACCCCAACGTTTCCGGCTTGGCCAGCGGGATACACGAGGCCGTGCTCCTCGGTTGCTCTCAGCAGCTCAGAAGAAATGACTCCCGGGCCAACAGTTGCTACATATCGCGTCGTGTCGACCGCAATCTGATTCATCTTCGTAAAACGCAAGAGCAAGCCGTCGCGAGGTGCGGCAATGCCGTGGCCGGTCGCCATGACGCCTAGCGAACGTCTGTGGTCGCGGGCGAAGTTGACGGAAGCAACAACGTCTTCCGCGCACTCGGCGTCGACGATCATCGCCGGACGCTGATCGATCACTTCGAGCCACGGTGTGCGAAGCTCGTCGTACTTGGCGTCGTCCGGTAGGACGACGGAGCCCTTGAGGGAGAGCCTGAAGGTCTTGAACGACTGCAACCGCGCAGTCACCGTTCGTGCATCCGTCATGACGTGTTCCCCGCCATGAGAGCGCTCGGCCGACGTGCAACTGCATCTCGTTTCGCTGTCATCGCTGCGACCGTCGAGGAATCGTTCATTGACCAATCTTATCGCCCGGACGGTCGGGCGGTTTGGACGAAACACAGAAGTTTGCGAAGGTCACCTAGTGATCGAAGAAATGGGGGATAGGCAAGCGAGCCAAGGGTACGTGCGCCGGGGAAGAATGGCACGATAGCGTACTGACATTCGACAACGAGAGGTGCTGCGGAATGAAGTCGGACGGGGAACGGATAGTCGTCTTAGAACGCAATCGCATTGCCGCGGCGACCGTGCTCGGACCTGAACGCACGCGGGAAGGTTACACGCGGACGTCGCTCGTCTCGGGCCATGCCGCACTCGTGTTCGTCGCGCAAGGCGAAGGGTTGTATCGGACGGGCGTCCATGCGGGTGTTTTGTGCCCGAACACGTTAATCGCGGCACCCGCCGGGGCGTTCACCTGTGTACTGAGCGAACATCGTGAAGCGTACGTCCTGACGCTGGCCGACACGGCCAGCACGGAAAACGATCAAGAGGCGTTGATGCCGTTCTTCGAGCGGAAGCTGTCGGGAGCGGACGCACGGTTCTGGCACGACGCGATGAACCAGTTCGCCGACCGTGCGGCGGGAGGTCGATTGGAGACGGTCGATGTCACGCGCCTGAAGACTGCGGCCGCGCCGCTTCTGTGGCGTCGTGAATCGCAACGCGGGACCGTCGATGCTCTCCTCGAATCGCTCTGGCTTCGGGTCGGTGACCAACTGACGCTCGAACAGATCGCCCGAGACGTCGGCTACACGACCAACTACCTCAACGATCTGACGCGTGCACACACGGGCCGATCAGTCGGGAGATGGATCACCGACATGCGGATGGCGCGAGCGCGCGTATCCTTGGAGCGAACCGACATAACGATTTCGGGCGTTGCGACGGCGTGCGGCTACGCGGATCCGGCGTATTTCTCACGTGCGTTTCGGCGCGAGCACGGCGTCTCGCCGCTAACGTGGCGGATAGCCGCCCGGCCCATCGAGAAGCGCGACTCAGATGTGACGTTGCCGGTGGAAGCTTTGCATACGTCGAGCCACACATCCGCGCGTAGTTACTCCCTTGCATGCTGAGAACGCGAAGTCGAGCCGCGAAGTCTCCCTCGCACGTCCGTAATCCTACGAAGCGCCCGGCGATGACCGCGTATTACGCCGCCGGACGCGCTGCAATGGCAACTCGCCAAGCGTCAGCGAGATAGGCGAAGTACCCGTTAAGCGTCATCGAGCGCGCTGATTTTGAATTTAGAACAGGGCATGTAGGAGCTCGCGTCTCACCGCCCTGTTATTCTACCTCCAAAGGGCGACGTTACGCGGGCGCTTACAATCATCCGTGTCTCGTCCAAAGGCGCACCGGGCGATCGGCGCTATCATGCACATGCGCACGCGAATGCCGTGCGATCGACCAAACCCGTTCGAGACCTGATGCGCTCTTCCCAACGGAGACGTGAAAACATGAGTGAACCGACCGACAAGGTGAGTCCCGAACGCACGCAGGCCAAGGGCTCGAAGAAGCCGCGCGTTCTGTGCGTAGGTGCCGGCGGCGCAAAGGCCGGCCTCGTCGTTCCGGAACTGGCGAAGCGCGGGGCGTTCGTCCGCGGCATGATCGACAACGAGGACCAACGGGAGGCCGTCCTCCAGAGAGGTGCCGACGAAATCGTCGTGGGCAGTCTCACCGATACCGTATTTACCAAAGAGGCGGTCGAGGGCATGGACGCGATCTTCTACCTCTCACCCAACGGCTTGGAGAACGAAGCCGAGGCGGGAAAGGCGATGGTCGACGTCGCCAAGCGCGCAGGCGTGAGACGCATCGTCTTTTCGTCGATCTTCGCGCCGATATTGAGCATCCCGATCCACGCGGCGAAAGCGGCCGTCGAAGAGGCGATTCTCCGTTCCGGCCTCGAGTACACGATACTCCAGCCTGCCATGTTCTACCAGAACCTCACGGCAATGTGGGATGAACTGATACGGACCGGCAACTACGCAGAACCGTGGGCGAACGAGGCACGTCTCGGCCGTGTGGATTATCGGGACGTCGCAGAGTGCGCGGTGATCGCGCTGACGGAAGATCGACTGCTCGCAGGCACGTTCGAGCTTTGCGCAGTCGGAAGCGTCGATCGTAACGAGATTGCGGCGTTGATCGGTCGGATCATCGGGAAGGCCGTGAACCCGGTCGCGCTCGATGCCGACGAAGCTGCAAAGTCCGCGGGGCCCGCTGCTCCGGTGCTCTCCAGCATGTTCGAATATTACGGACGCTACGGCTTGCCGGGCAACACGTTGACGCTACGCACGATCCTCGGACGCGAGCCGCGTACGCTGCCGCTGTTCATCGAGGAGTTGGCTGCTAGTGCGTCCTCTTCTGCATGAAGAGTCACGTGCCAACAAGCTTCATCGGAAATCGCAATCGGCTACGATCTCAGGCGTATCGGATCCATGGATATGGCGGATCCGACGTCCTACGGCTCGACGACGTTGCGATTCCGTCGTTCGGCGAGACAGACGTTCTCGTGCAGGTGATGGCGGCGGGGGTGAACGGCCTCGACTGGAAGTTACGTGATGGCTTACTCAAGACGGTCCGACCGCTCGTCTTCCCGGCAACGCTTGGCTTCGAACTCGCCGGCGTCGTTGTTGGAGCGGGCCGTAGAACGTCGAAGTTCACTTTCGGCGACCGGGTTTTCGGGCCGCTGCTGCGCAGCGGCGCTTACGCCGACTTCGTCGCGGCCAGTGAAGGCGAGCTTTCGCGCACGCCGGCCAAATTACTCGATGTCGAAGCGGCGGCCTTACCGGTTTCTACGCTGACCGCCTGGCAGGCCCTCGAAGCAGGAGGCGGCGCTCGTCGAGGCATGACGATCCTCGTCACCGGTGCTGCCGGCGCAGTCGGCGGCTTCGCCGTCCAGTTCGCCAAGAAAGCCGGAGCAACAGTCTTCGGGACCGCATCGGCCGTCGATTGTGAGCACGTGCTCGCGCTCGGCGCGGACGTGGCAATGAGCTACGAGACGCAACGGTTCGAAGAGCGCTTCACGCGCATAGACGTGGTCCTCGACCTCGTCGGCGGCGACACCGTCGAACGTTCGTGGTCGGTACTCGCCGCCGGCGGGACCATCGTGAGCACCGTCGATCCGTCGCTCTCGCTTCAGACGTCTGACGGCCGCCGTGCGGTCGGAGTGCAGATGAACAACGACGCTGAGCGGCTGGAGAACTTCGCCAACCACGTGGTGAACGGAACCTTGAAATCGACGATCGGTGAAGTCGTCGGTCGTTTCGGGTTGCCCGAGGCGATCGAAAGGAATAAGACGCGACACGCACCGGGCAAGACAGTCGTCGATTTGACGTCATAAGCCCAGAAACGACGAGGAACAGCGAAGATGACTCGGCCAATGGCCGTCGCTGCGAAGAGGGCGGTTATCCTCGACCACGTTCACGCTGCAGGGGCCTGGCGCAGTGTTCTTCGATCCCGGCGATCTTCACGAACCGGCTCCTTCGCGCTTACGTGTCGAGCAGATTCGGGACGAAGATGTCCTCGATCGCGTACCGGCGCTTCGTAAGGCCCTGTTCGTAGTGGTAGCGCAGGACGGCGTCGATCGCCGCACGATTGGCGCCGATGCCGTACGGCCACCAATCGGCCCCCAATACGTCGCGGAAGTCGCCGACGTGCTTCGTCAACCACGGCATCATGATCGTCATGTTGTTGAACGTCATGCCTTTGACGTATTGCTCTTCCATCTGATTCTTGGCGGCGAGAAAGGCATCGTAGATCGCGCGCATCGCAGCGGGATGCTCTTCGGCGAGTTCTCGCTTGACCGCGACCGCATGCATGATCGGGAAGATGCCGGTGCGGCGATAGTACTCGCGTTCGACGTCCTCGTAACCCTCGAAGAGCCGGCCGACGTTCGGCGAGTTCTCGAGGACGCACTTCGGAATGTCGGCCGAGATCAGCGCGTCGATCTCGCCGCGCTCGAGCATCTCGCCGAGATCGACGTCCTTCCCGCCCCATTCGACCTCGACGCCGTCGGGAACCGGGTGCGAAACGAAGTCGACCGGATCGAGCGGGAAATCGATGCCGCCGATGATCCACCGGCTCAGCTCCGGCTTGAAGCCGTACTCGTCCGAAAGCATGCCCTTGGGCATGACCCCCGCGTCGTGGCCGTAGAGCGCGAGCTCGCCGATCCGTTTTCCGGCGAGGTCCTGCGGCCGGCTGATTCCGCTGTTTTTGTTGATGTAGATCGCATTGTGCCGAAACGAGCGGACCAAGAACGCCGGTATCAAGAGAAACGGCGCGCCACTCGATTCCATCGAGCGCAGGAAGTAGGTCATGCCCAGTTCCGACACGTCGTAGGCGCGGCGCGTGATCATCGCCTCGAAGATGTCGGTGACGATCCGTCCGCTATGGAACGTCGGGTCGACTCCGTCGATCCTCACGGTTCCGTCGCGCAGCAGCGCACCGCGATCGTAGTTCCAGAAAGCGATGTCCATTGCCCGACCGCTCATGAGGTCTCCTGAGTCTGCTTCATAAATGGATTTATACTCGCGTTGAGTCGAGAGTAAACCGAAGTTTCGACGAAACGCGGCCACTCGGAAGCGAGCGATCGGAAGAGCAGGGAGGCTCGTCGAAGGCACTCCGGAATTTCCAATGTACCGATAGGTGGAACATTCGGTGGAAGCGCGGAGCAGCATACAACCGAAGTCCCGATCGTCCGAAAAGGCCAAACGCGTCGCGAAAGCTGCGCCATCGGGTCGCGCGATCGCGGAGATGTTCGAGACCGTCTCACTCGGAGCGCCCGAGGATGCGATCGGATTCGTCGCTTGGCGCATCACGCATCGCTTCCAGCGCGAGGTCGAGCGGGCGATCGGCCACTTGGATCTCACGCACTTGCAGTTTACGGTGCTCGCGCTCGTGGCATGGATGAGCCGCGAAGAACGGCCGGTCGTCGCCGCCGATCTGGCCCGGCTCGGCGACATCCACCCGATGCAGGTCTCGAACGTCATCCGTGCTCTCGAAGGCAAACGATTCGTGCGGCGCCGCGCTCGCGGCCGGGCGTTGAACGTCATGATGACGGGCGCGGGGCTCGAAGCGCTGCGCGCCGCGCTTCCGCTCACGAAAGAGGTGCAGGCTCGTCTCTTTGGCCCGGAGGGTCTGCCCGGCGGCGCGTTACTCGAGAAGCTCTTACGCATCGACCGCGAGGAGACCTGAAACGCTTTGGCGCCGCGAGCACTCGGCGAAAAAACTGCCGTCGTGATACGCAAGAAGCAATGATGGCGGCGGAGCGGACAAGTGAGTGCTCCGTCGGCGTCTCAAGGCTAGCGCGTGGCGGCTCGCGATCGTAGCAAGCCACCGTCGTAGCGTCGGCAGCGAGAGTCCGACCGGCCGGACCACGAGGCCGCCGGAGAGCGGCTGCGTGGCTGAAGCGCCGCCATCGCTGTGACGCTGAGGCCAAGACCCGCTGCGGCGACCGCGGCGACGGATCGGCGACGCGTGCTGCTTCGGAGCGCCGATACCACAAACGTCGAGCCGAGCGAGCTGACCTCCGCTACGACTTCGGAGGAGCCGGGGTCGGGGACGTGAGGCTCGAAATCGGGAATGACGAGCGACGTCCGGCGACGTTCGGTCGTTCGATACTCCGTGGAGTCTATACGATGATCGCTTCGGTCCGCGTCGACGCGGGCCTCGCCCGGTTGCTACTCGTTCGCGGTGAGTCGCCAGCGTACCGTCGACAGCGAGAGTCCGATGGTCCCGGCCGCGAGGGCCGGTCGGCGAGCGGCTACGCTGCGTCTCCAGGGCCTTGAGATCGAGCGCGAGGGTCTGAGAGCGGCCGTCGGGAGCGGCGCGGGCCGTGTGCCGGCCGCAGAACGCCGCCAGGTCGGCCCAGTCGTGGGCGTAGGCCCCTTCGGTGGCCGGCGCGTGGTCCGGCATGGAGAGGTCATGCTCGACGGTTCGCGCGAGCTCGGCAAGAACGGCTCCGCCGCCTTCGAGCGGCTCGATCGCGGCTAGCGCATGCCCGCTAGCGCCGTTTCCGGCGAACGGCTGACCTAGGAGCCGTCCATGGCCGTTTTCATGTCTTCTTCTCTGTCGAAAGTTGTGGCGATTCCCGTGCCTGAGAATGGCTGCGTTCTCAGGCATCACGCTTTAGCGACTAAGACGTACACATCCACGCGATTGGATCTGAATGTGAGGACGGTCTTTCGGGACGCGGTAGTCGATGTGAACCGAGTCGGGCTATTTTCCCGTTAGCGGTCGTTTACGGAAATACCACGCGGAGCAACCTATGCTTCGACGCCTGCGTCCGGCTCGAAGCGGTAAGCGATCCCTTCTCGCATAATGCGCCCGCAGTTGGTCCCGCGAAATGCGTACCGATCAGCAGTGTCCCGGTGCCGGCAAGCTTGTCAAGGAACGCTCGCCGCGTGACTTCGGCCGCGTTCGCGTCGTCATCGAGATCCGACGACCACTCGGGACGGGCAATCTGACAGGGGTGATGTATTACGTCTCCGCCGATCACGATACGTTCGTCGCGCGATTGCACGATAAGGCTATTTTGACCGGGCGTGTGACCGGGCGTCGGGTCCGCTGTCAATTCCGGAACGGCGACGATTCCCGGAACATAGAATGACGCAAGATTGGCGATTACGACTGGCGTGATGGAGTCGGCGAACATCGCGCGCCGAGTGGGGCTCGTCGATGCGTCGAAATACTCATAGTCACGGCTTCCAAAGTGATAGACCGCGTTCGGGAACGTCGGGACCCACTTGTCGTCTCGACGGATCGTGTTCCATCCAACGTGATCCAGATGCAAGTGCGTACAGATGACGTGATCGACGGACTCCCGGCTCCAGCCCGCAGCGTGCAAGAGAGCTCGTGACGATTTTCGGGGAAATTCGAAAAGAAGCGGCGTAGCCTTCGGTTGCTAAGACCTGAAGGAGCTACGCCTTGAAAAGAGTCTACCCGAAAGCCGATCCCGTTGCCAAGCCCGATCG
>JAABUK010013383.1_pt1 | contig 10247 bp, 15 predicted proteins | sample 5559141 | NCBI WGS metagenome assembly JAABUK01 (sample SAMN10711869, study PRJNA513367) | rock metagenome | isolation source: Antarctica rocks | place: Antarctica: Victoria Land, Pudding Butte nord | collected 2016-01-03 | reverse complement strand
CAGCCACAGCCCTGTGCATTGCAGGGGAGAAAATGTAAGCCCATCACCGATGTGGCATGTCATAATATGCCGCCGGGCTGTATGTAGCTTGGCGCAGCATTGCCAAACGGTCACAAAGCCTGCCATAATGGACACAATAGGATGAGACAAATTGCAACAAGCATGAGCAGTGCTGTGGACATCTCTACAGTAGACAATGCCACAAGACTATGGTCCTCACCATACCAAGCAGCTGCAATAATCAACCTGTGTCATTATGCTGTCACACACACTGTCCTACATCAAATAAACCAAATGCTTTGCATTGACCTATTGTGTTGCTGACCTATTTTGTTACTAGACTGATCATGACCACATCACATTGCAGTCATACAAGATGCAGCAAGGCTCATCAAAGTCATTCATTGTAAGATAGTCAGTGCAAAGCTCAGGAGCATGCTCAAACATCAGCCCTCCAAGAAGACCTTGGCGCCCCTGCCAGCCCTGTTGCATTCATTGATTGCCTCCTTGACTTCTTCAAACTTGTAAGACCGTCCTGCACATGCAATGATTGTGGCCAATCCAGTTCTGCATCTTGTGTAGCACAAGACACCACAACAAATACTGTGTTTCTACATAGACACATGATCAGCTAAAGTGCACAGAAAACCCTGATTTTCAATCAATGTGTCTAACAACAAACAAAGTGCTCTCAAATGTCCATTGACACAAACAATGCTGGCCATAGCAATGGCCCACACAATCAATCTAGCGCAAGACCTGATCAAACGGATTTGCTTTGTCATGATCTGAACCAACTAGGCTTCTTGCTGCGTGGTTGTATGTGCACACAGGCAGCTTGCTAATTTGATTGAACAGCGGAAGGTCACAACTAACAACTCAAGATACACCACAAACATCAACCCGGAAGCCATGCAACTTTGCACATGACACAGACCAATATTGACCTTGTTCACGCAGAAGTGCAAAAGCTTTTGAGACACGTGTGTGGTCATATGGTTTTGTGTGAGAAATATCAAGTACAGTGTGGACCAAAATCATGGGATGAAAAAAAATATGCGAAGAAAAATCCGATGAAAAACAAAGGGGGTGTGAGATGAGCCTCACCTGAGTTGGGCTCAAGAATCTTCTTCTCCAGCAAGCTGAGCACCTCCTTGATCACTTCCTGCTTGTGAGGCTTCTCAATCCAGTCATAGATCAAGAACCCAGTCAAGACCTGCAGAGGTGAAACAACACGTCTCCCACAGCTGTCATCCCTTCTATGGACAACATTGATTACTTGCAAAGCTTGATCCCTGCCAGACTTGGATGGAAGGTGCGCTGTGTTGCAATTGCAGGCAGCTTTGGGTGATCAAGCAGACATGCTTGTCTGTTCACAGAACTAACACTGATTTCTCAATCAGGAAGCACTTTTCATGCACTGCACAACAAAGATTGTGGTGCCAAAGGTTTGTGCAACCTGACTATACCAGGTGTCATGCATCCAACAGGCAGTACCTTGGTGTTTGCCAGCAAATCGCTGTTTGAAGCAGAGACAGAGGAGGGATCCAAGGCTCCATACAGCATGTATGTGCCAGACTTGCGGATGGAAGCAACCACCTTGGGAGACATTTTTCCACCAATGGCATCAATGGCACCGTATGCCATCTTGCCGCCTGCAAAGCAGGAACCCATGTCAAACTTTGTTTGTTCAAGTGAAGGCAAGGTGCTTTTTCTCCTCTGAGGCTTTCCAAGGCTTGCAACTGGGGACAACAGAGAGGTGCTTTTTCCCCGGCTTGGTGTTCAGTATGCAGCGGACTCAAACAAACACTCCAACTCACAGTGTCTGACACTGTATGCAAAAAACAGGACACTGTATGCAAAAAAGGGCTCCCAGACTAAAAGAGAGCAATGGTGAGCTGAGCTTGATAGTTGCACTGATCAGCACTCTCATATCACTGCATACAAGCAGTGGCTGCAACAATTGAACTATGACACAGTTCAACTGGGTGTATAACATTGTGCACAATTGACATTGGGGTTAGTCAGCACCAGTTTGCGTCTGGCTTTGTTGCAGGAGCACAATTGTCAGACAGCAAACATAGGGAGTAAGCATTGAGAAATGTACCAGTGATCTCCTTGACTCTCTTCTGAATGTCTTCAGTTTCACTGTTAATGACATGCTCGGCCCTGAAGCAACAAAATCACAGTTTACAAAGTGCAACAGATCTTTAATGTCTGTGTCTGTGACAGAAATGTCATCTGCCCAGCGCTGTCAAGCACAAGACACAACCTTGTACAGAGTTCAGCAGGTTCTGATGGAGCATGATACAAGACAGGTCAAGCATGTGTGCACTTTATATAATCTATTGTGTGTTGCATCGTTATGCTTACCCAATGGACTTGAGCTCATCAACAGCCTCCTTGCGGCGTACTACATTGATCGTCTGCACACCATAGTGCTTGGCCAAAGATATCATCTGGCGTCCCAGCACTGAGGTGGCAGCAGTTTGCAGCAAGAACTCTCCTTTGGGGATGTTTTGTTCACGCAGCATGCCATAGACAGTCATGGGGTTGATCTGTATACAGGCAGTAGCATCCTTAGTGTGTGACAAGCGTTGCAAAGTATTTTGGGCATGAAACAGAGCATCATTTGGCACTGACCCAGCTGGAATGACCTGGGAGGATGTAAAATGACATACAATCGTGACAGGCGAAAGACAAGCAACAGAGCAAATCTGTCATGCATATCATATCCATTTGAGTGCAGCGCAGAGATGGCGCAACAGCATTGCGTATGCCTGTCATTGAACAATGATGTTTCAGACTGCAATGCATGACATGCGGTTGTAAGCAGCAAAGAAGAAAGACTTACAAAGATCTGAGCAGCAGTTTGGTCAGTCAAGCTCTCTGGGACAAGGATCTGCAGCAAAACGTTACGATCAGTGGTGTGTGATGACCACCAGCATGCTGGTGCCACAAGTGTCCTGCGCATAGTTGAAGCATGCTCCTGTTGCTCACCAAATCCTTCTCTGGGATAGCAACATACTGAGCCCAGGAGCCCCGACCCTGAAACTGAGGCCAAGGGGCAGCTGCGACTCGCTGCCCCTCCTTAAACTTGGATGCGCCTGGGCCATTCTTCACAACCTTGCCGACACCCTCTGAACCAGGGGTGGATGGCAGAGGGACAAGACCGCCCCAGCCAGTCTTGATAAGAATGACGTCTGTTGGATTCACCGGTCTCAGGTAGGCATTCACCAGCACCTCGCCCTGCTTGAGCTCAGGTACTGGGGCTTCAACTACCTGGACGTGACTCAGGTCGTCCTTCATGCTGAACTCATCGAGCTTGATAATCTTGTTAGACGGGACCATAGTGGCGAGCAGTGTGTGTTGATCGGCTACGGTTTTTTGCAATGATCGAAGAAGCGATTGAGGTATGATTGAGGTATGACTGCCGATGCAGAGCTGCCGGCACAGGAGCTTGCATGCATGCATGTCGTAAGTGGGTAGTCCGCATCGTAATAATTCCAACTTGGTAAGTTGACTACACAGTCGGTGGCTGATCTGCAGCGCCTGGAAAATTGCCAAAGTTACCTCTGGCTAGTTCAGTGTGTCACTTGCTATTCTGCACTGGCGCATCGCTGCTGATCAACCTGTACATGACAGTGAAAATGGGCTTGCTGGTTGTCTTGGGATGTACAATGTACTTCACAGCAATCTGTAGATTATCTATTCCATCACACTGTGATGATCACAGCTATTCTGGTAGACATTTCCACTCCAGGTGGAATTTACACTAAGGACCTGCATCAAGAATCCTCATTTGGCGCATGCTGTTTCTGACGCTGTGATCCCACAGCTGAGCGATGAATGCGAATACTTTCAGATGTCTAAAGCACCGCCTGAGCGCGCAACCTTAAGCTTGACCAGGCTTCGCCCGTGTGATGTGGCTTCAATTTTTGGTGCCCTAAAAAACAATTTTTGAGTAACAAAAATTAGTCATAGAGAGCACGCACCGACGCACACGATCCAGACACTGGTTTGCATGCAAAAGCACCGCCGAAGGTAGCGACAAGGCAGTCATCGGGTGTTACCTGCGTGAGAAACACGTTGTTGCATGTCTGCCGGCACGAACAAATTTACTTGAGATAGCCGGCGGGAAATGCGATCAGCAACTGCATGCAGTGTTATCGTATGCAGAGGCGTATATTCAGCTATGTCTTTGCAGTAGGCATCGTGAAACCTCTGTAAAGTTTTCATCGCGACGATGCCAGTTTCGATAAAGGCTGTCTACTACTGTACCAGTCAAGCCTCAAACCAGCTGATCTGTGCTGAGCTATGCAGCACACTCATCAATAGAGGGCACAGCGTCATTGTTGTAGCAGACAACATGTTCACTTGCTTGAATCATCTGGAAAACGATGTTAAGTTCAGCTCATGGGCAACAAGCAGCATGACCTGCACCTAAAGCCAAAGCAAGATACAGCTTTGGTTGACTCAGAGGCAGCATGGCTTAGGGCACAAAAGGCTGATGTAGTAATATGTGGAGCGGTGCCATTTGGATGTGCAGCTGCTGCAGCTGCTGGAATTTGTGCAGTCTACATTGCTAACTCCACAGGAGGTAAGGTGGCAGTCAGACACACTACAGCTTATCCTGGAATGCTAGCCGTCGCATGCATTTGCTGGCTGCATGCTACAAATTGCATGCAGCGGCTGCCATGGGTTCAAAGAACAGTATGGCAACAAGAGGCACCACATCTGAGCTGCATGCCATTAAGCAAACTTACAAAACTCACCCAAAAACTTTGCTTTGTGTCAGCCTGTGGTCTACATTTGTGTCAAATAATACAGAGAAAGTGTCTGCAGACTCTGTGTATGGGCAGCAGCATCAGCCTGGGAGCTCCAACTCATGGGACAATGGCATTGGATACGCGCTGGCCACCATTCTGCTACGCCTGCCTGGGCATGCTCCAATGCTGTCCTTCAACCACATCATGGACATCCCTCTCATTGTGCCTCATGCCAAGCTCAGCCAAGAGCAGGTGAGTGGTCCACCTCACATGGCAGACAGACACCATTACCTGTAGAGAAAGCAGCTTAAATTCAGCTGCATTACACACTGGCATTGATTGCTGATGCATGTGGACCAGCAAATGTAACTATTTGCCTGCATCATGTATAAACAATTTTCTGGCACCCCTTGCCGTGTTCAGGGTTTCTCCGATAATTTGTCAATGCTCTTACTCACCTGCTTTGTTTCTGACCTCACAGACTCAGATGGCGGCTCTGCCAGCCAAGCATTGTACACATGCTGCGTGCTGTTGCAGGTGCGGGCCTATCTGCACATTGACGACACAATGTACAGCATACTGACCTCTGCTGAAGATCTAACACCCCTGGATCTGAGTGACCATTGGCAAGAGCTTCCCCACTTGAACAAGCTGGGAGAGCATTTTGAAGAGCTCACAGAGCAGCTGTCTGTCTCTATGCCTCGCAAGCAGCTGGAACTGACACAGGCTGACCTGGTACAGCATGCACCATACAATGTCTGCTGCTGGTCTTGCCCTGGTAGTGGGAACCAGCATTCACAGTCAAATGCCACCTGATGAAGCCACTGCTGACACTTGCTGACAATCTGATTGACAACGGCCCATCAGTTTTCTGCATTACTGCGTACGCTGAGAATGACCATACCCTTCTCTGTCTGGCCAGATGTGAGACAGCTTTTACGCATGCCTGGAGCACTTGTAAAACATGCATTTGCCGTAAGGCACTTTCCCTGTATATCATGCCATGCAACGCTTTTGATGATCATGCAGGTGAGTATTGCCACTTGTGTGGTCGGGCCGCTGGAGTACAGCACAGCCACGTTGTGCCTAGCTCACAGCATCCCTTTCATCTACGTCAAGCAGGGCAAGTCAAGCGATGAGCCCTTCATCTGCAGCCTGCTGCACAAGCATGGCCTGGGGATGGAAATGACGCTGGGTATGTACAACTCCTCTGGGACCCTCTGGGATGAGTGTTTGGACAAGTTGGAGAACTCGAACAGGAGAAGTCTGAAAGAATTTCCAGCCAGCACATACAGGTGACGCAGCCAGTTGCTGTGTTGTGTTGTAAGAAAAGAAAAGGAAAGGAAAGACTATGCCTGTCGGCGTCATTTTAACGAGAAGCCCAGTATAATACCGGGCTGCCAAGTGGTGTGTTGTAATGTACGCTCATGTATGTGTGTCAATGATGTATCCATAATGTACCTGTTATATACTGGCATCTGCTAGGCTTGTTGGGTGGTCATGCAATGTGGGTATGGCAGTCACCATCCTTTGCCTGCGACCTCCCTGCTTGGCCATGTTGATTGCTTGACGTGCTAGGCTGGCCATTCCATCTGCGATATCTCATCGCTGCTCTCATGATGAAGGTCTTCAGCAGCTCAGGCGTCCTGACAAGAGTGTTGTCGTATAACTGTCTAACAGCAGCATGTTTCAGAACAAAAGCAATCACTGATTTGATCTGCCTGAACTGCCTGCTTCCCTTGTATTATTCTGGTGCTCCGTAGTACAATCTGGGGCTTCTCAAGCGCTTATATAACATACCATAGCAATACAGTCACATGCTGAAGAGCTTCTCCAAGCAGGTGCTTACCAAGTCTTTGCATGCAGTGAGCCCACAAACGGTGCTGAGGTGGTCGCCGAGATTCTGGAGCACATTGGGCAAGAGAAGGGGCCCAAGCCACACGGCATGGGGCCCCATGCAGCCATTGCACTGCAGCGCTCCCTCACCAAGAGTGGCTCCATCAGGCTGAAGGACTCGCTGATGCTGGCCCACATGGTGGACCAGGAGGCCTCCAAGCAAGAGGCAAGCTGGTGCACATCATGCTTGGTCGTCTAGCATTGCAGTATGGCATAGCCACATGCAACGCATTGCAGCAAGTGCTTCACAAGCAGCATTGATGATGGCGATGCTTGTTTTGTGCCAGATCAGCGTTACAGATGTGCCGTGGATGGCGCATACTGTTGACCAAACAGTTGGCATTGGGGCGCTTCTCTGGTCAAGGTTGTCAGGCCTGACAGCATACAAGCCATTGGGTCCTGTTCTGTTTGTCCTGTTGCCATGTCAGCAATGGACGTCGCCCACATCACTACAAACAAATGCCTCTGATGGCCGTGACCCCAACCCTAAACCAACCTTCAGCTCTGCTGAATTGAATCCAGGGTCAGGGCTGATTCTATCGTTGTGGTGCATGCTGTCCTGCAGGTTGTCATACCAGCTTGGTACTCTGAAGACCTGAGTCAGGAAATGCAGGAGCTGTCATTGCAAGCAGACAAGCTGGTACCTGCGCTAATTGGCCCAAGAAGCAAAAGCACAAGTCAGCTCCTTGTGAGCAAAGGTGAGCATCAGCACTTTCCTTCAGTCCTGGGTTGAGGCATGGTGCAGGATTGTGCTTGGCACTGCTGTTGTGTGATGCTGCGCTGCTCTACAGCAAATCAGACTGTCCATGCAGCCAAGCCTGCTGCGCGATTGTGTCCCATTGAAAAGTTAGTTTTCATTAGAATTCCGGCAACGCTTGCAACCTGCAAGCATCGCCACACAGTCTGGCTGTCAATCAGCCACTCTTGCAGGTCAGATTGCACATGGTGGTTATGCCACAAGCTCATTGCAGAACTTGGCAGGCATTCGGCAGGGATCTGTAGCAATCTTTTGGCCTTGTGCCGGCGTTGACGTGTGTTCAGATATCTGAATGGCTGTGATTCCATGCTTGCGCTCATCATCATAGCACTGTCATGTGCAATACATGTACCTCGCCATCTAGCTACTTCCCATCATCACTACACCATCTCAAATGGCGCCTTGGCAACAATGGGCAGTCTTGCATTGGCCGCCAAAGTGAAGTGGGCTTTGTGTAAGCACACGTGCATGCTGCACATCTGCCTACGCAGATACGTTGCCGCTGTAGTGCAGCTTTGTTGCTGTGACGCAGCTATGATGCAGTTGTCTCTCTGCAAATCATTTGTGTAAGGCAAATATCCCTATGCTCTGGCCAGTCTCAGCTCTGGGCTCAGCGGCTTATGTGCAGCAAATGCTTACTCTGAGCTGTCCCCTGCACCTGGGCTGCTGAACTTGTCTGTTCAGACTTCAGGCATGGATCATCTGGCAGCCTCATGATTGCATGAGCAGATATTGTGGTTCAGAACAGCATTGACCAAGTTGTCTCATTCAACCTTGTGAAATTTGCCACTTACTGTGTGCTGAGACACACATGTGTTTTGTTCCATTGTCAAGCTGCGATCACTTCTCTCTAGATGGATGCATTATGACCTTGTGCTTGTAGGTGACAGACTAACGGCGCAGCAACCACAGGCACAAATGTTCCTGAGGCATGTGGCGCAGCTAGCAAGCCCAGCTGAGTTCCTGCCTGGAAGATCCTCACACACAATAAGGCTGTTCCGTGAGGTGTAGCTCACTCACTTGGCCCTCCTGTCCATCCTGTATATCGTCCTAATGACACCATTGCGTGCATTCATGGCAGCATGACAGGGATGTTGCAAATGCCCAGCTGCGTGCATATGACATGCATGACTCTTTGTTTGTCATCCCATGCAAGCTGCCTGCATTTGTTACAAATGCAACGGCCCATCTTTGCTGGGGATCCAATTCTGCTGTGACCTCATCCGATGCTGCAGAGTGGTTATGCAGGGGAAAGTACATGTTGCTCGTGCAGCACATAGCATAGGACTATTTGGCGGAGTGTGCACAGACTACAGCGGCAGCTTGTGTCTGCATGCTGCAATGCCACAGGCCTGCTTTGTAGCATGCCAGCTGCAGCCAATGGAGCCCTCACAGTCAAGAGGCATGTTTCAAAGCCTACCTGAACAAAATTTCATTCATGGTAACACGTATTGAGTTTTGGGTATTGGATATCACGTAGGCTGCAGCCCTGCTATGTTGTGTTGTCTGTTTTGAGCAGTGTATCTTCCTCAAAGCCATATAGCCCTTAGTAGAGACACCAAAGCTGCCATTTGCACATCACTGCTGTGGTTTAAATGGGCAGCATCAAACTGCTGGGACAGTCATTCAAGTGAATCGGGCCTGTTGTCAAGTCAATAGCTGAGTGTGCGTCTAGCTGCAGGGGTTCTCTGCATATACTGGCTTGCACGTCAAGACAAGACATACTGGTAGCTCTGTGTGTTGCTGCTTTGTTCTCATCAACAACAGGCAGTGTGCAAACGATTTGGGTGCTCCGTCGTACTGACTGTGTCATAGCGTAAGCACGAGACTGCATGCAGGTGATGATCCTCTGGTGAGACTAAAGATGTTGTCGGCAGACCAGCAGGAACCATCGTCTGTTGGTGCAGCAGGAGCCATGTTATTTATTGAGGAGTCTGTGTGTGATCTGGTCGATGGTCATGTTGAACCTGAGCATGTGCCCAATGGTTACATCAGGTACGCAGGCAGCCTGCGCGTACAGCAAGTGCTCCCATATGTGCCTCAGCTGCAACCTTTCTGCTGCATGTGCCCAGCCTTGAAGTATTTCTGGTGCTATCTCTGCTGACAGTCAGATGTAACTTTGTTGCATGGACGACGATCAATGCTCAGACACAAAGTTGAGATGCAAGTTACTGAGACTCGTGCAGCATTGCTATGCCTTGCACTGCTTGATGTCGTCAGCATTGGGGTCCTCAATACCAGACAGGCATCCTTCTGTTGACAGACTTGTTTGCTTAACATGCCTTAGTTGATTCAATGGCAGCATTTTGTTGACAGACAGTGCAACAATGGCTTGATGTGCAGTTGGATGAGGCTTGCTGCTGAGGTCTTGACAATGCTCAGAGATCCAGATGAGGACCAATCTGACGGTGGCTACTCAAGCGACGGCTGCCCAAAGACACCACCCTGGCAATACAGCGAGCGCAACCATCTGTCTGTCGACGTCCTGATCCAGACGCCCAGTGCAGACCTGTCCCACATTCCAGCAGAAGGAGTGGTAGCGCTTGTGCAGGCGGTGGGCGAGGCACTGGATCAGAAGCACAGCAGAGAAGAGCTGGCTCAGTGCTGCGTAAGGGTATGCAAATGCTCCAGCCTGCTGGCAACCGCACCAATAGTATGTTGATGAGCCTGCAGCTGTTCAGGAACAGCAGGCTGATGTTGAGCCGGACAAGAAATGCCATGGCACAGATAGTACCACATGCCACAGGCGTCAATTGCTTGTGCCATGACACACTGCCCAGGCACTAGTCATGCATCATGGCCTGTGTCAGCCTGCATGTCCCCAA
>JAABUK010013382.1_pt1 | contig 10247 bp, 9 predicted proteins | sample 5559141 | NCBI WGS metagenome assembly JAABUK01 (sample SAMN10711869, study PRJNA513367) | rock metagenome | isolation source: Antarctica rocks | place: Antarctica: Victoria Land, Pudding Butte nord | collected 2016-01-03 | reverse complement strand
TCAAAGCGTTCTCGCCTCATCACCCGAGCGGATAAGTGTCCACTTGTACCTTAAGTGGACACTAATTCTCGCTCCAACACAGGCAGTCTCCCATAGCAGGGACCCGGTCGGTAGGCGGCCTCCAGACGACGCTTACGCCGATTGCTGGGCTGAGAAGCCCCCATCTTTAAGCGCCGATTCTCAACAAACCTCCGGGCTGGGTTGGCCGAAAGCTGCCTGTCGGCTCTGGAGCGGCCGAGATGGAGTAGCGGACGATCGTGGTGCGGCGTCGCCATCACCGTTTGCGCCCTCATTTCGGTCGTTCAGATTGCGTAGACTACGAGCAGGTTATGATCTGCACCGGGTAGTCTGAGGCGTGACGATCTTCTGAAACAAAGGCCACCGCTTCGGCGATCGCTTGCGCAATGAGAAGGTGGTCGAAAGGATCCTTGTGGTGCGACGGCAGTGAGCCCAGACGAAGAAGGTGCGACGGATGGATCGGCAGCAGTTCGAACGCCTGTGCCTCAATCGCGTGGAGGATCTCCTGCAGGTCGGCGTCCAGCTTGCCAACCCGCACTTTCACCTGAATTTCCCACAAGGATACCACCGAAACGAAGATGTCGTTCGCCGGGTCTGCGATCAGGTCTCGGACACCCTGCCCCAGGTGGGCGTCATCCGAGAGCCACCACAGGAAGGCATGCGTATCGAGGAGGAGCCTCACTCGCTATCGCTCTCCATTGCGGCGAGAATATCCGTTGGCAAGTTGTCGAAGTCCGGGCTCATCCGAATCTTGCCCTGTAGGGTGCCGGCCTGGCGCCGTAGCACCGACGGCTGATGAGGCGGCTGGATGATCGCGACTACTTCCTCGCGGGACGTCACCACGAACGAGGAGCCGTGCCGGACCTGGCGCATGAAACCCGAGAAGTTGCCGCGAAATTCGCGTATGCCGACCCTCTTAGCAGGGCGTGGGGAGACCTTGTCATGCTCGGTCAAGGTGCAGGCTCCATTGTGAGCACTTATTGTGTACACAATTCGGTTTCCCCCGTCAATAAAACGGCTCTTGCCGTCGTTCGCAGGCTGATGGGCTTCTCACCCGCCATGGATGGCCGAGCAAGAAAGCGGCTCGCGCAACCCGATGCGTGGACCGCCCTCGGGTGCCACAAGCCAATTAGTGCCGCTTGCCGAAATCGGCCGGTATTCTAAGAATGCAGTGGAGCCAGGCGAAGGCCGACGTTGACCGGTGTTGGCTGGGGCGCAGAGCCTGTGATTGACGGGACGGGCGGCATCCGAAGCCAAGTCTGACCATGGCCAACCTGCTGCTACGCGGCGTTCGGATCGACCCGGCTCGCGGCGGGGAACGCCTCGAACGGCTCCCCTTCCTGTCCCACGGCCCGGTCACCATCGAGCTGCGCAGTCCGCTCACGCTCCTGATCGGCGAGAACGGGTCCGGCAAGACCACGTTACTGGAAGCGATCGCGGCACGCTGCGCCATCCGACCCGGTGGTGGCCGCAGCTACGCCGAGACCGAGGACGAGCGCGAGGCAACGGCGATCTCCGCCGCCGTCGACGTGACAATCGGTGGCAGGCGATTGCCCCAAGGCTTGTTCCTGCGCGCGGACCGGTTCGGTGAGATGATGGCACGCGCCGGACGGTTGCCGATGCCACTCACGGGCGAATGGCGGCTGGCGGACGAGCAGAGCCGCGGGGAAGGGGTCTTGTCGCTGCTGGCGGCCCGGGTCGATGCCAGCGAGGGCATGCTGTTCGTCCTAGACGAGCCGGAGACCGGCCTCTCGCCGCAACGGCAGATGATGCTGCTCGCCATGCTGGACGAGTTGCACCGGGACGGGCGCTCGCAGGCGATCGTGGCGACCCACTCGCCCATCCTGATGAGCCATCCCGGTTGCGACCGGCTCTGGATCGACAGCGACGGCATCCACCGGCGCACCCTCGACGAGCTGCCGCACTGGCGAGACATGCGCCGCTTCATGCTCGATCCCGACGCGACGTTAGACCGCCTGCTGCCGCCGTCGGACGATGCCCAACCGGCCCCTGAGGCCCCTGTGGCACGGACGGGACGGGGGCGGCGGCCCGTCAAGCTTTGGGTGCTGTCCGACCTGCATCTCGAGGCGGTGCCGCATCCGGAGGCTTTCCGGCCGCCGCGCCCGAGCTTCGATATTCTGGTGGTCGCCGGGGACGTCTGGGAAGGTGACAGCCACCGGGCTCTGGCGATCGTGGCCGCGCTTGCGGACGGAAAGCCGGCCGTGTTCGTGATGGGCAATCACGAACCCTGGGGCGGCGAGCTGCAGCGAGAGCGGGACGCGGCCCGGCGGACGGCTCACCGCCTCGGCATCACGTTGCTCGACGACAGCGAGGCCGAGCTTGCCGGGATCCATTTCGTCGGCGGCACGCTGTGGGCCGATGGCCGCCTTGGCGGGTCGAACACGGAGCCGACCCAGGAGACCGGCGAGCAGATCCGGGTCGGGCCGGCTGGTGCCACGCACGCCATCACCGCTGGCGACCAAGCGGCCCTGCACGGCCGGACGCGGGGCGTGATCGAGGCCGCGATGGCCCGGCCCCCGGACGGGCGTCTGGTCGTGGTGACTCATCACGCACCGCATCCGCGTAAGCGTAAGCCGATCCCCACGGTTGACGGCTTGGGTTTTCAGGCAGCCCTAGCGGCGACGGCGTCCTTGCAGTTCCAGGGCAAGAGTTCGCTGAGCCTGGAGGTGAGGTGCCCGCGGGCTAGTTGGTCGATGGCGTAGGCAAGGTAGGCTTCTGGGTTGAGGCCATTCAGTTTTGCCGTCTCGATCAAGGTGTAAAGGATGGCGGCGCGGTCGCCGCCCTTGTCGGATCCGAGAAACAGGAAGTTCTTGCGGGTGACCGCGATGCCGCGCATCAGCCGTTCAGCCACATGGTTGTCGATGGCGAGCCTGCCGTCGTCGGCGTAGCGGGTCAGCGCCTCCCAGCGGCCCAGGGCATACTGCAACGCCTTGCCCAGCGCTGTCTTGCTCGAGGCTCGGCGCCGCTGCGCCTCCATCCAGATCTTCATGTCGTCGAGCAAAGGCTTGCTGCGCGCCTGGCGCTCAGCCTGTCGATCGGCCGCGGGGCGGCCGGTGATATCGACCTCGATCTGATACAGCGCCTGAATACGCCGCAGCGCCTCCTCGGCAATGGGCGACTTCGTGGACTCATGCACCTCGAACAGTTTTCGTCGAGCATGGGCCCAACACGCGGCATGCTGGATCCGCGGGGGCTGTCCTGGTGTCGATCGATACAGCGCGTCGTAGCCGGCGAAAGCATCGGCATGCATCACGCCGCTGAACCCGGCGAGGTGTTCGCGCGGCCGCTCGCCTTTCCGGTCGGCCGAGTAGCGATAGAACGCCGCCGGCGGCCCGGCTCCAGCATGCGATCGGGGATCCACTGCATAGACCCAGAACCGCGATAGCCGGGTCTTGCCGGTGCCGGGTGCGAGCGTGCGGATCGGCGTGTCGTCGGTGTGCAGCACCGGCTGCGTCATCACGGTCGTGCCGATCAGCTGGGCGAGCGGCGCCAACCACCAGGCCGCCCGGCCGATCCAGTCGGCCAAGGTGACACGGTCGATCTCCACGCCCTCGCGGGCCAAGATGACCGACTGGCGGAACAGCGGCAGGCCGTCGCAGTATTTCGAGACCGCCACATGGGCGATCAACCCGGGCCCGGGACGGCCGCGCTCGATCGGCAGGTCTGGCGCGGGTGCCTGGAATATCGCCTCGCACACCCGGCACGCGTAGCGAGGCCGGACGTGGCGGATCACCTTCAGCCGGGCGGGGATCTTCTCCAGGACTTCGGTCGTGTCCTCGCCGAGCCGGGCCAGTCGGCTCCGGTCGCCGCAGCCGCACACCATTTCGGGTTCATGCACCACGGTCTCGCGCGGCAGATGATCGGGCAGCGGGCGGCGGACGGCTTTGGCGCGAGGCCGGGATTGTCCACCCGGCGAGGCTAGGTCAGGACGGGCAGCCTCGTGCTCGGCGTCGTTCTCCTCAAGGTCCTCGAGGCGCAGCCCCAACTGGGCGATTTCGGCGTCCAGCCGTTCGGAGGATTGGCCATATTGCTGGCGTCGCAGCGCCGCCAACTGCGCCCGGAGATGCGCGATCTCGACTGCAGCGGTGCCAAGCTGGGCGCGCGCCGCGGCCAGCTCGTGCCGCAGCGCGGCGATCTCGTCCTCGGGCGCGCGGTATGCCAGGTCGACATGGCGATTTTACCCGAGGCGAGCCCTACGTACAAGCGTGATCACCCGCGCGAGCGCACTATTCCGGCTACGCGGCGACCTCGGGCCGAGCCGTCCAGGCGGGCATGCGCCAGTCAATCCCCTCCAGCAGCATCGATACCTGGGCTGCCGTCAGCGTGATGGTGCCGCTGTCCGTCTGCGGCCAGACAAACCGGGCCCGTGGCAGTTCGAGCCGCTTGGCATAGAGACAAAGGCCCTGGCCATCCCAGTGCAGCGCCTTGAGCAAGTCGCCCCGGCGTCCCCGAAAGACGAACAACGCCCCGCCATACGGATCGAGCGACAGCACCGTCTGTACCTGGGCGGCCAGCCCGTCGAAGCCCTTGCGCATATCTGTGAACCCGCACGCCAGATACACCCGCGTGGCCGGCGGCAGCATCATGGCACGGCCAGCGCTGCCAGGATGCGCTGCAGCGCCGGGCCGTCCACGTCGGACCCGAAACGCAGCCGCACCCCGGACGGCAGCTCGACCTCGATCCCGCCGGGCATGGCGCTCGATGATGCGACCGCTGGTGGTGAGGATGGTTCTGACATTGGCGGCAGCGCGACGGCGGGCTCGACCGAGCCCGGCAGGGCCATGCGCACGTCTGGTTTGATCTCGACGGCGGCAAAGCTTGCCATCGCCGCCCGTAGCATCTGCTTGCGCCACGTGTAGATCAGCCCCGTGCCGATCCCATGCCGGTCCGCCACGGCCTGCGCCGTCGAGCCCGCCGCCAAGGTCTCGCGGACGATGGCCAGCTTGGCCGCCGAACTCCACCGCCGCCGACGCTCCGGCCGGGCACGGATCTCGACACGCTCTGGAAGAGCACTCTTACGACCGTCGTATGACTGCTCATGAGAGCACTCGTTCACGTCCATCACGCACCGCCTCACCCACTACGGCACGCAGTCTGCTCAAAACAGGACCGCGCCGGAATGTGGGGGTGGGCTTTCGCTTACGCATCCGCTCTGTCTGCCAGCGTCTTATCGCACCGGCTCGGCGGCGAGCGACGCGGCCTCGGACCTGTCGGACCTGACAGATTTCGGCCAGATCGCGGCATGGGTGCACGGCCATATCCACGGCACGACCGACATGATGCGACCCGGCGGCACGCGGATCGTGTGTAATGCGGCCGGGCCGGGCTTCACCAACCTGCAGTTCCTCGATGATCTCGTGATCGAGGTCTGAGCGGGTCGGTGATCTGGTCGGCTTGCAACATCGGCAAGCCGACGTGAATCCCAGTACTGCGTCAACCTCGCGGCACGCTCTTCCAGCCTAGAGGGTGGAACATTCCACTCGTAAGTCGCGGTCTCGAGTGCAACAAAGCAGGGAGCCCACTAGGCCGCCAGGCCGGTATCCGTCGCACCTTGGAGGCGCTCGACGCGAAGCGGAACGGGGGGATGGCTGAAATTGACCAGGGCGTAAAGCGGGTCCGTGGTGAGGGTGCTGGCGTTGTCGCGCGCGAGGCGCACAAGGGCCGAGACCATGGGCTCAGCGCCGACCATGCGGCGGGCGAAGTCGTCGGCCTGGTATTCATGGCGGCGGCTTATCCAGTTGCCGGCAATGCCGAAAAGCGGCCCGGCCATCTGCACGGCAAGGACGCATACCACCAGCGAGAGCGCGTCGTCGGGGTGCACGATGCCGAAGCTCGGGAGGAGCCAGGGCTGCTTGCAGAGCCAGCCGATGGCAAAGAGGGCAAGGAACAGCAGCACGCTTGTCTGCAACAGGCCGGTGAGGACATGCTTCAGCTTGAAGTGCCCGAGCTCGTGCGCGAGCACCGCCTCCAGCTCGGCTTCGGAATTGCCGGCGATGAGCGTGTCGAACAGGACGATGCGCTTGCTGCGGCCGAGACCGGTGAAATAGGCGTTGCCATGGCCGGACCGCCGGGACGCATCCATGACGAACAACCCGGCGGCCTCGAAGCCACAGCGGGCCAGAAGACTCTCGATGCGGCTGCGTAGCGGGCCTTCGAGCGGGGTGAAGCGATTGAATAGCGGCGCGATCCAGCGCGGGAAGGCATCCATCATCACCAGCATGAGCGCGAGCATGCCGAGCCAGGCCCAGAGCCACCAGAAACCCTGTTGGCGCATGAGCGCCATCAGCCCATAGAGCAGCGGGATGGCCAGAGTGAGGGTCAGCGCAGCGCTTTTCAGCCGGTCGCGGGCGAAGGCGGCGGGGGTGGTGCGGTTGAACCCGAAGCGCTGCTCGACGCCGAAGGTGCGAAACAGGTCAAAAGGTAGGTCGAGCAGGCGGGAGATGGCACCGGCGGCAACGAGAAATAGGACGCTGCGGGACAGGCCAGGGGCGAGAAGGTGGGCGGTCGCGCTGTACATCGCTTCGTAGCCGAACAGCGCCCAGCCGAGCGCCACAGCAAGGCCGAAAAGGGCAGCGCCTCCGCCGAGGCGAAGCCGGGCCTGCTCGTAGTCGGCGGCACGCTGGTGGTCGGCCAAGGTGACGGTGGCTGCAAAGCCCGCTGGGACCGCGTCGCGATGGCGCGTGACATGGGCGGACTGGCGCGCGCGCAGGACAAGGCCGAAGCCGGTGGTGCCAAGGGAGACGGCGACAAACAGGACTAGGAGCATGGGCGTGCGACCAATATGAGGTGTTTAGCTTAGGCCGACATAAGATTCGTCATGCGATCTGCAAGCCGGTGTGGATCGGCGTCGGCGAGGAACCCCATCGGCGTCGGGGTCTCGCCCGTCATTTACTTACAAATCTCCCCGCAACTCCGAAACCTCGTGACGATCAAGGGGGCATCGACTTCGACAGCCTGCGCGTCCGCTTCGGAGCACGATGTGAAGGCGCTCGAGCGACTGAGATTGGCGCAGAGCCGCTGTTTCCAGATGTTGGCCAGCAATGTCCGGTCGCTCCAACGCCGGACTCCTGGGTAGCGGGCTGGAAGGTCTTCTCTGGATCGTTCTGAGCGATGGCCCGGGCCAGGGTAAATCGCCGAGCTTGATTGCGGTCGCCGCTGCCGCTGTCCTGCTGCAAGGTTCAATGGACCAACAGCCGCCGTTGTCGCGGCTGGCGACGACCTGATGTGCTGACCCGCATGCTGTTCAAGAACGGCCAGTGGGCGTCGATATTGGAGGCGAGCGGCCGACCGGCGGCTTCCATTCACCACGCTTGCGGACAGACCAGGCATAGCGCGGATCGTCGTCGAGCCGATGTAGATGTTCGGCAAGGCGGTTACGCTCGAGCCAGCCGATCGCAGCCTCGAGTTCAGACAGTGTCATCTGCGCGCGGCTCTTGCCGCCGGTGACACGCTTCAGAACCGCGTTGTAGCGATGATAGAGGCCCGGCCCGGCGACGCCGCCTCGCAGTCCGGCGCGGCCTGCCTCGTCCTCGACGGCCTGCGCCGAAACGAGCGCGCCCAGCCGGGCTCGTAGCCGCCGCTCGATCACCGACGGCGCATCGAGCAGTTCCGATTGTGCCGCCTCCTGCTCCGGACGCCGCATCGCCAACTCAGGGCCCGGCCGCAGCGTCGCGAAGCGAAGCGCAAGCGCGTGTGGCAAGATCCTCGGCGACCCAGAAGGGCAGTGGGCGCTGGCGGCCTGTCGCCTTCGACGGACGAGCGAGAGTGCCTTGCTCGGTTTCCATTCGATGTCGAAAACGCTGAAACAGCGGGTCGTCAGGATGGAACACCAGCGCGCGCTGCGTCTCATAGGGACCGGCATGCGGATCAACACGGGTCGCCCGAGCAACCATTTGCTCGAGCCAGGCGCGTGAGCGGATGTGGGTCAACGCTGCCACGACGGCGACCTCGGGCACGTCTAGCCCCTCATAGGCCATGGCGACAGTCACCAGCACCGACGGCTCCGGAAGCAACCGGAATTTAGCCACCGCCTCATGCGCCCGCGGCGTGTCCGAGGTGGCAAGCTGTGCCACGGAACGCGCCTGAGTGCCGGGAATCCATTGCCGGACCAGTTCGAGATAGCGCCTGGCGTTCTCCTGGTCCGGCGCGACCACGAGCAGCTTGCCCAAGCCCGAAGCGGCGGCGCCATGCGCCAGCCCACGTTCGCGTCGGCGGCGGGCGCGCAGGTCGCGAACGGCAATGAACGCCTCGCGCAGTAGCGCCTCGGCGAACCCGGTGCGCAGCGCGGTGAAGAGGGCAGGGCGGGTGGTCTCGCTCGGGTAGGGCGCGGCGAGCCGGTGCGGTCCGACCTCGACGCCTTCTTCTGCGCGCCAAATGGCCTCGCCGTCGAGCGCCCCGAAGGTGACCGGCAGCACGGCATGTTCCCGGAGCGCCTGAGCGCGGGAGTAGCCAACCACCGCCCACCCTGGAGCATCCAGCGCGATTTCGCGCGTGCTCGCCTTCGGGCCGCGGCGATAGGGCAACCAGAGGATGCCCCGTCCGTCGGCCCGCTCCAGCGTGCCGGAGAGCAGCAGGCGGACGGCGGCGCACTCGAGGAGCGGCAGCATCGCCTGCGACCAGGCGCTCGCATCGTCCTCGCCGTCCTTGGCAGCTGGGTCGATATCGGCGAGGGCAGGGAGGTGATGCACCTCGTCGACCACCAGCAGCGTGCGGTAGCGGCTGAATTCCCGGAGATGCAGATCCGTCGCGGCGGCGATGCCTTGGTATGTGGTGACGTAACCGGCGAGGCCTCGGCTTGGATCAGGCGTGTTGTCGGCCGCGCGCAGCGAGAGCGAGTGGCCGAGCTTGGCTCGCCAAGCCGGGTCGGCGAACGCTTCCTCGGCCTGACGCCGGAGACTGTCGCGCGGCACCACCCAGCAAACCCGCTCGACAATTCCGGACGCGATCAGCCGGGCGGCGGCGATCACCGGCAGCAGCGACTTGCCGCCGCCCGGGGTGACGGCGGCGAGGATATCGCGCGTGTCGGTCTGGCCGCTGACGATCGCCTCGATCACGCCGGCGAGGTGTTTCTGGTGGGAGCGGAGAGCCAAGCGGAACACCGAGGCGAGGGAAGATGCCCGACACTGAGTCCTTCGGAATCAGCTGTCTACCCCGTTCTGATCGCACGCGGGTTTCATTGGTCGGGAGCGCGCTCGAAGACGTTCAGGAGCGGATCAGCTTGAGCAAGGCGTCTTCGGTGAGGCGTGCAGCCGTCTCGGTGCCGTCGAGCAGGTCGGTCGCCATGTCGCGCTTGTCTCGATGCAGGCTCAGGATGCGCTCTTCGATACTGTCCCGCATGATCAGACGATAAATCGTCACCGGCCGGGTCTGTCCGATCCGGTGCGCGCGGTCGGAGGCCTGATCCTCGACCGCCGGGTTCCACCAGGGATCGAGATGAACCACGTAGTCGGCAGCCGTCAGGTTCAGCCCGGTGCCGCCCGCGCGCAGGCTGATCAAGAACAGCGCTGCGCTGCCGGACTGGAATGCGGCCACGAGACGCTCGCGCTCCGCCGAGGGCGTGCTGCCGTCCAGGTATTCGTAGCCGATCCCGGCCGCGTCCAAGCCAGCGCGCACCAAGGCGAGATGGCCGACGAACTGGCTGAAGACCAGCGCCCGGTGCCGATTGCGGACCAACTCCTGCACCAGTCCTAGGAACGCCTCCAATTTGCCGCTCGGCACGCCGGCTTCGGCGTCGATCAGGGCCGGATTGCAGCAGCTGCGCCGTAGCCGGGTGATCTCGGCGAGGATCTGGATTTTTCGCTTGCCCGCTTTCGCGTCGTGGTTGGCGATCGTCGCCACAGCCCGCTGTCGCAGCGCCTCGTAAAAGGCGCGCTCGGCCTCGCTCATCTCGACATAATGGTCTGTTCCGTGCGCGGCGGCAGTTCGTTCAGCACCGTGGCTTTGGTTCTGCGCAGCAGAAACGGCCGGATCAACGCCCGCACCGCTTGCCGTGCCTGAACATACCGATCGCGCTCGATCGGTCCCGCAAAGCGCTTCTGGAAGCTCTCGCGCGAGCCCAGCAGACCCGGATTGATGAAGTTGAGTAACTGCCCAGGTTCCCCTGCGTAGACTGTTTGTTCAGATCGCGCGCAAGGGTTGCGTCGGGCCGTGCATCAGGGTGGTCAGGATGTCCCAGCCCTGTTTTTGCGCCGTCGAGATGACCGAGCGTA
>JAABUK010013381.1_pt1 | contig 10247 bp, 16 predicted proteins | sample 5559141 | NCBI WGS metagenome assembly JAABUK01 (sample SAMN10711869, study PRJNA513367) | rock metagenome | isolation source: Antarctica rocks | place: Antarctica: Victoria Land, Pudding Butte nord | collected 2016-01-03 | reverse complement strand
GCTGGACAGGCTCCTTTCATCCCCTCAACAATGGCATTGACTTCAGGTCAGACTGCTTTGCACATAGTTCAACAAGTATTGTGTATGTGGACAGGATGCATGGGAACCCTATTGAGGCTTTCAGAATAGTTGGGCAATGCACCTGGCATCACCATAGCATCATGACACAACACAGCTTGCTGTAAGCCTCCCGCGGGCCAACAGACAGTCCTTTCTGTCAGCAACCAACTTTCCCCAAATTTTTAATACAGCAGTACAGAAGTTCAGTCAATATTGTTGCATCTTGGTGTGCCATGTGCACGTGACTGAGCAAAGCATTGCCTTGTAGCTGCTGTTGATACGAGTGGATTCATGTCCTTTGCAGGCGAGCTTATGTGTGGGGTCTGACGGGTCCATACCTACAATTTACGCTCACCAGTATTGGTGATCATATACTGTACATCAAAAACACATGGGGCAAAGCTAAGCTGGGAAGGCTGCACAGGTTCTGGAGTTGGGTCAAGTTTTGGAGACGTAGATTGCACTGATGCAAGACAGTAGTATTTGCAAGGCCACTCATCAATGGGAGCTGTGTTGTCCCTGATGTAGTTGCTGCAATTTGCAAAGACACTACATTCTCCCAATCCTGTTCAGCCAAACATAAAGTTATGCAGCGTCAAGACTTGACCAAGTCTGCCCATGCCTGACTGATTTCCAGTCCATCAATTTTACAGGGCAACAGCTTCGGGTTTCCCTTTGAAGGGAAATTTCCCACTAGTGCCAGAGTGCCCCTGTGCGGAGTATCCACCCTGTTGCAAGGAAACTGATTTTCCGTTTCTGCTCTCATGACAGTCAGATAGTTGTACTATCATTTATACAGATGCGCCAGCCTTGCAAAGCACTATGGTCCCCACATGTGATCAGGCTTTTGAAGATGTTCAACATCGAGCAGGGTTTGACAGCCTGCAGAAGAATTATCTGCTCCAAATGGTTTGCAGGCAACCCAATAAGGCTTTGTGAATACTGCGCTTGAATTTTGCTGCTTGCAAGTTTACTCTTGAGCACAGACCGAGGCAAAGAACATTGCAGTTGCAACAATTGTTGCAGCAACCAATTGGCCAGCCAAAGACTATAAATGCGTGCAGCATGGCGTCACGTCTCCTTAGTGGGGCCCCAGTCGATATAGAAACCAGTACCTCCCTTTTGTGTTCACACACACGACAAGTGACGGTGTGCATAGTTGCAATTTGTGCGGCACAGGCGCTGCTTCAGTATACGACATCTTGCTCCAGGCAAGTGACACCATGTCTGATGGAGGAGGGATAGTTGAACTGCTCGGTAATGTAGGTGTCAGCGCTATTGCTTTCGCGCGTCTCACACGCGTTCCGCATGCTTTTGACAGCGGGACGACATTCGCGATTGACGCCCCTCCCAGAGTATAACCCTTACTAAGCCAGCGTGTGAAGTTGTTGGAAATTAAACCGTCTGGAATACTAAGGCCCTTTCCGGAAATCATCCCGCAAATTGCATTACTGCGCTGCAGCCTGCTGATAGCCTTGAATGTGACTCTGGCTTGCTTTGGCGAAGCCTTTGCAAGGCTGTAGTACTGCCAAAGTATGCCCCCATACGTTTGTCAGCGATGTAAATACGCACGTCCTGCCGAATGCAACGGCCGGCCTTTTAGCTGCATAGAGTATCTAGACGTTGCTCTGCAGTGGTCTCTGCAGTATCAGGTGTGTAAAGAATGCCTTGGGGAGGTGCAAAAGTGCTTTACCAACCATTCTCTCGAAAGACGAGTGGTTCAGTCCGACATCGACACCCTGCGCCGTCCAGATGTGCCTTCAGACATCAAACAGCTGCTGATTATTGACGGGCACCACGCCTACCGCCATGGTCAGCTGTTTACTGGCGAGTTGACCATGAGTACAGTGGCTCTGAACAAGAATGTCAGCGGTGCAATCGTTTTCATGGTCAAGCTGCAAGACAGTCTGGCTATGAAGTCAGCAACGGCAGATCAGATCGTCCAGCGGATGACCGACCTTGAAGACAGACTACCTTGTGTGCCAAGAGGCAAAAACAAGACGGCGCTGCAAGGTGAAATGCGCAGCACTGGTGAGCGGTTTTCACGATGTGCTGGAGAGTTTGGCTTTACAGCAGCAGAAACCTCAGACAGCAAAGTGGCCAATCAGGTGAATGAGCTCAAAAAGGCTCAAACGGTTGCTCTCAGTATAGCTTTCCCACAGCAGATAATTCGATCAATGCAAAGGTAAGGATAGTTTATGACCCCATGCTGACGTTCAATCTCATGTTGCCAATTGTCCTGCTGTGCCTGCAGCTGTAGTAGAGGCGCATCACCTGTGGGGCTGCTGCACATTGCTTGTCATGCGAATGTGATGCTGACACATGCGCACAAATTGCAGAGTGCCACCCTCAGAAGGGCTGGGAAGCATGCATGGGGGTCAGTGGACCCCATTCACCCACATGTCTATGACTAATGGCAACTACGCTTCGCCTGCTCACCTGGATTCAAATGATGTGGGCATGGGTTACGTGCTGTTCTACCTGCGGTGCAAACACAGTAAGCCCAGCTTGTACTGAGTCAGATTTCTTGCCAATGATGTCAGCCGAGACTGTTTTGTTGCTTTGCTTTGTAAGTCTTTCATCTTCTGTGTGGCACACAATTGTCTGCTTGTACCCTGTGCATCGACCTTTTACTCTTGGAGTCTGGTACCATGAAGAAACCATAACAACTTGCCCTTGAGTCTCAAGTACTGATTGTGTGCAGGGACTGCTACTCCACCCAAGGGCGCTGTCTTCAGGTTTGACAAATACGACATTGGCTTCACACCCCAACATGGCAGCATGTCTTGCTTTGAGCCAGCTCAGGTTCTTCACAGCACAGCCATTCCAGACTCACCTGGACTAGATTGTGAGCGCTTGGGGTCTGCTGTCTGCATTCAAAAGACCCCCATGAACAAGGCAGTAGAATCTCATGCTGGCTTCAAAGAGCGATGGGCGCACCAGCAAAAGGCAAAGGTCAACTTGGTTGCTGAGTGGAGGGGAATGGGTCTAGGCAAAGATGGCAAATCCAAGAAACCAAAAGACAGAGCAAAAGGCAGGACTGCAGTCAAATCCCTTGAAACGGCCAAATGGAGGGCTCCCATGGAGGCCAAAGGCAAAGCTACAGCCAAGCGCAGAACCTGCCTGAATGAGGCCTCAAAGCATCGACAGCACATCAATGACTGATTGCTGGACCGTTTTTGTTGTTGCAAGTTTGTGCACAATGCCTATGTACACTGATTTGTGCAACGCATCAAGCAATGCTGAATGAACCGCTGGTGTATATCTGTACTGTTCTGTACATTTATGTTGCAAATTCAGTAAGCAACAGCACACGCCAATATGGACACAAGCTGGCATTCTCATAATAGAAAGATTTGGCAGAGTCTCAAATACTGGTTTTGCATGTGTGCTTGATCGCTGGAGTATCAATCAGACAGGTGGCATCCATTCCTCACAGCCCGGTGATGCTAGCAGCACTCTCTGTAATTGTTCATCTTGTTGAAACCATGTGTCAGTCATCATTGCAAACACTGTCTGTACAGCTGCCGTCAAAAGTCTGCTTACAGTAATGGCACTGCTTCAGCAGAAACCTTGAAGTGAACGCTGTGCGCAATGCAAATGGCGGTGAGGCCAGCTAGTGTTAGCAGACGCGCATGCGCACTTGCTGCTGTGACCAAAACGCTTGTGCCGCAAGCTGCAAGGCTTGAGCTAAAGCAGGTGAGTGAGGCAAGAAAGCTGGTGTCAGCCAACAGTCAGGTTCGAGGCTGCCCAGCAGGCAAGACTCATAGGAAGCAATACCCTGTGAAGGTCAAACCTTCTGGCAAAACAGGCCAGCTATCTTGCCTAGTATCTGGGTTTCTCAGCAAAGCAGCAAGCAGGAAGCAATGGCTGTTTACACAAGGGGTAGCAAAAGCTTACTGCCTGGACAAGCTTGCCTCTGACAGAGGTTGAGCCTGATCAGTCAGCAAGCCTTTGTTTTCAGTGCAACCACTTGCAGAGGCTTACCTAGCACATTGCACAGCCTGTACAGGAAAAATGCGAGAGTTTAGCCCCAAGTCCCTAATGCCTTTGACTGCTGACTGCGTCAGCCTTTTGCCAACAGCTTATACCGTACGGGTGCCTGACTGAAAATTTGAATCTGGCTAGGGTTTGCAGAAATCTGAACAGCTGGGGTTGCCAAGTTGGGTGTGCAATCCCTGATGGTATGGTGACTGATGGTCATATGTCAGTTTGGGATGCACATCAATGGTCAATGCCACAGGAATGCAAATGTGTGTAAGCAGACTGATGATGCCTGCTGTATATCAACTTTAGCTGCCAAATGAACTGAACAGATTTGCCTAGACACACATGAGAGTTTGTTTGAGGATTTGCGACAGGTGTCGCGCCTTGGCTTTTGAAACACAAATGACACCGATGGACAAGATTCTGGGCCTGGCCACATGCTGCTCATGTGACAAGGTACTGAAAATGGTGACCTCTTGCCACAGTTTTTAGTCAAGGAGTCCTGCTGTGACATAACATGGTTCAGCGGACTCTACCCAGGGGTCAGCTGAGGAATGTCCCAGGTCGTACAGGGAAAAATGTACTGCCCAACATCAATACATTTCATCAACACGAACACTTCCTTTTTGAAAAGCTACTGCAGGAATGTAGACTGAGCACAACCAAGCATTGCTGCTACATAGCATTGCTGCTACATGGGCAAAGCTGTAGTGCTTGCTCATTCCAGCAGTCCTTTAACGTACACCTTGCCCTTCTCAACTAGCTGCAACTCTTTGCTCATCCTGGTAACTTCCTCTTGATCCCCCTCAACAACAATGTCTGTTGTACTGTCATCATCAGCTGTTACCATCTTGACCTGCAGCGCATAACACCTGTCTATGCCTGCAGCTGCATTGCAACAGTGCTGCAGCTTACATGCAGCAAATGCACGCATGTTTTGAAATGGACATCAGCTGGCACACACCTATGCTCTGCAATACAGCTTGTTAGCACAAATGGGACCTGTGGACTTGCGAATCGCCAGTAAAGTGGAGGTGGCGGCACTGGAGCCATGTCAAAGCTCAAAAACCTGGTGTCTTACCGCAACTTCTTCTACCCTGGACCCGCGTTGCCAATAATACCCGCCAGCAAGAGGGCTTAACAAGGTCAAGGCATACCAGTAAGTGCCGCCAAATGGCGCTGCTATGCTCAGCACCAGAGCTGTACTTCCCAGACCTGCACGAACACAGTGATTGTCAAGGCAGACCATGAAGGTCCAATGATTTATGACTTTGTTACTGTTTGTCTGCGTCTCAATGACTGCAAGGGAGACGACATATCACAAAGAAAATCAATAATTGCCAGACAACGCTAGACGCCTTACCCATAAATACATAGAAGGTCAGCGCAGCTGCTTGACCCCTACTAGCTTTGTAGTTACCGGTGAACCTAATGACATCACCAGCATCCTTGACATCATAATTGTATTTCTTGAAGTAAGCAAATATTTGCCTTGCACGCTGATCCAGCGGCAAGGCACCTTTCTGCTGGGGTCCTTGCGTCTCAAATGTCTTGCGCACCCTCTTAGCCTTAGGAGCACGCTTAATCTGCGACCAGAGGCCTGAGGCACCAGCAGCCAGTTCACAATATTGTCTCTGGTAGCCTGTGGTGACTGCACCACTGCAGCAAAGAATAGCTGCTGCTTGGCGTAATCCTTACCTGGGACAGACAGCAGGAACAAGCCGAGTGTTACATAATAACTCTCTTTCGAGAAGCTGCCTTGTGAAAAATCTGTGCCCTCAGCTTGGGCTGGTAGCTGAGATAATAGCCACATAACTGTGCCAGTTGCCATCACCGGGCTCAGGTCAGATGTGGACTGCTTTTGATGGCTTGCCTTGCAGCAAAGTTGCCGCGAATGCCGGATTGTGTGCAGTCTTTGCGTTTGCTGCCTGACTAGGTTTGCAACGCGAGCGGGAGATGCTCGTTGGCTGGTGAAGCAAGGTGACTTAGTATGCAAACAGCTGGACTGCAGTCCATAGACCATCCTGATGTGTCCGTACGGCGAGTTGCGCACAGATTGTATCAGCAAAACGATCGCGAATGTGTGTGGTAACTAGCACTCTTTGCGAAGTATCAACGTGGCCGAAGATGAAACGGCGCCCAGTTGCGAAGTAGGTGGGACCTAAATTGCCTTGCCTAAACATGCCGCATGATGTTCAGTGCGCCATTGTCAAATGAGATTTGAAAGTAAGATACTGTACAGGCCTCCATTACAGCCAGCTACACGTACAAGGGTACAACATCACACAATTGAACCAGTAACAGTTTCTGCAAACCTTCACTACCTCTAATGTGTGACGAGGCGGTCGTGAGTGTGTACGTAGCACTTTGCAAACCTTGTACATCCTGCTTGACATCTTGACTTGGCAGCACTATTGTTTGTTCAACAGTCAAACGCAAATTAATGCTAACACCGCCTTGCCTCAAATGTGGCTACTCAAAAAATTACTTAGTTGCCTGCCTATCAAATATCGATCATCTCTGATCGAGTTATGCAACCTATGCAAAGCAGCACGCACATGCTGTAGACAATAATAGCACACTACCAAAACGTATTCAAGTGCAAAGCCATATGTATACAATGTTTGCATTTCCTCTGCTGTAAGGTCAAGCCATGGCACAATCCCCCTGTTGACAGCATATGGTGTAGCCAAGAGGAAAGCCAATGGCTTGATTGCTGGCCATAGTATCTGACTGAAAGCAACAGTGAAGGGGATCTGAGTGACTCCAAGGCGCTGCACCATGTGAATGCGGTCCCTCCAGCATGCAACATACCGTGGCAGAGTGCCCTCACTGGTTGTTATTTTCAAGGACATCTTGGCCAGCAGCACACCGCATGCCCAGTCTTGATACGTGAAGATAATTGGTGTTTGTGAAGTGTGCGCCCTGCACGTCCGTAGTAGACAATTGAATACATCATGCTGTTGTTTAGTACGCAATGTAGGTTGTTTAGCATAAGGATGTGACCATCATCTCTAGCCAACAGGCAAATCCAGGTGAAGTGGGGCAGAAGAATATTGGCAGCACTGAGGCAAAGCTTAGTCCACACATGCAGCATCAAAAGCTGCACTGTGAGCTGCAGAAACCTAAATGTGCTTCTACATAGACTGTTGTTTGGATAGAATATCGCTTGGTGGACAGCAAGTGCACAAGACACATTCCTCAAGACTTTGACAACTATGACAACTATGTTGCTAATTAGCAGACCATGGCAGCCAGCACATGACAGCAACCTTTCAAAATTCATGAACAACTGATGTGCAACAGCGTGATGCTGCAAAAGGCAGTAATAAGTGGGCTGTTTGCTCACTGTCTAGCTTACTAGCATTGAGAGCCTACCTGAAAGGCAACATGACAAGGTCCAGGTACAAGCCAGCCATGAAGGGGATGACAATGAGTCCCAACAGCGCCAGCAGGCTCAGCCTGGCCAGCATGACCAGCCAGGCCTGTGCCTCCTTCACAAGGGCTGCGCCCCCAGTGACATGTCGCACCAGGCTGTGCACATGGAGAGCCAGTGCTGCTGCGCCCCAGAGGATGTATGCGCCAAGCACTGCACAATAGAGGTCGTGGCGCAGGGGTGCATGCAGGGCACGTAGCGCACTGCGGCCTGCAGGTGCCACATCAGCGTTTCAGCTGCAGTCGTTGGCATACAGACTGCATTATTGCTGCCAGACTCGGAACTGCATCAGGTCTTGATGTGGAGGCTTTCAGAGCGTGGAGCAATGCTGAGTGCAACACGCAAACGTGAAAATTTCGACACATGCTGTAAACATCAGTCATGAAATGCACAACCTACAAGCTAAATCAAGTCACAGGCACAAGATGCCCAAAGTGGTCGACTGCAAATTGCTAACATTAGTAACAGCCCAACCTGGACAGCAACACACTTGTATGCCACTGGCTGAATTTGACAACATGGGGAGCACATCAGAGGAATGGCTGCAGGTGCATACATACCTGTCAAGCAAGGGACGGTAAGTATGGCAGTGACCAGCAGCAGCAGCGACAGCATGAGCAGCACTCCCAGTGCCAACAGGCGTCCAGTCAGCTCCTCGTTGTCTTCTCCCAGCTGACTGTTGGCCACCAGGCCAGCTGCTGTTGCAGCTTCAGCTGAGACACTGCCACCATCAGCAGCTCTGCCCACTTGTGCATGCTCACCAGCATTCACTGCTTCATCTGCACGGCCACCGGCCACAGCCTGGCCCACTTGGGCGCTGTCATCTCGTACTATGCCTTCACCTGCAGTGCCCCCGGGACCAGCCCACATAGCCTGGGGCTGCTGGGTGTGGTCCCTGTCATTGCCCTGGGCTGCCTGCACTGGCAGTGCAGAGTCCTGCGCATGGCTTGCCAAATGCATATAGCAACTCATGATTGTTGCTATAAGTCAGATGTGCAGTCTGACAACCTACCTGTGGGCTGAAGCCTTCTGAATATGATGCTTCATCTGGACTGGACAATTGCAAGTCCTGTTGCGGTGAGGATGTTTGCTGCAGGTCAGAAATCAAACTGACAGCACCAGGGCTGGTCTGCATTCTGCTGTGCGGGTGCTGCGCATGTTGCCTGACAGCACCGGTGAAGGGATGTGTGAACAAGCTGCCCTGGGCAGCATGGCTAATGCCAATATTGGAAGCAGCAGAGCTGCTTGCATCACCATTGCCTGACAAGCTGCCTTCTGCTTGAACTTGCCTCTGACTCAAGCCGCCTCGATATCCCGCTTCCTGACTCAGATTCAGGTTTTGGTGGTATGTACATTGATGGCCTGACCCAACAGCTGACTGCTGCAAAAGCAAGCAAGTATGTGCATCTTCAACAGCAACAGTCAGCTGAAAATGTCCGCTTTCTGCTGTCTTATGAAACAAATGGGAAGCATGAAGAGTTGCAGGTGCACCAGTTAGCCTGTGAGCCTATATGCGGTACCCACACTCGTACTGTCACTCTTTACCTGGCTTTGGCGGGCATCTGTCTGACTGGAGTCAGCTGCTGAGGCAGCGGGGTCTTGACGCTGGGGTGGGGGCTGGGGCTGTGCTGGCTGGGGATTGCGGGGGGGTGGCAGCAGGTAATGCTCCAGGTCCAAAGCGCGTCCCACAAGACGCAACCAGCAGGTCAAAGCTGTCTTGCTCCACTGCCTGTTCAGTCACCATAAGCTGTTGTCAGCAATGACTTGTGCACAAAATGCATTAACACAAGCTTGGCATTCAGCAACACATCACAATCAGGCATCCAGTTGATGACCTGACACAGATGCCACACAAATGTGGTCAGTCACCAACATGTGACATGCCACAGATGCATGCCCACAAATTCCAGTGAGAAGACAACAGCTTACAAGCTCATAACGGGTCTCGTAGCACTTGCAGGACACCATGGCAGATGACACCACGCAACTGCATAGACTAGTTATTCCAGTGGTTTGAACATCTGTAAAGTGCACATACATGCATTTGCTGCAACCAGGGCAAGAGTTGTTGCTTGGAATCAACATGGCATGCAAAAGCTTGAGCAGGGAAGCATACCTGATATTCAAGTGAGGCAGAGTGAAAGGCAGGCAGACATGCAGCAGCAGCATGTCCACTGGGACCTCTGTCACAGTGTCCAAAGGGTAGAAAGACAATGGGAAGAGGGAAGGGGCCAAGGTACTGGCAAGCTTGATGGGCAGGTGCACTAGTAGTACTGCTAGGCAGGACATGGTGGCCAGGGAGGTGGCCTCTCGTTCAAGCTGACTCAGAATGGGTGAGGTAAGGACTTGCTGCAGGGGCTCCCCCTCAGGGTCAAAGGGGTCTTTCAACCAGGGCAATGCACCTGCATGCCCACATCACCATCGTAAACCATCGTCACGCTTTTGATAGATTGCATCATGTCATTTGCTTGAGCAGGGGCCACCTCCAGGGGCGCGAGCTGAAATTCTCTTGGATACCCTTGGTCTCTTGCTTGCAGCCAAGATCTGTCGTCCTCGAGCATCATTGATTGTATTCCCGATAATGTCACAAGGGCAATTGTAAGCGACACGAGTATGACCACACCTGATCTGAGAGTGGCCCTAATGAGAGACAGGAAGGCAGCAGTAGCCATGAGGCATGCCATCCCTAGCAGCCAGTGCAGCAGCGTCCAGGCCACAGGGGCATGTTGCAGCAGGGCCACACGCCCTGCCAGCCTGCCTTCCA
>JAABUK010013379.1_pt1 | contig 10248 bp, 11 predicted proteins | sample 5559141 | NCBI WGS metagenome assembly JAABUK01 (sample SAMN10711869, study PRJNA513367) | rock metagenome | isolation source: Antarctica rocks | place: Antarctica: Victoria Land, Pudding Butte nord | collected 2016-01-03 | reverse complement strand
GAAGGCAGGCTGCAGGATGCTGTTCATCAGGACGCTGGTGGCATTGCCCCGGGCGTTGCACACAAAGGTGAGGCTGGTGGCGGGCCAGTCTGCGCCTGCCGTGCAGTCTGACTCGCTGGCTACTGACAGGATGGCTGATGGGTAGTTCACTCGCAGCTGCAGAACAGAGTTATAGTCAGCAGGTGCTGGCAGTCAAGATGCAAATCCAGAAGGGTGAAACTGGCTGCTGGTCAATGACGATTAACCTTAGGAGTGGTGTGCCTGCAGGATCGGCATCTCTGATGAGAAGTGCATTGAGGGGGAGTGGAAGGGGGAACAAAAGGGGGTGGGGGGGAAGCATACGATGCTGTACAGCATCATATACAAAGACAGAGCAGTATGGTGATGGGTACTTGGCCCAAATTGGCAGCACCATTGAGATGCAGCGCAGGCTGTGATGCCGTTGAGTAGCAGTGATGCACATGTCAACCAAGCAATGTAAACTGGTCCTCACCAGTTCCACTGTGAAGTTTGAAGGTCTGAAGCAAGTCAATTGGGTACAGGCGTGCTTGACAATGGGGGAGCACACAGGCTCACCTCATATGCTATCAATGGGCTTGAGGTGGAGTTCACTCTGATGTCCATGTCAAAGGTGCTCCCAACTGCCAGTGTCCCAGGAGTGGCAGTTTCAGCAGTCTGGCTCTGAACCTGCAGCCCAAAGGCCTCACCAACATCCACATCTAGCTCCACAGGGTTGAGGTTGGCGTACACGGTTGTGGTGGCCGAGACAGCGCTGCTATAACCACACCCAGACAGAGGAGTTGCTGTGAAGGTGATGACTGAAGGGGAGTTGGTTAGGAGAGTGACGTCACCATAGCTGCCGATCGAGATGCTGCCAGTCTGCAGGGGCACACATGGTGTGACCAAATCGGTCAGACAACTCAAGGTTTCTTTGGGGTCTGCAAAGCTGCGTCACAAATGGATGAATGAATGGGTTATGAACAATTGAAAGGGTTGATGCGGTCAGAGTGTGTGCGTGCTGTGTGAAAACCAGCCGAGACACATGAGCATAGGAGTGATTTGACTGCTGGCAGTCTACAAGGACAGAACAATAAAGCGCCATGGACATGAGAAAAGGTGAGGACAGGGGCAGTTCAACTCTGCTTGGTTGGGGGGCACAGCAGATACCAATTTGAGACTCTACAAACATGTCACAAAATATGTGGCAAGATATGCAAAAGGCACCATGCTGATTTGTCACCAAGCTGCAAAAGCTGTTGTTCTTTGTGTCTTATCAGGAGTTCCAAAACATTGTAGTGAATACAGGAGCAACTTTGGTGAAGCAGCTTTGAAAGACAACCAAGCATTCATGCAAGCGTCCATCATGCAGCTGCGGTAGCACACTGGACAGAAGCTGTCAACTGTGCTGGTCACATCGTATTTGAACGCAGCCTCTTTGAGCATGATCTGTGCAAAGTCTGATGTATGCTGTGCAAGCAATTTCTCACAACAGCTGAGGTTTACTCACCGGGGAGGCCGTAAAAGCCAAAATCCCTGGGATGTAGATGATGTCCAGGGGCTGTCGTGCTGATCCCAGGGTCTCCCCAGCAATAGTGTACGTGTAGCCATCACTCATGACCATGACCACCTACTCGCAAAAGCAAAAGCACAACATAACATCACCAGGCTTATTCTGCTACCCTGCATGCTCTGATTTCGAGAAAGCTAGCAGCTCTGGGTGCATCATGTACTGCACTGCATGCCTTGTCTCATCTGTGTCACCTGGCATTGATATCATGCACATGCAGTTGTACAGTCTGCAAGCCATACAGCGTCAAAGCCACCTCACCTGAAGCACATTGGTTGCTCCAGGCAGCCCGGCAAACGTCCGCCCACACTGCACATCTGTGCTGTTACTGGTACACCAGTTTGCTGAAAGCGTGATAGTGGCTATAGTCGCACCAGTGCTGCCAATAGTGATAGCCAGAGGGGTGGCACTGAGGCCGCCAAATGAGGCAGCAATGGTAGCAGTGCCGGCTGCTAGAGGACGCAGCCGGTTCAGCAGAGTGGTGTTGCCTAGATTGGCAATGAGCTTGGCGGTGGTGAGTGGTGTGACGCTGAGGACCGTGCTGGCAGCCTGAGAGCAGGTGCAAGTCAATGCAAAAGTCATCATGTATTCGACAAGGTCACAGCGCATGATATGGACAGTCCACACATCACATCTAAGCTGGAAAAGAGTCGGCATGTCACCTTTAAGCTGGAGGTTCCCCTGCTGACATTCCACATTGACACAAAGCAGTGAGTACTGTGGATGACAATGGTGTGTGCTGAGAACAAGACATGCAAAGTCTGTGTATGCAGCGCATTAGAGCTGACGAGGGTTTGTTCTGGTGTGTTGGGCTGTGGGACTGACAACAAGACACAGCTGCTTGGCAAGAGTAACACCGTGCACAGCCTACAGAATTTCTGCTTGACTCCAAACCTCTGACAATTTGTTCTGCTTGTGCCAAACTCAATCAACTAGTCAGACAACCTGAATTGTATATTCTTGGGGGGGTCAGGGGAGTCAGCAAACAATGACTAAGAACTCGACACACATCAGGCACTGGATGTTCACAGGCATGACAATGGTAGTAATGATGTAGCAGCATGATATGTGCACTGATACAGTTGATGCTCAGAAGCCACATGGGTGACAGCTCACCGTGGTGAGGTCATACAGCGTGCTAGCATTGTTGAGCACACCCAGCACCCATATGGTCGCCTGCATCACCAAGACTTTTTCCTGGAGACCTCATATAGAACATGGAATCTGCAATGTTTCTTTCCCTGTTTGCGACATGAGCAGAAATCCCTTTTGTGAAATAGGTGGGCACAGCATGACTATGCTGTGTGCATGTCGGGTTACAAAATGCGTCAGGATTACAAGGCTTGTGCAAGCAAAAGTGCATGCAGGCAACTGACGCAACCCAAGCATGAGCACATGACTAATGTGCATGCTGCAAATCCTACGGGGCTTGGGTGTTGACTGTCAAGATGAATCACACTTTTGCAACAAGATCAGGTTCTGGTGACTGCAGCATTGCTGCATGCTGAAGGCAGATCGAAATGCTGTGTGGCAAGCAACAGTCCAAGCAGCTTTGTGAAATTACCCAAAAGTATCAGGTAATGTATCTTTTGGACCCAAAAGTATCAAGCAATACAAGGCAACCCACCTGCTCATAGTCTGTTGTGTTGCAACTGATTGGCTGCAATGGGCCAGGCTCAGTACTAGTTGTAGTTGATGGGGCGCTGGTGGAGTCATAGGTCTGCGCACTGAGCACCACGCTCTCCAGCAGCAAAGCATTCACAATGGTGTCCAGAGTCAAAGCCGAGTTGCCAAAGACCGGGAAGGTGACTTGGATGCGGCACACATGACTTGATGAGTTGGAGGTGCCGGCAGCAACCGTGACTGTGGTCGGCTGACCAGTAGTCTTAGTGAAGTTACACACTGTTGCACTCTGCAGGGTGAAACACAGATGTAGGTTTGTAAAGCTCTGCAGAGGAGTAACGTTGCATCAGATGCCATGCACTTACTGGCCAAGACTTGGTCAGCGGCAAACACAAGACTTGCAATCGCCAGAAACGCATGGCACTCAAAGCAGGCAGCAAGAGAGACCGCACATGGTGTTTGGAATTGTAAGCATCAGCAGGAAGATGCACAGTGCATGGTGACGAACAATCACAGCTGCATGTGAAGCCTCAGGATCAGACAACATAACAGGGCACCATTGTGCATGTGTATCACACAGGGAAGCTCACCGGTACAAATGTGAAGACAGTACGGCTGTCAGAGCTGAAGTCTTTGACAGTGCCATCGGAAAAGCTCAGTGTCACATTCAGAGTGGAGGTAGTGGCAACTGATAAGGGAGCATAAGTGGCAGCATCCCCAGCTCTGCAAGAAGCACACCTCATATGAGCATATCAGATGAAGAACAAGCTGACAAGGTAGCAGCCTGCCTGAAGGCATGCTGGGAAACCCAGCAGCAAATTTTGACACCAGCAGCTGACACTTGCAATCCAGTGCAGTTTTGGATGCGGAATGGCTGAGCAACATCCACAGGATCAGCAGACAAACATGGCAAGTGTGGATCAAGGGCCTGCAGTCCCAGAGTTGCAAGACAGATTTGTTGATGAGAACATGTATTGTCATTGTTCGCCATCTGTCTTTGAGTTCCCCAGGGGCTCCCAGACGGGACGCTGTCTTGCAGATGCAACCTGGCACAAGCTGTGCAGGCATGAATCTTATGCTGGGCATTGGAGTAAAGCACGCAGGCAACAGCATCAACACATGTATAGGTTCACAGCAAGCGAGAAGAGCATGCAAGAGCAAGGCGACAGCAACACATCGGCCCTGCCAGTCTGCACACTGCACAAGGCTGTCAGCTTATAGTGAAAAAGTGTGGCATGTTGATAGCAGGCATGCTCACGGAGCAATGTAGGCGGGAGTGGCAGTGAAGCTGAGCACGGCGGTGGGTGTGGGCAGTGTGACATTGACCGGCCCATTGCCAGTACCAATGGCCACTGAGCAGACTGCCAAGGATGCGTTCAGCCCGTTTCCACAGTAGCTGGCATTGCCATATGACGCTGTCACTCCTGCCTGAATTCAGTACAATGGTCACTGTCACAATGTAGTCCTGTGATAGGTGAACGTGCATGCAAGAGGGGTGATGGGTGGCAGCTGCGTGCTTTCAAAGACATCATTCAGCTGTGTGACACGCAGACTTGTGTTCACTGGCTGGATGTGCTTCTCAAGCTTGTTGCACCAGCCCGTGATACCTTGAAGACACGTGAGGACTTGGCCAGTCACGAACATATCCACCTTGGTGCATAAGTCTCATCATCAATGCTCTCAGTATGTCCTTAAGGCAAGCAGGGATGGTGATGTAAGACGGCTTACTGTGATGTTTCCAACATTGTCGCTGACACTGAGGTACAGAGGAGCTAGAGACGTGATGTTCAGGCCAGGCAGGTCTGTAACATCATTCATGAAGCCATCACTGTAGGAGGCGTATGCTCTGACAGCTGCAGAACTTGACTCGTACGAGAAGTCCTGCAGACAAAGCAAGAGCTCATCTTTCATGGCATTCAAGGGCAGCAGCTTGTAACATGGACAATGTGATCTAGCACATGCATTGTGCCGGGCAGAAGTATGATGGTGGGTGTGTGGCTTCACAGTCTGTCTGCATGAGTTTCCCTTGCAAAGATGACCGGCTATGCTCTGCATGGTATGCTCTGCAAGCCAACCTGCCAGGTGGCAAAAACATACGCTTGTTTGACATTTGCGCTGATGCTGCAACATGCATTCATTCGATTGGCCTTTGCCCAGATGCTGCAACACTCAGTGCTTCATTCAGTTCATACATGTCGTCCCTTAGGGTCAGATGCATACAGTACTGAGTGGCCCCCGGCAAGAGGTCCTATTTTGACTACAACCCAATACTCTTGTGCATGTCTTACGTGACACTCATGCAGCAGAGTTGCATCCTGTGCATTGCAGCCATCACTGACGCATCTATTTCAGAGTGTCCAACAGAAAGCACCTGCAGTGGCTGAAGCTGTGCGGTGACAGAGGCAATGGGGCTGATTGAGGCAGGGGGGCTGAGCCATGTGGCCCCTGTGTAAGCCACCAGGCTGATCTTGGTCAGGCACACATAGGTGGCCACCACACTCACTGTGGTGCTGGCAGTCATTGATCCTGCCTCTTGAATGGAGACTGGAATGTTCACTCCAGCATTGACACCCTGCAGTACACAGCCGTTTGGCCTGCAGGTGATGTACATCATGCTGCGCATTGCTATCAGCACATCAAAGGTGTAGCTTGCAGCAGCGCCTGCTGTGCTAAGTGTGAATACTGGTAGTGACTCTCAGCGCTTGCAAGCTGATCAATTTTGTTGGTGCTCATCAGCATGCACAGCACAGAAAGCGTGAAGCATGATTGCCGTGCATAGCTCAGACATCTGCACAAAGACAGCTTGTGGAAGTCTAGACGGGAGACTGCTGAAGGATGGCCGCGGTTTGAAGGCGTGATGGTGGTGGGAAGTGGACGGAGGTGACGGCATGTTGACTTGATTCATCTCTGCCCTGTGGCATGTTTCAGTTGAGCTATGTACAGATCGATTCTGCACTGTATCATGCACACATCTGCCTTGTCATGTATCTTGCAAACGGCAGCAGAGGGATGGCATGAGGGAAGAGCGGGTGGTGAGCCTTACTCAGCCCTGTTGCAAGAGCCAGAACATGACTATGAGGTGTGCTTTGGGGTTGGGGCTAAACCCCAAAGCACACCAACTGTTGTCTGCTGCTACTCATCACATTTGCTTCTGCAAAAAAGGTCTTCAAGCGCTTTTGAGCAACAGGTTGCATCACACCTGCGCCAAGTACAAAAGCACCACAAGCAGTCTTTCAACCAGATCCACAAACCTGGATGTAGTTGTTGATGACCGAAACCAAAGCAGAAGAGGAGGTGAAGGTGACAAGGGTGGCGACGTCCACCCCAGTGATGGATGTGCCTCCACCAATGAAGTCACACGTGGCGTAAACAGCGCTCCTCTGGTACAATGGGGTGGTGCAGCTGCTGCTCACTTGGCTGAGGCTGGCTGAGGGGATGATCAGGTTCAGGACTGGATCATCCACAGTGACTGCCAAGTTAGCTGGGAACCATATCAGCATGTTGACCTGCACAACGCACATGACAATGGCAGCAAGATACAAGACTAGTACACACAATGCTGCTGGTACTGCTGTTCAAGATACAGCGACGCAGCAGTCTATGTGGCAGCAGTTGTGATGAGTCTCATGATGTTTTGCCTTGTGCTATCTGAATGCAAAGCATTTGCTCATCTAGATCCTGAGCTGACATGAGTGTAAGTGGCCTGTGAGTCATAGACAGGAACGATATTAAAGCTGTGCATGCATTGCAAGCAGCCTGCAGTTGATTCTTGTTCCAGTCAATCTCACAGGCACATTGCGCTGGCGCCCACAACATGCTGATGCAAGCGCGTCAGCTGCCAGGGATACCATTAAAATGTGCTGTGACCTACCACTGCAGATACACTCCCAAAGGTGAGAGTGACAGAGGCCGTCGAGCTGCCAGCAGTGTCGGTTTTGTCAACCTGTACCGTGCAACCTGTCCCTGTGGTGGCGACTACTGACAAAACCCCAGTCCGTCCTGACCCACAAGCAAAGCCTGAGCCTGAGACGATGTCTGATGTGGCAGCATTCACTCCATCAAGGCTGTCCAAGTGCCAGTTCCTCACTCTGCACAGAATACATGTTTGTGGGACTCGATCAATTACAGATGGTGAGTCCATGCACGTCTTTCATGCAATGAATATTCTTGTGTCCTGACCTGAAAACACAAGAGGGAAGATGTGAGGAATCATTAGAGAACAGCACAGCATGCACCGCATAGCTTGCCTCATGGTTAGCCTGTCGCAAAAGACTAGTCCTGTATCCCAGGTGCAACAGACACTTCCTTGATTGGTGTGATTACAGTGTGCGTGCCTGCAGTTTGGTCTGATCAAGAGTGGTGCAAACGTGATTAGGACTGGGGAAACATCATGATTGACAGCAATGCAGCTGTGCAAACATTGCACAGCCAAGCTAACAGTGTACATATGCAACACACCAAGCACGTACACAATGTAGCTGCAATAGTCTCATATGCATTGCACCAAGGAAAACCTGCATGCAGGTTCGCCATCGTGTAGCTGCGCATTGTGCATGCCGCGACTGGCTGTGTTGCATGCTGTAACCTCACTTGTAAGGATGTGGAATGTACAACGCATGAACATGAGACTCACAGGAAGGCCTGCAGCAGTGCAGTGATTTTCACGCCTGTGATGGGAGCAGTGTTGAAGAGCTCTGAGGAGTCTGCAAAGGCCAGCAGGCCCTGCGTGGCTGAAGCCACAACATACAGCTGGGCCAGAGTCTGGTTGCCTCCTTGCCTGTCTCGCACCTGCACTTGAACAGACACTGAGCATACATGCCATTCTGCTGAATATATGTCCAAGCTGGGTGTTCAAGCCAGTACTGCCATGCCACAACCTGTTCTGTTATCAAGCACTGGTCAGCTCAGGTATGCTCAAGCAATTGCATTGAACTGAGGTACTGTAAGTCATGACCTGACTCTTTGCTTAGACAGCTCACCACAATGGCTCAATAGCTCACATGTACAGGATGTTACGACAGTTCAAAAGTGGCTGCAAGACAGACAGCTTTGAAGAGACAAGATTTGTACCGCATGTACCTAGCTCATCGTGAGCTGGAAAGCGTTGTTGTTGTTATTATGATGATTAAGCCTGACAGTCCATCTTGGCATACAACATGCACAGGCAATGTCAGCCAACCTGGGCTACAAACTGCTTGGCGATGTTGACACCAGTGCTCGAATCTGAGGTCAGCACCAGGTTGTTGGCACTGGGATATGTTGTACTGGCGCCAACAAACAGCACATTAGAGTAGGCTGCTCCTCCTGTGAGCGTGGACTGGACAGTGAACACGACATTCAGCAGCAAGACGCTGGAGCCTTCGGCTGCTGCTGTGTTGGCTGTGCCAGAGAAACGCGCTGGGCAGTTGAAGGCCAGATACCTGAAGATTCACAGGCAGAGGTTGAGCATAATGATGTGATTGCAGTCAGTGTGAGCATTGGTATGAAACAGGGAAAGGGATCTTGATATACAGAGCTTTGCAAGCTTTATAAAATTGTGCTGAATCTGCATCTCAATGTCTGGAAGACCAACAGCTGTCGTTGCTTTACATGACCTTGGCAGCACATACAGCGTTTCTCCCAAAAGGGAGCAAATGCAGATGCAAGCATCACATCGCAGATTGCACAGCACAGTCGAGCCAAGTGCAGCTGCTTACTCAAACTTTGATGTGCCAGATGCTGTCAGCGTTGAGGCTTGCTGGTTGACATAAGGCGTGTCCCACAAGCTGCCAAGTGTGTAGCTGCTGAAGGCCAGGATAGAGGGATCATAGTATAGAGGCAGGAACCAAGTCGCCACTGACGCATTGGGGCTGTATGCTGCCACTTGAACAGTGAAGCTCTCACCTGCAAGCACAATACGACGTATGACAGGATATCACAATGACAGGATGTATTGCCACATACATAGCTGGCATGTTGGACAGGACGTACCTTAGGGATGACAACAAAGCCGGCAGGCATTTAAATGGAGTGTGTTGACCATACAGTGATACTGGCTGGGCTGTATAGGCGCTATGAATATTAATTTGTTCATTGGCATCTGCAATGGCTAACTTCTGTTGACTGTGACAGCAAATGCAACTGAAGCCAAGCTCGTATCAAAGTGAATAAAGGTTAGATTCTGCTGTTCATGGTATAGGAGGGATCCTGACTAGCATTTGGAGGAAACCAGGCTACAACAGCAACATTTTCGCATGAAACCCTATCAGCCAGATGGACAAAAGCAGTGTCTCAACCCAGAACATCTCACCAGGGTGTGGAAAAGCATCAGCACAATGGGCACAAGCGGCGCATCAAGGTAAACTATCCCACCAGGACCCACATCATCTCACCAGGGTGTAGAAAAGCGTCAGCACAGCGCGCAAACACAGCGCATCAAGGTGAAAAATCTCACCAGGATGCAGATTCCTGTATGGTACAGTGACCAGCATAGTGACCTTGCTGGGCGATGTATGCACGGGGGCAGCATGGAGATTGATGGAAGTGGTGGCAGAGGTGGCCACCGTTGTGCCTGAGATCCGAAGCTGCAGCGTCAGGCTGGCTATGGAGGTCACTCCTGCTGCTGGGAAGTAGGAGGAGGCAACATACACATTGCAGCTGGCTGTGCCATTGGCTGTGGACAGCAGCGTGACATTGCACGCAGGCAGGTCAACCTGTGAGAAGACCAGAACACATTTGCCATATTTGCTTGAAGTGCATCATGAAGTGCATCATGAACACTCCTTAAGTCAGACCAGCCTCTCAGCAGCTGCTCAGTGTTCAGGCAATGCAGTCAAAGCAAGTTGAACGAGGCTGCCTGAGCTCAGATCGTATTGTCACATGCAATGATGTGGTTCTGAGAAATGGTACCAAATTACTAAGCAGCAATGCGCTCTTGATCAGACGTCATAATGGTCTGGTGTCATAGCAAGGAAACACATGAGGATAAGCAATGCACATTTAGATACGGGCCACTCCACACTACACGAAATGAGTGTTGTGAGCTTACATCTGCGCTGCTCTGGGTGGTTGCTGATGTG
>JAABUK010013378.1_pt1 | contig 10248 bp, 11 predicted proteins | sample 5559141 | NCBI WGS metagenome assembly JAABUK01 (sample SAMN10711869, study PRJNA513367) | rock metagenome | isolation source: Antarctica rocks | place: Antarctica: Victoria Land, Pudding Butte nord | collected 2016-01-03 | reverse complement strand
CCCAAGGATCCCAACGACATCAAGGATGTCCTGCTTGAGATCAAGGCCGGTGAGGGCGGCGACGAGTCGGCGCTGTTCGCCGGTGACCTGCTGCGGATGTACCTGCGTTACGCCGAGCTGCAGGGCTGGCAGACCGAGGTGCTCGACGACGAGGAGACCGACCTCGGCGGCCACAAGTCGGTCACCGTGGCGGTGCGCTCGCGCAGCATCGACAAACCGGTCTGGAGCAGGCTGAAGTACGAGGGTGGCGTACACCGGGTGCAGCGGGTGCCGGTGACCGAGTCACAGGGCCGCATCCACACCTCGGCGGCCGGCGTGCTGGTACTGCCAGAGGCCGAAGAAGTCGACGTCCAGATCGACCCGAACGACCTGCGCATCGACGTCTACCGCTCGTCGGGTCCTGGCGGGCAGAGCGTGAACACCACCGACTCCGCCGTCCGGATCACCCACGTCCCGACCGGCACGGTGGTGTCGATGCAGAACGAGAAGAGCCAGCTGCAGAACCGGGAAGCCGCGCTTCGGGTGCTGCGGGCCCGGTTGCTGGCACACGCCCAGGAGCAGGCGCAGCAGGACGCCTCGGACGCCCGTCGCTCCCAGGTCCGCACCGTCGACCGGTCCGAGCGGGTTCGCACCTACAACTTCGCCGAGAACCGGATCGCTGACCACCGGGTCAACTTCAAGGCCTACAACCTCGACCAGGTGCTCGACGGTGCACTCGACGACGTGATCGACGCGCTGACTCGGGCCGACATCGAGGCGGCACTGGCCGGAGACGCCACCAGCTGATGGCGTCTCCGGTCCGCGCCGAACTCGCCGCGGCCACCGCCCGGCTGAGCGATGCCGGCACCGGGTCGGCCCGGGTCGAGGCGGAGCTGCTGCTGAGCCACGTGCTGGGTCTGAGCCGTACCAGGCTGCTGTTCACCGACACCCTCGCCGAGGCCGAGGCAGAGGTGTACCGGAAGCTGATCGGCCGCCGGCTGACCGGCATCCCGTTGCAGCACCTGACCGGCACCGCGCCGTTTCGGCACCTGGAGCTGGCCGTCGGTCCGGGAGTGTTCATTCCGCGTCCAGAGACCGAGCTGCTGGTCGAGCTGGCCGCCCGGCACCTGGTGGCGGGCGCCGTCGTGGTGGACCTCGGAGCTGGTTCGGGCGCCATCGCCCTGTCGGTGGCGCAAGAATTTCCGGTGGCGCGGGTGGTCGCCGTGGAGCGATCCGAACGGGCGTTGCACTGGCTGCGCCGCAACGCCGCCGAGCGCCTGGCAGCGGGGGACCGGCCGGTCGAGGTCGTACCGGGCGACATCACCGACGAGCGGCTGCTGGCCGAGCTGACCGGTGAGGTGGCGGTGGTGCTCGCCAACCCGCCCTACGTCCCGGCTTCGCTGCGCGCCCGGCTGCCGGTCGAGGTAGGCCACGATCCGGACGTAGCGGTGTTCGCCGGTGCGGACGGGCTGGCGCTGATGCCGGCGTTGGCGGCCCGCGCTGGCCGGCTGCTGCGTCCGGGCGGCTTTCTCGGCATCGAGCACGACGACAGCCACTCGGCGTCGGTGAGCGCGCTGCTCACCGACGCCGGAGGCTGGCGACAGGTGACGAAGCGGCCCGATCTCACCGGCCGGCCACGGTTCGTGACCGCCCTTCGCGACTGATCATGCCGGCCTCTCGGTCAGCTCAGTCCGACCACCGGCTCGCCGGCGGCGCTGAGGCCGTTGGCCGTCCGGGTGCAGGTGCCGCCCCGAACCGTGCCGCCGTTGTAGGCCTGGCGCAGGCAGCTGCGCAATGCCAGTTGGCCCCAGTAGTTCGGATGCAGCGACTCCTGCACGTAGTACGGGCCCAAGACGGTGGACACCGTCCGGATCTGCTCGATCCACTCGCTGGCGTCGACCGCACCAGGGCTGCGCCAGCTGGACAGCGACGTCTCGCTCAGCAGGTGCACTCCGGTCTCGCACAGCCGCCGGCCGTTGAACAGGCTCGCGACGTCGACGATCTTGACGTTCGGCAGCCCGGATTGGGCCGCGGCGTTGCGCACCGAAGAGTTGATGGTCGGTAGCGCGCTGTTGTTGGCCCAGTCGGCGTCGTTGTTCCAGAAACCGCAGCCACCGGTGCTCTGCCGGGTGTAGCCGGACTCGCTGTAGCGGATACCGGCACCGCCCGGCAGTGGTGCGGGATAGGTCTGCAGCACCAGGGTGTAGTCGGCCGGGCCGTAGCCGTCGTTGGCCAGTGCGGTGTTGACGTTGCGCAGTGCGGTCGAGATCCTCGCCGTCACGGCGGCGACGTTGGCGCTGGTGAAGTTGGCGGTCACCGACGAGTCGTCGTTGCAGTAGTCCTTCCACCAGCTCGGAGAGGCCAGGAAGTCGGTGACGCAGGACTGGATGATCGAGGCGAAGTTGAAGTCGTTGCCGCCGATCGACACGGCCACCATCGACACCCGGTGGCCGGCGGCGAAGTTCTGCAGCGCCAGCGCCTGCCCGACATGACCGGCGCCGTCGTCGTAGAAGTCCAGCCCGGGTTTGAAGTCGCTGGCGGCGGAGTAGGCGGTGGTGGCCGACTTGGCTCCCGAACACGCCAGGTTGGCCGACGAAATCGTGCCGAACGCGATCTCGGCCGACTTGGACCGGTGGCAACCGGGGATCGATTCGCCCGTACCGGCGTCGTAGTAGGCGCTGGAACCGAGGGCGTCGGTCTGGCTGGAGTCATCGGAGTTGCCGGCCCACCGGCCGGCCTCGCCGGAGATGTAGGAGTCACCGAGGCTGACCGCCCAGGCACTGCCAGTCGGAACGGTGGCGGCCGTGACGGCGGCCGCGGGTGTAGCCACCCCGACCAGCGCGCCGGTGCCGGCCACGGCGCAGGCGAGCAGGGCGCCCATTCGCTGCCGTGCCCCGCGTCGGGGACCTCTGGGTGCAGCTGAAGAGACGGAGTGTGACATTGCGGTTCCTCTCGAAGGGTGGCGCGCGCTCGACGGGACGGTCGAAGCGGCCTTCCTGGTCAAACAGTGTGATCGTGACACCTTCCTAGTCCCGGGGCCACCCGTGCAGCGCTGCTGGCCCGCTGCGGCAGGATGTCGGTTCATGAGCGATCTGCTGGACTGCACCGATCCGAACACCAGGCCGATGGCGATCGGCACCGCGGCGCGCGCGGTGAGCGCCGGCTCGGTGGTGGTGTTGCCGACCGACACCCTCTACGGAATCGGGGCCGACGCCTTCAATCCGGACGCGGTAAGCAGCCTGCTGGCGGCCAAGGGCCGGGGCCGCGACATGCCGGTGCCGGTACTGGTCGGTTCGTGGCACACCATCGATGGCCTGGTCAGCGCGGTCTCGGGGCCGGCCCGCGACCTCGTCGAGGCATTCTGGCCCGGGGCGCTCACGCTGGTCGTTGAGCACGCGCCGTCGCTGGCCTGGGACCTCGGCGATGCTCGCGGAACCGTCGCGATCCGGATGCCGCTGCACCCGGTGGCGCTGGAGCTGCTGGCCCAGACCGGGCCGATGGCGGTGTCGAGTGCCAACATCACCTCCATGCCGCCGGCGGTGACCGCGCAGCAGGCCTATGAGCAACTGGGCGAATCGGTGTCGGTCTACCTCGACGGCGGCGAGGCGCCCGCGGGCCAGGCCTCGACGATCGTGGACCTGACCGGGCCGGTGGCCGTGGTGCTGCGCCAGGGCGCGGTCAGCATGGCCGCGCTGCGTGAGGTGCTGGACACCGTGGAGCTGCCCGGCCAGCCGTCCTGATCGGCGAGCGCCGGGTCGGCTAATCTCTGGGTGGGGCGTTGGCGCCGGTCAGGTGCCTGGTTGCCGCGGCCCGAGTTCAGCGGCACAGTCCAATCTCAAGTTCAGCGGCACAGTCCAATCTCAACAGTCCAATCTCAGCAGTCGAAGCTCAGCAGTCGAACCTCAGCTATCGAATCTCAACAGTCGAAGCTCAGCAAAGGGAGTGTCGCGCGGATGCCTGACCAGTACTGGGGACCGGACTTCGAGTCGCTGCAGAAAGTTGATCCCGAGATCGCGAGCGTGGTGCTGGACGAACTCGACCGGCTGCGCGGCGGGCTGCAACTGATCGCCAGCGAGAACTTCACCTCGCCGGCGGTGCTGGCCGCGCTCGGCAGCACGCTGAGCAACAAGTACGCCGAGGGCTATCCGGGCAAGCGCTACTACGGCGGCTGCGAGGTCGTCGACAGGGCCGAGTCGATCGGAATCGAGCGGGCCAAGTCGCTGTTCGGCGCCGATCATGCCAATCTGCAGCCGCACTCCGGGGCCAGCGCGAACCTCGCGGTGTACGGGGCGTTCCTGCGGCCGGGTGACACCGTGCTGGCCATGTCGCTGCCGCACGGCGGCCACCTCACCCACGGCACCAAGGTGAGCTTCTCCGGCAAGTGGTTCAACGCCGTCAGCTACGGCGTGAACCCCGAGTCCGAGGACATCGACTACGACCAGGCCCGGTCACTGGCCCGGGAGCACCGTCCGAAGATGATCATCTGTGGTGGCTCGGCCATTCCGCGGCTGATCGACTTCTCGGCGTTCCGGGAGATCGCCGACGAGGTAGGCGCGATCCTGATGGTGGACGCCGCGCACTTCATCGGACTGGTGGCCGGCAAGTCGATCCCGTCGCCGGTGCCCTACGCCGACGTCGTCACCTTCACGACCCACAAGGTGCTGCGCGGCCCCCGCGGTGGCGCCCTGGTGTGCAAGGCCGAGCATGCCGCCAAGCTCGACAAGGCGGTCTTTCCGATGATGCAGGGCGGCCCGCTGATGCATGCGATCGCGGCCAAGGCGGTCAACTTCGCCGAGTGCGCGACGCCGGAGTACCAGGCCTACACCAGGCAGGTGATCAGTAACGCGCAGGCGCTGACCGCCGGCCTCGCCGAGCTCGACATGCGGCCGGTCACCGGCGGCACCGACACCCACCTGGCGCTGCTGGACCTCACCGATGTCGGGGTGACCGGCCGGGACGCCGAGGCCCGCTGCGATGCCTCCGGAATCGTGCTCAACAAGAACGCCATTCCCAATGACCCGGCGCCGCCGTCGATCGCGTCCGGGATCCGCGTCGGCTCGCCGTCGGTGACGACGCAGGGCATGACCGAGCCGCAGATGCGCCAGATCGCCCAGCTGATCGGGCGGGCGGTGACCAGCGACGACGAGGCGGTACACGCCGACGTGCGTTCCGAAGTGGGCACCCTGGTGGCCGCCCACCCCGCCTACCCCCAGGGCTGAGCACCAAGGCCGCCACGTCGTGCACCCATCCCGCGAGTACGCGCTGGTCGGTCTGATCGCCGCCCTCGCGACGTTCCTGTGCACCCCGCTGGCGCGCCAGGTCGCCACCCGCTGGGGGGCGATGGCCAAGCCCCGGGACCGCGACGTGCACGCCGTGGACACCCCGCGGCTCGGCGGAGTCGCGTTGCTGGCCGGCTTCGCGGTGGCGATGCTGGTCGCGCACGCCCTGCCCACCCTGCGCGCGACCTTCAGCCATGGCAGCGAGATCACCGGCGTGTTGTGGGCCGGCCTGATCATCTGTGCCGTCGGCGTGCTGGATGACCGGTACGAGCTCGACTCCCTGACCAAGTTCGCCGGCCAGGTCACCGCCGCCGCGGTGATGTCGATCGTCGGCGGCATCCAGTTGCTCTACATCTACGTGCCATGGGGCAACATCGGCACCATTCCGCTGGATCGCGACGCCAGTGTCGAGCTGACCATCCTGCTGACGGTGCTAATGATCAACGCCATCAACTTCATCGACGGGCTGGACGGGCTGGCCGCTGGCGTTACGGCCATCCAGGGCATAGCCTTCTTCGGCTACAGCTACCACCTGGCCCAGGTCGGCAACACCGACATCGCGCTGGCGCCGACGCTGATCTGCGCCGGCCTGGTCGGAGCCTGTGTCGGCTTCCTGCCGCACAACTTCGCCGCCGCCAGGATCTTCATGGGCGATTCCGGCTCGATGCTGGTCGGCCTGGTGCTGTCCGCCGGTGCCACCACCGCCTCGTCCCAGGCCGACCCGCAGTCGCTCGGAATCAAGGGCGCGCTGCCGCTGTACCTGCCACTGATCCTGCCGCTGGCCGTCCTGGCGCTGCCGCTGTTCGACCTGCTGCTCGCGGTCGTTCGCCGATTGCGCCGGGGCCAGTCACCCTTCGCCCCGGACAAGGAGCACCTGCACCACCGGCTGATGGAGCTCGGGCACAGTCACCGCCGGGCCGTCCTGCTGCTGTACTTCTGGTCGGCCGTGCTGGCCTTCGGAGCGGTGGCGATGGCGATCAGCAAGGGGCCTTGGCTGGTGCTGGCGGTGGTGGCCGGACTGCTCGCGGCCGGGTTGCTGGCGACCGCCATTCCACGGCTGCGCTCGGCCCGACCGTGACGAGGCCTGGGGCCGCCACGCTGCGCTGGCTACTGATGGGTCTCGCGGCGCTGCTGGGCCTGCTGGGGTTCGCACTCGCCTCCGCGGCCGGCCTGCGCGCCGGTCTGAGCTTCGTCGGCGGCGTGGCACTGGTGGCGGCGTCGTTCGAGTTCGGGGCGTTCAACATCCGCTTCGCCGGTCGCTACCTGCCCGGTATGACGCTGATCGTAGCGATGCTCAGCTATCTGACCACGGCGGTCGCGCTCGCGCTGGTACTGGTGGCCTCCAGCCCCCGCGTGGTCGACGGGCTGGCGGTCGCGGTGGGCCTGTTCGCGGGGCTGGCGATCTGGCTCGGCGGCGAGTTGGTGGCGTCCCGGCTCGTGCAGGAGCACCGCTGAAAGCCTGTTAGCATTCCCTTACAAATGCACAGCCCGCCAGCCCCGGACGCCCCCGAAGAGGGCGGCGGTGACCCGTGGGCTGCCTTCGGCTATCTTGTAGCCGGGGTGCTTTTCTATGGGTTCGTGGGCTGGCTGCTGAGCATTTGGCTGCACGCCGACTTCTGGATTCCGATCGGCATCCTGGTCGGAGCCGGTTTCGGGATGTACATGGTGTTCGCCCGGTACCGCATCAAAGCGCCCCCGGTCGAACACCGCACGACGAGTACTCCGTCCAGGACACGTACGACGTCTGATGACGAGGCAGCCCGAACAACGCGGCCAGATAGTGATGACCGAGGAGAGACTGCGTGAGCCACACCGGCCAAGTCCTGGCAAACGAAGGATTTCACGCGCCTGGACCCGCTGACTTCTTTTTGCCAGATTTCACAGGCACTTCCTGGAATGCACACGGTTACCAGGTGCTGCTGACCAAGGCGTCCGGGCTGCTGTTGCTGGGTGCCGTGGTGGCCTACCTCTTCCTGGCGGCGACCTCCCGCCGCGGCGCCGTGGTGCCGACCAGAAGCCAGTATCTCGGCGAGCAGGCCTACAACTTCGTCCGCAACGGCATCGCCCAGGACATCATCGGCGGCAAGGAGTACCGCCGCTACGTCCCGCTGCTGGTGTCGCTGTTCTTCTTCGTGATGGTGAATAACCTCTTCGGCGTGGTGCCGTTCCTGACGTTCTCGCCGTTCTCCCGGGTCAGCTTCGCCTACGGACTGGCGTTGCTGGTGTGGTTGATCTACAACGGTGTCGGAATCATGCAGAAGGGCTTGCTCGGTTACCTCAAGCACACCACCGTGCCGGCCGGTGTGCCGGTCTGGATCCTGCCGCTGCTGATCCCGCTGGAGTTCCTGTCCAACATCCTGATCCGGCCGATCACGCTCTCGTTGCGGTTGTTCGCCAACATGTTCGCCGGCCACCTGCTGCTCATCCTGTTCTCCACCGGTGGCGCCTACCTGCTGATCCACGCGACGGGCTCGCCGGTGCTCAAGCCGGCCGGCCTGCTCGCCTTCGCTCTGGGGGTGGCGATCGGTTTTCTGGAAATCGTCGTAGCCCTGTTGCAGGCTTACGTCTTCACGCTGCTGACCGCGCAGTACATCTCCGGCGCGCTGGCCGCCGACCACTGAGTTTCTCCGTTATCCCCGGCATCACCCGCTTTCCCGCGCACCGTGCGCACCACCGATTAATGGTCACGATCGGCCACGCAGGCCGAGAAACGAAAGGAACCCCCATGGGCGGCTCGCTCAACATGGTTGGCTACGGCCTGGCGGCTATCGGCCCCGGCATCGGCATCGGCCTGATCTTCGCTGCCTACATCAACGGCACCGCACGTCAGCCTGAGATGCAGAGCCGGTTGCAGCCGATCGCGATCCTCGGCTTCGCCCTCGCCGAGGCGCTGGCCATCATCGGCATCGCGCTCGCCTTCGTGATCAAGGCCAGCAACTCCTAAAGCAGCGTCACCGATCTGTAGGGGGTGCACATGAATTCGACTCTGCTCGCCGCGGACGAACCGAACCCGTTGGGCTTCAATCTGCCTGAGTTCATCCTGGTACTGGTCATCTTCGCGATCCTGTTCTACCTGATCCGCAAGTTCGTCGTGCCGCAGTTCGAGAAGGCCTTCGAGGCCCGTCGGGACGCGATCGAGGGCGGCATCGCCCGAGCCGAGCAGGCCCAGGCCGAGGCCGCGCGGTTGCTGGAGCAGTACAACGCACAGCTGGCCGAGGCACGCACCGAGGCGGCTCAGATTCGCGAGGGTGCCCGCGCCGAGGCGCAGCGCATCGTCGAGGAGCTGCGCGGCCAGGCCCAGCAGGAGTCGGCCCGGATCGTGGCCCGCGGCGAAGAGCAGCTCGCGGCCCAGCGTGGCCAGGTGGTGCGCGAGCTGCGCGGTGAGATCGGCACCCTGGCGGTCGAGCTGTCGGAGAAGATCGTGGGCCAGCGGCTGTCCGACGACGCCGCGATCCGCGGCACCGTGGACGCCTTTCTCGCCGACATCGAGCGGCAGCAGGCAGGCGAGCAGCGATGATCCACGCCGCCTCGCGCGCATCCCTGGCCGAACTGCGCGAGCGGCTGAGCACGGTGCTGCCCCAGCTGCCCGGTGCCGCCGCGACCACCCAGCGGAGTCTTGCCGCCGAGCTGTACGCCGCGGCGGCGCTGCTGGCCGGTCAGACCCAGCTGCGGCGGGCACTGGCCGACGCCTCGACCGATGCCTCGGCGCGCGGTGAGCTGGCGCGGTCGCTGTTCGCCGGCCGGGTTGGCACCATCGCGGTGCGGTTGATCACCGACGCGGTGGCGATGCGCTGGTCATCTCCGTGGGATCTGACCGACGGCCTGGAGATCGTGGCCGACGAGGCACTGCTGGCCGCCGCCGAGCAGGAAGGCAGGCTCGACACCGTCGAGGACGAGCTGTTTCGGTTCGAGCGGATTCTGGCCAATGCCGACCAGCTGGTTGCGGCGCTGGACGCGACCGGCGTGCCCGCCGAGCGCCGGCGCGGCCTGCTGCGGTCGCTGCTTGGCGACAAGGTCCAGCCCATCACGGCCGAGCTGCTCGATCACGCCGTGGCCAGCGGCCGCCGGCCGAACCTGATGCTGGCAATCGATGACCTGCTGCAGGCCAGCGCGGCGCGCCGCGAACGTTCGGTCGCCCGGGTGCTCTCGGCAACCGAGCTGACGCCGCAGCAGACCGAGCGGCTGGCGGCGGCCCTCACCCGCCTCTACGGTCGAGAGATAAACGTTCGAACCGCGGTCGATGAGAGCGTGCGTGGTGGTCTGGTGGTCCGGGTCGGTGACGAGGTCATCGACGGCAGCGTGGCCACCAGGCTGGCCGCCGCCAAGGCTGCCTTCGCGGGCTGAGAACTCACTGATAGCTCCAACGATGATCGAGATTGAGGAACCAACATGGCTGAGCTGACGATCTCTGCCGAAGAGATCAGGACCGCGCTCGAGGGCTACGTGTCCTCGTACTCGCCGCAAGCCTCGCGTGAGGAGGTCGGTGTGGTCGCCGACGTCGGTGACGGCATCGCCCACGTCGAGGGCCTGCCCAGCGTGATGACCAACGAGCTGCTGCGTTTCGAGGGCGGCACGTTGGGCCTGGCCCTCAACCTCGACGTGCGCGACATCGGTGTCGTGATCCTGGGTGACGACTCCGCGATCTCGGAGGGCCAGCCGGTCAAGCGCACCGGCGAGATCCTCTCGGTGCCGGTCGGCGACGCCTTCCTCGGCCGGGTCGTCAACCCGCTCGGCACGCCGATCGACGGCCTCGGCGAGGTCGCATCCGACGCCCGCCGCGCCCTGGAATTGCAGGCGCCCACGGTGGTGCAGCGCCAGGAGGTGCGCGAGCCGCTGCTGACCGGCATCAAGGCCATCGACGCCATGACCGCCATCGGCCGCGGCCAGCGCCAGCTGATCATCGGCGACCGGCAGACCGGCAAGAGCACCGTGGCCCTCGACGCGATCATCAACCAGCGCGACAACTGGGCGACCGGTGACCCGAAGAAGC
>JAABUK010013377.1_pt1 | contig 10249 bp, 9 predicted proteins | sample 5559141 | NCBI WGS metagenome assembly JAABUK01 (sample SAMN10711869, study PRJNA513367) | rock metagenome | isolation source: Antarctica rocks | place: Antarctica: Victoria Land, Pudding Butte nord | collected 2016-01-03 | reverse complement strand
CGAGGGGTTGAAGGAGGAGGCAGTCCGCAGCGTGCGAGCGGTGTGTCAGGATGTCGAGAGGCTGAAGACGATCTGCAACGCCGAATATCTCAAGCAAAGGGCATGAACTTTTCGGAAAGCGTATCAGCCCGCTCGACCGGGGGGTGATCTACGCCCAAGCCCACATCCGGGGCGGCGGCGACCTCGGCGAGCCCTGGCACGACCAGGGCAAGATGATGGCCAAGCGGAACACCTTCACCGACTTCATCGCCGTGGCCGACCACCTCGTCGCCAAGGGGTACACCTCGCATCAAAAATTGGCGATCCGGGGTGGCAGCGCCGGCGGCCTCCTGATCGGCGCCGCGGTGAACCTGAGGCCCGACCTCGCTCGCGTCGCGGTCCTGGAGGTCCCCTTCGTCGACGTGCTGAACACCATGCTCGACGCCTCGCTGCCCCTGACCGTCCAGGAGTACCTGGAGTGGGGCAACCCGAACGTGAAGGCCGAGTTCGACTACATGAAGACCTACTGCCCTTACACGAACCTGGCGAAAGGGCCCTATCCCTCGATCCTGGTCCGCACCTCGCTCAACGACAGCCAGGTGATGTACTGGGAGCCCGCGAAGTACGTGGCGAAACTCCGCACCCTGAAGACCGACGCGAACCCCTTGCTCCTGAAGGTCAACATGGACGCGGGCCACGGCGGGGCCTCGGGCCGGTTCGACGCCTTGAAAGAACAGGCCTTCCTCGACGCCTTCCTGCTCGACCAATTGGGGGTTGACCGATGAACGCGACCGCAGGCCTGATCGCCGCGACGCTGGCGCTCGCCGCCTTCGCCGGGGCGGCCCATGCCCAAGGACAGGGGCCGAGATTCGCCGTGAAGCTCGGCCCCCACGCCGGCCCCGGGCCGGTCGACGGCCGATTGCTGGTGATGCTCTCGACCGACCCGGCCGAGGAGCCGCGCTTCCAGATCACCGACGCGGTGAAGACCCAGCAGGCCTTCGGCGTCGACCTCGAAGGGGCCGACCCGGCCGGGGTCGTGGTCGTCGACGCCTCGGCCCTCGGCTACCCGCTGGCAAGCCTCGGGCAGGTCCCCCGGGGTCGGTATCGGGTCCAGGCGCTGCTGCATCGGTACGAGACCTTCCGCCGGGCCGACGGGCATACGGTCAAGATGCCGATGGACCGGGGCGAGGGGCAGCAGTGGAACCAGGCCCCCGGCAACCTCTACAGCACGCCGGTCGAGGTCGAGGTCGACCCCGACCGGGCCGGGCCGGTCGAGATCACACTCGACAAGGTGATCCCGCCGATCCCCCCGCCCGATACGACGAAGTACATCAAGCACGAGCGGATCGAGAGCCCGAGCCTGACGAAGTTCTGGGGCCGGCCGATGCACCTCGGCGCCCATGTCCTTTTGCCCGAGGGGTTCGCCGAGCACCCCGAGGCCCGCTACCCGCTGGTGATCTACCATGGCCACCACCCCGAGACCTTCGGGGGCTTCCGGGAGGCCCCGCCCGAACCGAACCTCAAGCCGGATTACAGCGAGCGGTTCCACCTCGCCGGCTACAACCGGATCGTCCAGGAGCACGCCCACGACTTCTACAAGGAGTGGACCGGGCCGGGCTACCCCCGGATCATCCTCGTCGAGATCCAGCACGCCAACCCGTTCTACGACGACTCCTACGCCGTCAACTCGGCCAACCTCGGCCCCTACGGCGACGCCATCACGCATGAGCTGATCCCGTTCCTGGAGCAGAAGTACCGGGGGATCGGCCAGGGCTGGGCGCGGTCGCTCTACGGCGGCTCGACCGGAGGCTGGGAGGCCCTCGCCGCGCAGGTCTTCTACCCCGACGAGTACAACGGCTGCTACGCCGCCTGCCCCGACCCGATCGACTTCCGGGCCTACACCGTCGTCAACCTCTACGAAGACAAGAACGCCTACCACGCCGAAGGGCCGTGGCGCCAGGTCAAGCGGCCCGGCATGCGGGATGACCGGGGGCACGTCTCCACGACCCTCGAAGACATGAACCGGCGGGAACTCGTCCTCGGCACCAAGGGCCGATCCGGCCAGCAATGGGACACCTGGGAGGCGGTCTTCTCCCCGGTCGGCCCCGACGGCTACCCGAAGCGGATTTGGGACAAGCAGACCGGCGCGATCGACCCGGCCGTCGCCGCCTACTGGCGGGACCACTACGACCTGGCCCACATCATCCGGCGCGACTGGCCGAAGCTCGGCCCCAAGCTCGAAGGGAAGATCCACCTCTACGTCGGCGAGGCCGACAACTACTACCTGAACAATGCCGTCCACCTCGCCGAGGAGGTCTTCGACGGCCTCAAGAATCCGAGCTATGGCGGCGAGGTCGCCTACGGCTGCCGCGACGAGCATTGCTGGAACGGCGACCCGACCCGGCCCAACGCGACCTCGCGGCTCCGCTATCACCAGTTGTACGCGTTGAAGATCGTCGACCACCTGCTCAAGACCGCCCCGCCCGGCGCGGACCTGACGAGCTGGCGCTACTGACCGGGACGGCCCTCCCGCTTCGGTTGGCCCCGACCTGAAAGGGCTGGCCAAGCCCGCCCGGGTCTGGCATCGTATCAAAGGGGGCGGGACCTTGGCCGGGGCGGCGACCCGGCACCCGCACCCGACCGCAGGGGAGAGGTTTCCGCGATGCCCTCGACGACCGTCCGTTGCAACGTCGCCGGTTGCGGCGAGCCCGCCGCCTACAAGATCGCCGCCCCCTGGAGCGACGGGGCGTTCACCGAGCTGAAGACTTACGGCCACGCCTGCTCGGAACACCTCGGCCTGGTCTTCCGCGAATCCGAGCAGCGCCGCGAGGCTTACGTCCCCCTGCCGAGCGAGACCGTCGAGGAGATCGGCATCTACCGCTACGAGCAGGGCAAGCGCGACCGGCAGCTCCAGCGGCTCTGGGGGCTCGAAGAGAACTACCGATCCTGATCGACGGGGGCCCCGCCCATGAATCTTGCCCTGAAGTCCCGACCGGCCGCCCTCCTCGTGCTCCTGTGGTTCGGAGGAAATTCGCGGGCCGACGACCCCGGCCGGGCCCTGTTCGTGGTCATCAAGGCCGGGCCGTACGACCGGGAGGGGATGCCGGTCCGGTTCGAGGTCCCCGCCGATCGGTTCGGGCCGGCCGTCCGGGAGGCGATCCAGGCCGGCCCGGTCGCCGTGGGCGTCACTCTCGACCCGCTCCCCCCGGGCTCGTTTGCCGCGGGCACAATGGCCCAGGTCGGTCGAGGAAGCGACGACTCCCGGGCCGTCATCACGCTGTCTCACTTCGAAATGCCGAAGTCGGGCGCGATGCGCTACCGGATCGGCGTCGACACGCCGGTGCACCTTCGGAACGCACAAGGCCAGGCCGTGTTCCCGTTCGAAGGCTGGTCGTTCCGGCGGGCGTCGCCCGGCTCGCTCGACCTCCGGTTCGGCGACCGACCCGTTTTTACCTACAACGCCTCGCCGGTGTCGAGCCCGAAGTACGGGCCGATCCAGGCCCGGGACGCCTACATCCACCCGGCCTATTCCCCCTCGGGTGCCCTGGTGACGGGGGACTTCTCGTCGTCGCACCCGCACCATCGGGGGTTCTTCCTGGCGTATGAGCGGACGAGGTGGGGCGACCTCACGCCCGACTTCTGGAATATCCACGTCGGGACCGGCAAGATCCACGCCGACGGGCTCGACGAGCCGGTCGTCGGGCCATTCACCGTTCGATTCTCGGCGCGGCATCGCTGGGAGGCGAAGGATAAAGCGACGGGAAAAGGGACGGTCGTCCTCCGCGAGCGCTGGGACGTCGAGGCGTACCACATCCCCGGCTCGCCCTACCGGCTGTTCGACCTGACCTCGACCCAGCAGGCCGTCGACCACCCCCTGGAGATCCTGCCTTACCGCTACGGAGGGATGGCCTACCGGGGGCCCGAGCCGTTCGTGAAGGGGACGCTGGACGTCCTGACCAGTGAGGGGAAGCACCGCAAGGACGGCGACCAGAAGCCCGCCCGGTGGGTCGACCTGACCGGCCCGGTCGCCGAGGGTTCGGACCTTTACGCCGGGGCGATGATCGCGGACCATCCCTCCAACCCGCGTTATCCGAACGTCGCCCGGATCCACCCGACGAGCTTGCCGTTCTTCTGCTTCGTCCCGGCTTACGACAAGCCACTGACGATCGCCGTGGACGCCCCGACGGTGTTCCGCTACCGGATGATGATCCACGACGGTCGGCCCGACCCGGCGCTCGACGAGCGGGTCGCCCGCTACTTCGCCGAGCCGCCCGAAGTCGTCGTGGAATGAGCGGGAAGGGGGGGCTCGGTTCGCCTCCCCGTCCACTACGACCGGCCCGACCGGCGCACGCTCTCTAACAGGGCGGGGGCCCGCCATTTCCGCCGCCGGCATGTGGGCCGGGGTCGGGGGCATCGACGATAGAACACTCGGTCAAACTTGCCTCGACGCACCGGCGAGGAGCCGGGGAACAGGGGTGGGGTTGGGTCCGCGGGATGCGTCGTGGCCAAGTCCGGCCGCGCCGTCCGGATGGAGTCGTCTCCCGGGTCCGAGACCCGGCGGGATCGGAACGGCCCCGGCGACCATGCCCCGAGCAGCGGGCCCTCCTCCCGAGGGGAGGCCCGTCGGCGGCAGGGTCGGGGGTCGACGTTCAAGGAGGGAAACAGGAAGTGAACATCGTCACGACCCGCTTCGGCCTGATCCAGGTCCAGGAGTCGGATCTCTTCCGCATTCCGGATGGCCTGGTCGGGTTCCGCGCCTTTACGCAGTTCGTCATGATCACCGACCCGGTGACGGCGGGCCTGACGTGGTTGCAATCCGCGACCGCGCCGGAGCTGGCCTTCGGCCTGATCGCCCCCCCCCTGGCGATCGGCGACTACCGGGTCGAGCTCCGACCGGCCGACCGGACGGCCCTGGAGCTCGACGAGGAGCGTGCAGCGCTGACCTACGTGATCCTCAACCGCGGCGACGGGGGCGGCCTGACGGTCAACCTCCAGGGGCCGCTGGTCTTCAACCCGGCCCGCCGGCTCGGCCGCCAGCTCGTGCTGACGTCCAGCCGCTACGCGGTCCGCTATCCGCTGACCGGCCACAACCAGGCCGCCAGCCCGACCTTGCTGCCCGGGCCGTCGTCGCTCCGAGCGACGGCATGATTCGCCGGGTGGCGACACCGGCGAAGTCACAACCCCGAGCCCCGTCGTGGTAACCGAGCGCCCGGGCAACGTGATCACGGACGGTCACGGGTCTCGTTGGCAGGAGGAAGGAGCCCGAAGATGCTGGTACTGTCCCGACACCGCGACGAAAGCATCATCATCGGCGATGACATCGTCATCACCGTGGTGGACATCCGGGGCGACAAGGTCCGATTGGGCATCGCGGCCCCCATCGAGATCTCCGTACACCGCCAGGAAGTGTACGAGGCCATCCAGCGCGAGAACCGGCAGGCGAGCCGACTGGAACCCCAGGACGCCCGCCAGCTAGAAAACGTCATCCCCCCACTCCGACGCGACCTGCGTCGCCCCCGGACCGAAGGGCTCTGATCTCGCGAGGCGCGAGATGGTCGCGGGGGCCCGCCCCCCGCCGCCCCTCCGACCCCTCCCAGATCCACACCCTCACCGGGCGATCGTCCCTCGGCCTCGGCCAGAGGGGCGGTCGCCCGGATCGCTTCACGCCACCCTTCAGGGAGTTCCCGTTATGTCATCCGGCCCAATCTCGCCGATACAACTCGCTAGCTGGCCCGTGGTCAGGTGAGGGCCGTTCGATATCCCGTTCTCTCGCTCAACGCGAAAGATGTAGATCGTGCGACCGACTCGGGCGACGGCATTCTCGGGCCTGAGCCAAGGCGAGCGGAGGATGCCGGAGGCGGACGCGCCGGCTCCTCCCACGATTTGGCAAGGAAGCCCATGCAGGACGTTCGAACTGACGGCGAAGTAGAAAGGCCCGACCGTCCCCTCGGGGAGCTCGTGCGGGTGTCGGAACAAGCTGGCCGGTGGCAGGCAAGTCTCCAGCCCGATCTCCGCGGGGTTCATCGGCTCGGAGTACGCGACGGCCAGCGGGCGCATCCGCGGGTTCTCGTCGGCCCATCGCTTCAACCGGAAGAGATCCTGGCCCCAATCGTAATTGTTTCCCAGGAACGAACGTTGAGCCCCGTCGCTGCCCCCCGCCAGCGCATTCCCAAAGCTCAGGTAAGAGGGGCGGATGGACATCACGGCCAACCCATTTAATCCCAGGCAGATTGCCAGGAGAATCCGACCCGGAGTGTCTGCCAAGGCCACCCGGACCACCCTCCCTGCCGCGATCAGGAGGAAGGGGAGCGCGGGGAGAGCGTAGCGATAGGCGAAGTTCAACCCGCCAGCCTGGGAGCAGAGAAAACCGATCAAGACGACGGGAGGGATCAATGGCAGCACCTCGCCGGGCTCCGAGCGGCGATGACGGAGCCAGTACCAGGCCGATGAGGCGAGCAGGAGCAGCGTACCCTCGGGCATCTTCAGGACCAGGATCTTCAACGGGCTATACCAGAATCCCCCGTCGACGATGCGACCGCCACTGAGGTTCGCGAACCGGCCGAGTTGCTGTTCGTTGAGTTGGGAATCGAAGCCGACGAGGAAATCGGACGGCACGGGGATCGGGAGCCGACCGAGCGGGGTGCCTTGAAACCGGTTGCCGACCAAGTCGCCCGCATGCATGCCCGGGCTCCCCGAGAGCAAGGGGCTGGTGAAGGTGAGTGAGCCGAGGGGGCTCCACGTCCCCCGGAATCCATACAACAGGTTGACGATCAGCAGGGCCGCGATCGGTAGGGTCGCCAAATTGACGAACCCACGCCACGAGGGCCGGGCCAGCGACCGGAGGCGAGGCCATTCGTCGACCACCGCCATCGCGACCCAGGCCGGCACGAGCAGCATCAGGGTGAACTTGGTGCCCACGGCGAGCCCGAGCCCCAACCCCGCCAGCAAGGCTGAACGGCCCGACGGGTCGCGTAGGTAGCCCCAAAACCAGTAGGTCGAGAGCAGGCCGAAGAACGCGGCGGCCACGTCGGTCGTTGCGGCCGTTGAATGGGCCAGAACGTTGGGATCGACGAACCAGAGCGAAGCACAGATCGCCGCGGTCGCGGCGCCGTACAGGCGACTGGCCCAGAGGAAGACCAGGGCGCCGCAGGCGACCGACAACCCGACGACCACGAATCGCCCCCAGGCGAACATCAGCAGGCAGCGACCGGGGTTCGCCTTGCGGAAGTCCTGGGCGACGTCCCATTCCCAACGCCGGACGATCCCGACGCGCGAGAAATCCATCTTCGCGCCCATCAAGACCGCCGGGATCGCGATCAGGTCGCGCGCCAGCGGCGGATTCTCGTCGTACATGGAATACAGGCCATGACGCAGGTAGGCGATCCCCGCCGGCAGGTGGGCGTATTCGTCGATCATCAGCGAGTTCGTCGTGATCGACTCGGTCGCCAGGAGTTCGAACGCCAACAGCACGCCGAAGAGCGCGACCAGCGGCTTGACTCGGAACGATCGGATCATGGTTCCCTGCCCCGGCGAGGAGACGTGACGGTCGATACGGGTCGTGCCCGGATCATCCCCGGCGGCGATGGAGGAAGAACCCCACGCCCAGGGCGATCGCGCCGAGCAGCAGCGCGGCGGACGAATAGGATACGCTCCAGCCGCCCGGGTCGACGGCCTGGATCGGGGTGGCGGTCGTGGCCGTCTTCTGGACCGGCTTCTTGGGGGACACCACCTTGTTGGCGACGTAGTCGAGGACCCTGGTCTGGTCCGTAATCGCCGGCCAGAACGTCGTCGCGGGATACGCGCGGTCGAAGCTGACCTCGTCCACGACGTCGTGGTGTCGCATCACCGGCCGCCCGGGATTCGGGCCATCGGGGTTGTAAGTTAATATTTCGGACTTCAGGACCAGGTGATGGCCCTCGACGGTGTCCACCGACTCGGCGTTCCAGACGGAATTGGGCGCCTCGCGGGACCAATCCTGTTGATTCCTGTAGAACTCAGAGCGGAGCGTCAACCCGGTCTCGCGGTCGAGCCAGTAGACGTGCAACCCCGGGTCCTTCTCACCCTGGACCCGGCTGAACAGGAAGCGGTCGCAGTCCCGGCCCAGCCGACGCTCTTCACCGATTGAGCTCGCGCCGGCCAAAACTTCGGGCAGCGGCTTCAGGCCGACGTAGAGGGACTTTAAGGGTTCGGGACGATGGGTGTAGCCGCCATTCTCCTGGCCGAAGTAGCGCTTGATAGCCACCTGCTCTTGACCGGGCTGGTCGTTCGTGTCGTTGCGGAGGAGCTGCGCGCACCTCGACCCGTCGGTGTATTCGATCCCGATCCCGGTGCCGGGGTCGTTGTCGGGATTCAATCGATATTCGTACATCCTCTGGTCGGCTGCGGTCTCGATGTAACGGTAGGTGGCGTGGAAGGTCCGGGGCTGGGACGGCATGCGTTGCGGGTCCGTGTTTTCGAAGTCCTCGCTGATCCGGAACTCGATCGCCTTCCAAGAGCCCAACTCCCAGGCGATCTTCTTGGCGGCGGATTCGGCGGGATTCGACATCGCTCGGCTCCTCGCTGTACGGCATATCTACAACGATTTGGGCCACGCCGCGCCCCGGTCATGGCGCGGCGTGGGGATGGCCAGGGCCCCGCGTCGTTGGCCCAACGCGGGGCGATCGATCAGGATGCGGGGTGTCATTCGCAAATGGCGATCGAAGAGCTGCAATTGCCGCCCGTCAGCCCACCGTTTGGGCCGCACTTCTGCCACTTGCCGCAATCCATGTTGTCGCTCGTGCAGGTCTGACTCTTATACCCATCGACGCAGCCGCCGACCTTGAAGTTGCCCGGGGGCGAGGTGGTGCCGTCGCAGCCAAGGCCACCCGATGCCTGTGTGCCACCGGCCACGCAGGAGTAGCAGCCGCTGAAGCCGGCGGCGGCGCTGCAGGTTTGACTCAGGTTGGGCGTCTGGGCCATCACCAGGGACGGAATCCCGGGCAGCCCCAGACCCATCATCATCGCCATCACCGCCATCGAGGCCGCGCACAAGCCGGCCAGGCCTTTGAAGTCGCCCTTCATCGCAGTCCCTCCCCTTCCCTTGAGGCAAGCCACAGGATCGGCGCGGCCTTCAGATACGCACCGTTTGGAGCCGGCGGGGCCGCGAGCCCCGATCGGCGTCCAAATTCGCGGAGAGAGGACCCATCGCGCCAGGGCCGACGACGACCGGAACCACACCATCCGCGTCTCTCCACGCGGCAGGCCGAGGACCAGGCCAAGGCGTCCGGACCCATCGTGGATCATCCACCCTCGCTGATTTCACGCACGAAGAGAAGAAAGATCGAAAACCATGAGGCTACCGTCAGTCGGCCGGCCCCGAGACCAACTCGCCGCCGCCGCGAGTTCCCAGGGCTCGCCAGGTTGCCGTGGCGATGGTCGAGGCGACCCAGCGAACCGAGCCGTCAGCCATCGCGGCGTTGACCCCGCCCGGATGGTCGCTCCTCGCGGCGAAGATCCCGTCTCCGTTGAGATGCGCGTTCCCGCAATCCGGGACCAGGCTGTTTGGCGGCACCGACGTATAGAAGGTCGAGAACCGCGCGCCGGTGATCAGCCAATCCCGCCCGGAGTCGAAGACGGCCGCGCGGGCCGATACGGGCGGCAACGACGAGCAGAGCGAGACCCACTCGTCGGCCGTCGCGGATCGGTCGGAGGGGACCATCACGCCACCCACCCAATCGCGGGCGGGATTGTAGGGTCCGAGACCGCTCCCGACCCGCTTCTCGGAGAACGCGATCGTGTTCGCCATCCCGTCGGTGAACGCCGAGAGTGGCAGGACCTCGAAGGACTCGCCGAAGGCACCGTACCCGGACTCTCGCGGCCGTCGCCACCCGGGACCGATCGAGACAAATTCGCCGAGGCCGACGTTGCCGCGATAGCTCTGGCAGCCCGCCGCCGAGGCCGCGAGCGGGTCGGACGGGCAGAGGAAGCTCGACGTCGTCCAGCCCCGCGCCGTCATGTTCTCGGGCGGTAGCTCTTCCGAGAAGACCATCACCACGTCGAAGTTGATCGCATTGTAGAGGTTTGACGCCTCCAGGAAGCCGAGCAACTGGCAGTGGAGCGAGGCCTGGCTGAACTTGAGCCGGGGCCGTGGGCTGATCTCGTGAAAGGTGACGCGAGCCGGGAAACCGTTGAAGGTCGAGGCGAAGTTGTTCGTCGCCAGGGCGAGCTGGCGCAGGTTGTGGGCGCATTGCGACCTCCGGGCCGCCTCGCGGGCCGACTGCACGGCCGGCAG
>JAABUK010013376.1_pt1 | contig 10250 bp, 11 predicted proteins | sample 5559141 | NCBI WGS metagenome assembly JAABUK01 (sample SAMN10711869, study PRJNA513367) | rock metagenome | isolation source: Antarctica rocks | place: Antarctica: Victoria Land, Pudding Butte nord | collected 2016-01-03 | reverse complement strand
GTGCGTCTCACACATGCAATCACAGCTCTGATTTGAGCATCAAGCTTGGCAGCTCTACACAATAACATGTGAGTTTGAGTGTGCAGGGCATCAATGGTGCCACACACACACACACACACACAGCTGGATGGTAAAGCTTCAGGAGACACACACACACACACACAGCTGGATGGTAAAGCTTCAGGTTACACACACACACAGACACAGCTGGATGGTAAAGCTTCAGGACACACACACACGCACACAGCTGGATGGTAAAGCTTCAGGTTGACTGCTAAAAAAAGCAACTTTGGAGGTGCAGGGTCTCGATCCCTGTACCTCTGACATGCAAAGTCAGCGCTCTACCATATGAGCTACACCCCCAGACACTCACAAAGCCTTTGTTAGGTGATTGATGTGATCACTTGAGGACCATGAGAGTGTGAACACAAGCTGTTTTGTGTCTTTATGATACATCTGTCTGATTGAGTGACAATGTGCCTTCAGACACCATCTTTGGCTGTTCAAATGTATCTTGTTTACAAGCAAGCATGGTTCACTCACAATGTCATTCTGCGCTTTCAATGTTTTCAAAAGCTTTTCTTGACAAAAGTTGTAGATGCATCTATCATTGGGTATGACTGGGGTGTAGTCTCAAACCTTAGGCAAGAGTAAACATGGTACAGCCAAAGCTTGCTATGCATTTGTGTATCCTCGAAAAGCAAATTATCAACAATGAAATTTCCACACCATAAGTATACAACTCGGCACAATCCAAACCACAAATATACAAAAATGATGAATCACTCACTCACTCACTCACTCGCTCTCTCAGGTGAGCATACCATTGAGCACAATCTGCTCTGTGAGGTTGTCTACATAGCAGCCCCTCTTCATGTCCTCCCTCAGGTTCAGATTCCCACTGCTGGGCTTCAGCAGATCTGTGATGGTCTCATTGTAGATCTCCAGAAAGCTGCATTTCACACTGTACCGCACCTGGTCTCGTCCCTGCACCACCAGCATCTCACGGCAAAGATGTGCAATGTAAGCATGAGATGACTGCTGTAATTACTAAGGAAATATTACTATTATTGTTGTGCAAGAGAAAGGGGAACAGATTATGCTTTTTGGCATTGATCAGAGAGAAAGCAACATGTACCCCCAGGGCGAGGTCAGTTCAGCTTCCCTGGCCTTGCCCCTGCAGTAACAGCATCTCATATCAGAGATGTGCAATGTCAGCAAGACAGTAAGAAAGAGAACATATCACGCCTTTTTGGCATCGATCAGAAGAAGCACAGAACCCCCCAAGGGTGGGGTAGATTGGGATTCCCGCCCACGCCATGCATCCATGTGTGTGAATGCGCCATGCAAATGTGCATGTCGAGGACTGACACAAATTGCATAGACAACGTTTACAACCGTACATATCAAGATACATGATAGCTTCTGGCTCAAACCTCAAATCAGCTTCACAACATGTACAGCTCAAAACACAGACGCATGTCAAGCTTTGCTCTAGCTGCAGCAAATAATCCTGCTTTCTGGTTGGCACACAGTTTCATGTACAGTCAGACTGCCTGCATGCAATCTGCATGACCTGCTGTACTTACCACATTGTCTTCTTCCTCAGATATGCGCTTGAAGATGTACTCAAACGCTCTTGGCGCCAATCCTCTCTGCAGTACATATGACACTGATTGCTGCATCCTGCTACAGAAAACTGCTGTTGTGCTGACCATTGCCGACATTTTGCATAGCTTGCTAAGCCAGGACAATCACTGTCAGCACAGGCAATCCATCAATAGCATGACCGTGTCACAAACCAGGCGAAGTTCAAAGTGTACAGTAATTGCAACGTGAGCCAAGCATCTGAGCTAATGCGTACAAAGAAAGTCGCATGGCACATTGCATGAGAAAAATTGGCCGTAACTCACATGAAAGAATCAGCTCTACATATGTGCATGGCACATCAGCTTTACATGAGAGCATCAGCATGACGCAACATCCTCAGCATTAAGTAATAGCATCAGCATCACAACATCATACGTATTGGACATGATTGCCATGACTGGCACAAGCGATTGGCCACAGCTAGCAAAAGCTTGTAAAATCTCTCTCTCAGCAGTACATCACATGACAGCTTGCATGACAGGCAGGTGACATGCCAAACGACATCCACTTGCCGCTCAGAGAGGCCCAGACCTTTGCTTGAGCTGATGCTTGCTGTTTCATTGCAAAGTAACACGACATGAAACAGTACAGCACGAGACCACACTTTCCCTCCAGTTTCCCAACCTTGTTTTTGGTGTATAAGTTGTAAAAGACAGCAAAATGCATAGCTCACCTGATCAGAGTGTCCCAGCTGGCCAATCATGGTGTATGTCTTGCCAGCGCCTGTCTGGCCATATGCAAATATGGAGGAGTTGTAGCCCGCCAGGAAGTTCTCCACAATAGGGTGCCCAGCCACTGCACCACACATTGATTTAGTCTTGATAGGCCTATTGTACAAGGCTACCCCGATGATTGCCAGCACAGATTACAAATCCTGTTGAGGCTAAGGCGCTACCCCGTGAGGGGGCATTGGCTCTTGTGTACTGCATCACACATCACTGCCTGTCACTGCTGAGCTGCAATGAGAGAGATGCTGCCATGTCTGATGTCACAAGTATAATTTGGACTACTACTTTTGTGATGCTCAGAACAAGCCTGTCTGAAGGGAGCTGACGTGCATCGCACGCACCTGATGTCTGTTGGCTAAGCCTGTGTTGTTGAATGATGACTTGGTGCATTCACGAGCAATTGCAGCACTGCGTTTGCACGCAGTTACAGCAGAGGGCATCAGCACTTACGCATGAACAGATCATCTTGACTGCCTAGCTCTCCAGAGACATGGTCATATGCAAACTCATACGGCTGAGCGGCCCTCTGGGTAGAGACAGCAACCCCGCGGGCTCCAGACTGGGCCACACACCTTTCTGCCCCCTCCCCCCCTGCAGCAATCGTGACAACAGCAATCATTGGATGCAAGTGCTGCTGGCTCATTGAGCTAGGTCTATTACAATCACATCAACAGCAATCATTGAATGGGTAACTTGGCTCATTGAGCTGGGTCTATAGCAATTATAGCAAAAGCAATCATTGAATGCATAACTTGACTCAAAGAGATGATCCTGGGATGACCAGAAGCACAGCAACCATGAATTGCATGTTTCAGCTCAGTGAGCTGGCTTACATCTCTGTATGGGATGGTTGTCTGCTTGCAATGCTTGATGGGTGCTGCTGAACCTAACCAATCCATTTTAATCATGTCTTTGCTGGTGTAAAATGTGGCATGTAAGACAATGGGGCAGATGGGGGTGCAAGATGACATAGGGCAATGCAGGCAATGCAGGCAATGCTGCAGTTTTGCAGCATGATATAGTTATGAGCAGCTCTAAAACCTGCGTGAGCGTGAGTGTAGCATTGCACTGTAAGCTGCTCATGCATATCGTCGAGCAGAGGAGATGCTACTGACACCATATCCAACTGGACAATGTGCATGTACCCCAAACAAACAAGTTCTGTAATTGGGTTTTTGATGCTCAGTGCTAGTAGTTCCCCATGTGATGACAAAGGAGGCAAAGTGCATTGACAGTGACAAGGGAGAAGTGGACAAGGCACATTGTGACAGGGTGTGTCTTGCTGATGATTGCATGCAACTAGACTCAGATTGTTGCGACTTGCTTGTGCAGCTTGTGGTGCATCATACCTGCATCAGCCTCCATTTGGCTGGGAGGCCTGATCCTAGTGATGACCTGCAAGCAGCGTTGGCAATTAGATATCAATAGGATACAATAGATATTGATTAGATAAGAAATTACACGGAAGAAGTGATACTGTGGGCAATGCTGCGGGGTGAGCCCAAGCTTCCTTGTGTTGATCAGATAGACTTGCGAGACAGGCGGGATTGCTACATGGGCATGCTCAGAAGTACATGGCATTTGACAAGCAACTGAGTGTTGGATCCAAAACTGACAATAAGGGAGATGCAGCGCTGTCAACGATTTGATTATAGTAAGACCAGTTAAGAATGATGCTGTTACACAGAGCCGGTCATGTAATGCCATATGCTGCAGTGTGGCTGGTCACAAGAGAACTGGCAGACAATGTGAGCCTGAATTGAGCCCGAATCCGTTGGAAATTTTACATACCTTAACATTGTCAGCCAGATTTTCCTCCCAGTCTCCATCAGAGAAGGTACTGAAATCCCCAGTGCTCCTGGGACTATCAGGGGGGCTGTGGGTGGGACTGCCCTTAGGCCTAGGCGTTGCTGACACATGGGAGGCAGAGCCAAGAGCCCTTGCTGTGTGCTGCGCTGGCTTCCTAGGGGTGCGTGCAGGCTGCATGCGCAAAACAAGTGTCAAAGCAGCTTGGTGACAGATGGTGTGTCAGCAGCAGCAGCAGTCAAACGATAGCGCTGCAGATCAATGTGCAGATGTAATCATGTCGAATGCTTCAGGTAATTTGGCGGTTTGACTGTGTTCAAGTTCACCAGGGTGACGTCAGGTTTGCTGTTGTAACTGGGTGCCACCCCACGCCAGGGCCGCGCATGTCTTGCTGAGTTTGGAGTTGCCACGTTCCTGTCGGCGTATTCAGGCCGACGCTTTACCGGGGTCTCCATGGCGCGCTTTGTGCGTCCTTGGTCAACTGTAGAAGAAATGCTGCTTGCAGAAGTCAGGGTTTGTCGCGAAGCTTCGGTGTTCATGCCGTCCACACCCATTGCTAAGCTAGCTGTACGTTGACACGTAGTCCTGCACCATTGCACTGCATGGAATCCACAGAAGCGTTGACAAGATGCAACACAACTGTTTGTGCCAAAAGTCAAAGCTGTTGACATTGTACGATCACGGAACGAGCGTGGGCACATGCCACTCCTTTTGCGTTGGCTGCAAAGATGTCGCTGTCGTTTGCGCTCATTTCGCATGCATTATTGCGCTACTTTCCAGAAATTCACATTTGCAGATCAGATCACTGCGTTACGGTGTGCGGGCCTGAGCCTGTGCGGCTGCATGCATGGTACATCTCGGGAAGACGTGACTGTGAGATTGGCCGAAGCAGCAGAGCAGCATGAAGCTCAAAGAGCTCCAGTCGCTGATGCAGGTCGGCTCATATCAACTTTTCCTTGCAGCTGGCCACAGCCTGTATCTTGATACGTATATGCACTTGTTGTGACTTGTCTTCTTGTTGCAGGACATAACTGTGTTCGATAACCCCAAGGTGGAACTCGAACAGTACCCAACCGGTCCACACCTGGCTTCTCGACTGCTGTTCACGGTGAGAAGTCTGGCTAACACCAGCACCACTAGTAACAGGTTGAATACTGCTGCAGCCCTTCCGGTGTGTTATGTGTGGACCTGATCAGACATCTGCTGTTTGCAGGTTGACAATGCATACAACGAGTTCGAGGGCAAAGTTGTTGCAGATCTGGGTTGTGGAACGGTGAGCTTCTAGTGCTGCCAGCAGTCCCAGTTCTTCTCTGAGACATTTATGTACACTTGCACTCAAAAAACGAGATGTACACAAAGAGCACAATTGTTGCTCAGACACAGAGCAAGTGACCTGTTTGTGCAGGGAATGCTCAGCATAGGAGCAGCAATGTTGGGCAGTCTGCATGTCATTGCTATTGACATTGATGAGGATGCCTTGCATACAGCACAGAGCAACTGCGAACAGTTCGAAGGACTTCAGGTCACGCTCTCTCAAGCATGACATGTAGGCTGCGCAATACAGAATGGCTGCAATGACGTTATATGCACAAAGAAGTGTCACAGGAAGCAATGCTGCATCAGATTGGGTGGTTGCATCTGTCAACATCTGGCAGCAATGTACGCTCAGCATAACAGACTTGGCAGCCATGACAGATTGCTTCAGCTGCATATTGTGCATGCTTCCCACGCATACACAGTTACAACACAATGTCAGAAGAGGTCTTGTTGGTTTACGGTCTGCTGCGTAGCGTTGGCAAGAGGGCACATTTGCATGCATGTATTGCTTTGTGGGCATCGACCACATGCTTGTATGCAGATAGACCTGGTCCAGTGCAACATCAGCCAGCTGCAGAGTGTGTCAGCCCCACTGTGGGCAGATGTTGTCATCATGAATCCACCATTTGGAACTCGAAGAAAAGGTGCTGACCTTGAGTTCCTGCGGGCAGCCTTTCAGGTAAAGCGTAAAAAGATTTGATCATTCATATGATCATTCATACTCAAAGAATTACAGAACATGAAAACTTGCTTGCTGTAAGACAACTAAAGATCAAACAGGATTTCAGTTGTGACTCAAATATGGCATAGGTGCATGGTCACGTGCTTGCAAAAGGGAGCTGTGCATATTTGTAAAGATAGAGAGCACAAGCCAGTAGAACCAGTCTTGCCCTCAGCGTATGTGATCAGAAGATGAATTGGGTCATGCTATGGTGTGTCCACTCTGGAGTATGCAATGTCACCATGACATTTGTGTAGACAGACTGACAACTCATTGATAGACAGACTGACTGTGTCTTTTGCACATGTATAGTAGCTTGACACAGCTTGACTGCATATTCAATGTAGACCCTGGTGTATGTAGTAGTATGAGCCTGGGCAGCCCAGTGTAATTCTTGGCTTTTCATTAAGTTGATGCCAAAATGCGTAGTCTCTTCTTTCCTTTTCGTTTCTTTCTAGTGGTATGAGTCCATGGTATGCTGCAGATCTCAAGAGGGTCGGTGTACTCCTTACACAAATCCTCCACACGGCAATACATACAGAAGGTTGCAATGCAGCAGTTGAAAGCCAAGTCAGCCGAAGTCCTGGCACAGCTCAGATACGACCTGCCCTCAACCTTTGCCTTCCATAAGTATGTTTGCAGCAGACATTCAAAACTGTATCCTCGTGTCACCAATGCAAGCATAAGATGGTGTCACGTGATGGTAGCATTTGGCTTGAGTTTCGGACGACAGCTGGCATGATCTTGTTGCTGAATTTTTTGGTGTATGGAATCATTAGTATGCCTGTATGCATGTTGCATTTGTGAGCTGCTCTGCAACTGCACCTGACAGTACAAACCATGTTTGTATGGCTAGGGCAGGCAATTGAACGCTACATGCACACAGGCTTCATCATGCACAGCGTGACCACGGCCAGCAAGTTACGCTGTGTTGGCAAGCTTCACGGCTTGCACTTTGCTGCAGGCAGAAGTCGAGAGACATTGAAGTAGACTTGTGGAGGTTTGAGGTGTCTGAGTAAGCAGAAGGTCTTGAAGCACATCTGACTTCAGTAACACCAGGAGAGGACTGCTGAGCACTGACCGCAGTCTTAGCTTGAGCTCTATGTGTGCTTGCTTGCCCCCTCAAAGACAGCATTCAAGACGAGGCGTTATGCACACCAAACGCCCTGATACAGCTTTTGAGCCTCCAGATGTGTGAGAGCTTGCAACACCAGAGAAGGGCACCTGATGAATGTGGTGACAGGACATCAGATGCTGCTCATGCTGAACGCGAGACCCTAGAGCGCTAGCAGAGTAGATTTAGCTAAGAACAAACATTTCTCCCAGACGCGCAAGATGTTCAGCAAGTGCTGTCTATCAGCATGTGCAGTTAAGTACGCACAGCCGAGAAATGGTCTATTTGATCCGTCCATTTTCTTGTTACAACATGCCAGGTTTCCTGTTTTGCAGTTGCCTGATTATGCTGATAGCCTCAATGGATCAGTCACTCCAAACTGACAAGTTTACAAGGCTTGCATGCAACGACGTTTCAGTGCATGCTGCATATATAAAAGTAAATTAAGTATCAGTGAAATGTGTTGGATATCTCTACAGTATGCATTCATGATGACAGGCTCAGCACTGACTCAGATTTGGTCTCTCGAGTCTACCTCAAAATAGTGATTTCCCTGAAGCTATGCTGCATGATATGTTACACTGGTGTACCAGCGGGTCTGTGTGCAAAAGTAAGCAGAGTTTGTTACAACTGAATGCTGGGTCAAACAACCCAGTGCATCTCACCCATTACGAAACAACACAACCTGTATTCAATGGCAAGCATGCTGTCGCCACGAATCTTGACATTGTTCATGCTGTGACGGTGCATGTGACTAGATCCCTAGTTCTTTAGCAATGCACCTTTTGCCTCAGCCCTGCTACAAAGGCATACTTTGCTAGCACCACTTCTTCCACAAACATCCCCGCATTCTCTTCTTGCCTTAAAACTTCCTGATTCTCTCAAAGACCATCCTTCAGTTCTGTCTCGTCATGCTAGCTGCTTGCATTGCTGGGAACATACAACTTGCCCTTGCTCACAATGACTGCTTGACCCGCCACCGTCACTCTGGATTTCTTACTGTCTACAATGACTTGCAGCTCTCCAACTCGTGCTGAACACTGCCTGGCGCGTAGTGTCTTCTCAGGTTTGTCAAGATGCTGGGCCCAATATGGACCCAGCATGGCGTGGGCTGAGCCTGTCACAGGGTCTTCATCAATCCCCGCCCAGGGAGCAAAAAACCTTGATAGAAAGTGGTAGGGTTTGCCGTCCCCTGAGGACGCAGAACAAGCAATTGGGCAATCATAATAACAATAGTAATAATGATAATAATAATACTAATGTAGGTCAATTTGCTTTCCAGCTCAATGTGGATTTCTGCTCAATGGTGGCGTGGCGACGGCGGTTTTGCAGCCAATGTGGTTTTGTGAAACTACAGTTTGGTAGGCTATGGTGCTGAACAGCATGGAGAGCGGCATGCATCCAATTTTCCAACAAGCCAGTATGAATGCAACATAATGTGAATGCATGCAATAAGCTGGATTGCCTCTAGAGGTCAACTCTCTGCAGGGCTTGCAGTGCCGCAAGGAGATTGAGTAATAAACAGTGGACAAAGCAAAAAGACATGATAACTAACAGATCTTTGCTGCAGGAACAAGGCATATCACAATAACAGGCTGCAGACAGTTTGCAGTGAGTCATGTATGCTGCCACACCTGAGCAAGTGACACATACAGCAAACACATCCTCTTTATCTGCTAAGGACTCAAGTTGCCTTGTATCACATTGCATGTCCATAAGCTGTTGCTGAGTGGTGCCAGAGGCTAGCACTACCAGTACATACTTGAGATCCAGTGACAAGAGCATGTCCTGTGTTTGCACGCCTGTGAAACAACCCTGCACACACGGATTTTACTCATGTTTGTGCACATGTTTGCAACATCCAGTGCAGCCATGTGTATTGCATATTCTACAAGTAGCTTGTATGTTAATTGCTGCTTTGCAACAGAGCTGGAACATACCTTAAGCTTGTCCTTGACTTTGGTTACCACAGGTGGCAAGGCTGCAGTGGCAGGAAACGCAGGAAAGTCCATTTGTAGGTGCAGTCCCTTCTGTGCTGCTTGATCTCGCCGTACAGACAGTCTGCCACTACGTGTCTCAAAATGGAGCACTTCTTGTTGGTTGCCTTCTGCTATGATGCAAAGAGTGCTTGACGCTGGACTGATGTTGCTGAAGCAGAAGTCTCACTGCTTTTTCCATACCTTCAAACAAAACCGCTGCGGAGGCCATGGTTGCATGGCCACAGAGGTCGACCTCAGTTCTGGGCGTGAACCACCGCAAGTTGAAGTCAGCGAGCTCAACAAAGGGATTGCCGCTGACGCTGGCCCCAGACCTGACTGGCTCAATAAAGGCAGTTTCTGATAGGTTCATCTCAGCTCCAATTTGTTGCATTGTTGCCGTCTCTAAGCTTTTGTGCAGCAAGCACACTGCTGCTGGGTTTCCGCCAAACAGCTGTGGCGTGAACGCATCGACCTGATAGTAAGCAGGACTGTTTCGTTAACACCTCTCGTTTTATGCCGTGCAGCGGACCAGAACTGATGTACCTGATACAACGGTACTGTCGCGGTATCTACGTGTGTCATGATGACGTCGGGGCTGAGACACACTATTTGTTGCGTGTGTTGCGGAGGAATTTGATATCCTGCCGGTGAAGGCGTTGCTTGTACGTATGTACAATGGTCAACTCAAATTTGATTGAGTGGCAGACCAAATTGTATAAGGTAGAAGGTCAGGCTGACAACAATGACAAAGGCAAGCTTCAAGCAGCAAACAAAGTACAGCCAGCATCACTTTGAACATTGTCACGTGGAGCAACTGAAAAGTGATGAGCAAACGCAAACACATGAAATGTATGTGCTCTGGCATAGACAACAATCTACACAAAGCTACATGACCTACAATGTGTGGACGTATGCATATGATCAACTGCGACGAG
>JAABUK010013375.1_pt1 | contig 10250 bp, 9 predicted proteins | sample 5559141 | NCBI WGS metagenome assembly JAABUK01 (sample SAMN10711869, study PRJNA513367) | rock metagenome | isolation source: Antarctica rocks | place: Antarctica: Victoria Land, Pudding Butte nord | collected 2016-01-03 | reverse complement strand
CCTTGACCAAAGGGCGCGACGCCCCTTTGGAAACCCAGTTTGATAAGGACTGATTCATCCCCACCGTTAGCAGTGGGGCATTCTCAGGTTCTTCGTAAACTGTTATGAGAAGAATCGTTGACTAACTCAACCAGAGCAAGCAGTGATTTCGCTTCATCATAAAGATGCAATTGCACCTCGTTTGAAGAGATTACTGCGAAATCATAGAATTTGACTCCTACCTTTGAAAGATTCTCTGTGGCAGGAAGAGCTACTGTTTTCATTCCGACAGGTATCATTGTGGGTTCTTTTGTATGGTTCTTGGAAGTACAGCGAGTATTTGTTTGAGCAAGAGTTAACGCTGAAATGAGTACCATCATCAGCACTAGTGAGACGCATAGCGTTTTGGCTAACATTGGTTGTTCTCCATTGAGGTAGGTTGAGTAACGTGTAGAAAAAGAGCTTCTTTTGCTGTAATATTGCTCCATGCTTAAGGGCTAGAAAGATGAGGATGCCTTATATGAACGGTAAAAAGTCTCTGTTTAAATCTATGGCACTATGGAACTCGATTATCCAATATGGTGTTCCTATTATTGGAATACTGCTTCTTGTGCTTATTGGGATTATCCGAATGTGGACTGCGAATTGAAGATAACCAGATAACCACGTTTTAAGATAATAACCATAAGTAAGAAAGAGTAGGACTAAGCACCTAGCTAACAGGAGTCGGATTCTTTGAGGAATGAGGCTCTTGCTAACTAGAGAGAGCTGAAACAAGCGCACTTATACGCCTGCGTTATTAAGCTGTCAAGATTTATTTTTGGAGTGGCGGGTTTGCGCGATTTACCTATCGCTTCCGGCAGCAAGCAAGTCTTTCGCTTCGATTTCGGTGAGTAAGGTTTCCAGAAGCGGCATGATGCGAGACGGCTCAACGTAACCTTCGCCGAGAATGTTTGTGATAGGGCGATCAATTGTTTCACCGTTCACTTCTTTGAGAAAGGCACGGCAGAAGGCAGCGACGATTTCGGCGTCGAATTGCTTGCCTGTGTTGCGGCGTAAATCTTCGAGCACGTCTTCGAGCGGGCGGCGTTGTCTGTAGGGGCGATCCGTCGTCATCGCGTCGAAGGAATCGGCGAGCGTGACGATTTTAGCGCCGATGGGAATCTCGTCGCCCTTTAATCCGTCCGGGTAGCCGCGCCCGTCCACGCGTTCGTGGTGGTGGCGAGTAGTCAAAGGGATGTCCGCGTAAGGATGATGAATCGGCGCGAGGATTTCGTAGCCGATAACCGGATGGCGATTTAGTTCCTGCCATTGCCGCGCGTCGATTGCGCCGGGCGCATTGATAATCTCGCGATCAATAATAAGTTTGCCGACATCATGCAGATAGCCCGCGACGCTGATGCCTTCGATGTGCTCTTCGCTCCAATCGAGTTCGCGCGCAATGATTTCGCTGTACTTGCCGACGCGTTCGGAATGCCCTTGCGTGTACTTGTCCTTGCAATCAATCGCGGCGGCGAAAGCGCGCACGGTGTCTTTATAGGTTTCCCGCATCCCGTCGTAGAGTTTCAGATTTTCGAGCGCGCGGCGTTCGACTTCTTTGATTAAACGATGCGTGTGCAGGCCGACGCCGATGTGCCGCGCCATCGAACAAACGATTTCCTCATCTTCGATTGTGAACGGCTGATCGCTTGCTTTGCCGCCGAGCAGTATCAATCCGAGCAGATTACCGCGCACGACCAGCGGCAAAATCAAATCAATGCCGAGCGCGTCCAATACCATTCGATGGCTCAAAATAAATTGAGGCAGACGCTCAGGCGAATTCGTTGTCGTAACTCTGCAAATTTTGTGAAGCCGCAGTTCTTCGACTTCCGAATCGGTGAGCGATAAAGACGGCAGAGTAAGATTGCCTGTGCCACGCGCCGAGGCAAATTCCATTAAGCGCTCTTCTTCGCGGTATTCGGCGAGCGCGCCGCGCCGGATGGCAAGCGCGCCCAGAAGCAAATGCAACGAAGAGCGCACCATATCCTGAAAATTATTTGTTTCAGCGATCTCTTGCCCCAAATCGGCAAGGGCTGCAAAATTGTGCAGCAGTTTGCGCCTGTCTTCTATTGCATCCATGCGCGGCTCCTACACTTCAATGGTTGATAGCCCCGGTTTGATCCATCGTTGAAAACGAATCAATGGCCGCCAGCGCTTCCATTTCATCCTTTGCTACGGCGACGTGGCGCGTCAGTCCCAGCATTTCAAAGAGCTGCACTGTGTGGTCGTTGACATCCGAAAAAACGAGTTGTGCATGGGTGCTTTTGGCGGCATCGATCACGCCCAAAAGAATCGAGATGCCGATGCTGTTGACGAGTTCCGTATCTCGGAAATTAATAACGAGCACGCGAATGCCTGCGTCTAATTGCCGCAGACATTCGCGTTCAATTCGTTCGCCGCTTAATTTGTTTAGATAGTCACTGGCGTAGACTACCGCCGTATCGCCGATGCTTCGCGAGCGCACCGGAACGGCGTTTGCCGATTCTGCCATTAAAGTAAGCCCCTCTCTTACCTCAACAGATATTTTGTCATGCGTAAACGCGAGCCGTCGTCCACACGCTCAAACTCGACCTCGTCCATCAGAGTTCGTATTAGTTTGAGCCCCCAGCCGCGTCGCTCGCCGGATTGCTCCCCCCCGTGTCCGTTGTTGTCTGTGTGTTGCTGCGAAGCAGGTGGCTCGATTGCGCTCTGGGGCGCGATAACCCCTCTGCTTGAAACCGTGACGGTTAATCTATCACTTTCGACGAGAAATTGCTGATAAATTTTTCGGTCTGGACTATGGCTGTGCTCCGCCGCGTTGATGCAGGCTTCGACAAGCGCTGTTTTGATTTGATTAATTGCTTCGGGTGGAAAGTTAATGCGGCGTGCGATGTGCTCCAAAGTGTTAGCGGCGATCAGCTCTGTGTCCTCGCCCATCGGAATCACCATCTCGAATTCATCCGGCACTGTTTCCTTACCATCAATTGTCGCGTCGCCGCTGCCTTTGAGCACTGCCTGTAAAAGCTCGACCTGTCGCAGGCTTGAGCCATAAGCTTCACGTTCGTCGAGCAGTTCGCAAGCCTCTGTTGTGAAGCCTTCGGGCGCGATTAACCACAAACGCACGCGCCCCATTCCACACCCTTGCGCAAAACTCGTCAAGCGATCACACATTAGCTCGGTCAGCCCGCGTCCCGCTTCAGTTTTGGATTCAAGCTGCGCCACCAGCCACACGACTTCGCTTGCGTCTGTGTACGCCCCCGCGTCGAAACAGTGCGCGACGGCACAACGCGCATCGTCCAGCCGCGCGCCCGCCGGAACATCAAACGCCGCACAACCCGCCACGTGAATTGTCTGCGGCAAGCGCAATAAATCCGTTTCGTTGCCGAGAGCGTTATCAATCTCTGCGGCTTCGGCTCCGCGATAAAGACGCGCGAACTTTTCGTAGCGCAGCAGGCTTGCGGGCACGCGCTGGCAATCGAAACGCGCCAGCAGTTCTTTCAAATCAATCGCCGACTCTTTACGGTAGTGCTGCGCCATTGTTTCCGGCGCGCGCTTCAAACAACGGCGCAATGTTTCGGCGACGACGAGCACGCGCGCATCGGTAGCAACGTCAAGACGATAACGAGCCTGTAAATAGTCCATCCATGGAAGAGAGTCCTTCGCCACTTCGATGAAATCCGCTTCCGCGTTTATTAACTCGCGCGCGTGTAATTTATCGAGCACCGACTGCAAAGCATCTGCTTCGAGGCCAATCCTTTTTCGCCACACTTCAACTGCCGATTTACTGCCGCCGACACCTCCGCCGTTGCCCGTCGCCGATTCATAAAGCGTGCGAATAAGCGCACGTCTCGTCATCGCTTGCGGCGCGACTGATTCAAGCACGCTCGCGAAATAGCGATGCAGGCGTCCGCCCATCAATTCATCGACGTAAAGTTGCTGGCAATTGAGAAAGCTCGTTAAAGAAATGTTTTGCTCGTGCGCTGCCTGTATCAATGTGCGAATGTAGAAAGGATTACAGGCCAACTGCTGCGCTATCAAATCGCGTGTTTGATCGTTGATCGCGACTTCATTGCGGCGCGCGAGTTGGTCGATCAAACGATGCGCGTTTCGTTCATCCAATCGTTGCAAATGCAATGTTGCGGTTTGATCCGTAGAGATATGCGAAGCGTCAATGAAATCAAACATTTTGCGGCGCAGGCCGGAGAGCACAAACGGCAGGCCGGAGCGAGCGAGCGTTTCCGCAAAGGCTCTGCCGAAGGCGGCACCGCCGTTTAGGTTTTCGATTAAATGCGCATCGTCTATCAGCACGAGAACGGGTGCCGCGTGTGTCGCCGCACGCTCCGGCGCGCCGACGCAGGACTGAACAAAGTGCTCCGCGTTGCTTCCCGACTGTTCGCATGTTTCGGCGAGCCGCTCGATCCATACGGCATCGGCGGGCGGAGCCATCTCGACCCACTCCGCGACAGTCAGCGACGCATTGGCGAGCGACGGGTCAAAGCGGCGAAAGGCGATCCATTGCGCAAGAAAGGCTTGCAGAAAGCGCGCGGCGGCGGCGGCGGCTGAAATATCCTGCGCCGAGAAAGCAAAGTAGAACGGCGCGACATTCGTGCGTTGATGAAATAGTTGATCGTAGCTTTGACGTAATAGTTCGGAGGCGCCGACGGTGGGAGCAGCCAGCAGAAATAATCCGCGCGCGCGCGAATCGGGTTCGGCGAGGCTGGCGATTTGCTGTAATTGCGTGGCGCGTCCGATGAACTCGTCCGGCGCAACGCGATTCATGATGCGCCGCACGCGCGTCGATTTATGTGGCGGCATCAGTATTTTCCCGTGCGTCTTTGTCTTTCGCTCCACTGCTCGCGCGCGAATTGACGGCTTGCGGCGGGTGTGACACGACACGGTTTTTGCCATGGCTTTTGGCGAGATAAAGCGCGCGGTCAGCGGCACCGATAATGCTCGCGGCTGTGTCGAGCGATGGATCGAAGGCGCACAGACCGATGCTAACCGTGACCGCGCCGTGCGGCTGCGCGTTGCTGTGCGGAAAGCGCGTGCGTTCGACGCGCCGACGGATACGCTCGGCGATAACCTTTGCTTCCGCAAGATTCGTCTGCGGCAGCAAAATCGAAAACTCTTCGCCGCCATAACGCGACGCAATGTCAGCCGCGCGAAGGGCAGACTTCAAACACTGCGCCGTCATCTCCAGCGCAAGGTCGCCCGCTTGGTGTCCGTTGCGGTCGTTGTAGGGCTTAAAGTCGTCGATGTCTATCATCATGAAACTCATCGCGTAGCCCTGCCGCTTCGAGCGCTTCAATTCTTCGGTCAGGCGTTCTTCGAGATAGCGGCGATTGAGCAAACCCGTCAAAGGGTCTGTGATCGCCATCAACTGAAACTCGGCGGCCTTTTCACGCCACCCTGCGCGATCGAGCGCGAGCGCCATCTGCGGCGCAATCGTTTCGAGCAGGCTCAGATCGACATCATCGTAGGAGCCGCCACCGGCTTTGTCCGTGACGTTCAGCACGCCGACCTTGCGCCCGGCGATAGAGATCGGATAGCTGATAAAAGATTTCGTTTTGTACTGTCGCTCGGCGGGAGCAGGATTGTAACCCGCTGTATGCAGATCATTGACGACGAGCGGAAGCCCTGTCTGAAGCACCGCACCGGCGACGCTATCGCCAAGCCGGACGCGCGATTCCATCGCCGCTTCTGTGTGAAAACCGATGGCTGCTTTGAACGCTAATTCGTTGGAGGCTTCATCGAACATCAACAGCGAGCCACGCTCTGCGCGCAGCAGTTCGGCGGAATGTTGGAGAATCGACAGATAGCTTTCGGCGGGCACGTCCGCGTTAACGCGCTCCGCGAAATGGCGCAAATTGTCGGCGGCGCGCGTGCGTTTCTCTAGCTCACCACGCAAGCGCATGATTTCAAGCGGCAGTGCGAGCGATTGACAGAACTCCAACAGCGCGCGTCGTTTCGCGTTCGTTAGCTTCGCGTCGGCGATGAGCAGCGCGTCCTTCGCTTGATGCCCGACGATCAAAGGAAAAAGTTCGAGCGTTGTCTTCGCTTCGTCCGGCGCTTCCAGGGCATCTGCGTGGCGCAGCGAAAGTCGCCCGCGCGTGTTTTCGTAAACAACGAGCGAGCGCTCTTTTTTCGCCGCTTCCGCAAACAAGGCGTCCTCGCTGACGAACTCTAAGTGATAGGCTTGCTTCTGAAATCTACCGGCTACCAGAGCCGTAGAAAACCCGCTTTTGTCGCTGACAAGCAAGGCGAAAGACTTCAAATCATACTTTTCGCCGAGAACTTTCGCGGCAGCGCGGCAGATACCCGCAAGCGAAAGATCGGACGCGGAATTTTCATCTATAAAAGCTTCGGGCGCATCGACTTCGCGCGCATCTGTGTCGGGCGCGCGGGCGACATTACTCTCGTCAGAAACAATCGCCTGCTCGATTGTTTCCGCGACAGGCACAGGAATTGTCTCAACTGAAGCAGCGCGGTTGTAATCGGCGGCAAGTTTCGAGATGCGCGAGTCGAGTGCCTGCAAATCTTCGGGTGCGGCAAAGATGACGTTTTTGAACGAATCGTTCGAGAGCAAGTCCTGCAAATCACCGGCGCGTATGCGTTCGCCGAGCGCGCGATAGTCTGCGCTTTTCAGAAAGGCGCGCCCACCGATAATCGCCAGCTTTCGCCCCTTGATTTCAATCGGAACGGCAACGCAGTGTAATCCCGCATGGCAACGATAATGAGTGCCTGTGTCGGATTCGTGCGCCTGTTCATAAGCGATGCCGCAAAACGGTTCGCATAGATGCGCGTGCTCCGGCGAGGATTGAAAGGCATGGCAAATAGAATTATTGTTTGAAACGGCGAGAGCGGGAGGTTGCTGGCCTTCGATAAGCAAAAGCGCGAGGCCGGTCGCGGCAGCAAGCGCGTTTTGCCCGTCGGCAAAGCCGGGCGGCGCTGCGGCGTGCGCCTGCGCTTCGACGGCGCGCTTCGAGGTGGCGGCAGTATCCTTCATCTGCAAGGTCACGTGTAACGTGTCCGAAATGCGGTTAGGGGAACGAATCAATGTTACGCCTTGAAAAGTGCGACCGTACGCGCACTTGAATGTTCGGAGCCGGGCGCAAAAACGCTCTCAGCTCTTACCTCGCAGTATAAGTATTAGCGTGCTTTCAGACAAGATTTCCGCCTTCACGCGAAACGCTTGCTTGCCTGTCCGCCCGCCGCTCATTTTAACCAACACTTACTGTATACGATTAATAACCGGAATGTTTCAAGATGCGATCACGCGCTGTTCGTCACGGAGTCCCGGCGCATCGTTCGGCGCAACCCTTTCGATGTCAGGCTCGGCGGGGCTGATGCGTATGCAGGCCGCGAAATGATTCGGCTTGATCTCCGCCAGCGGCGGCACAACTTCTTTACAGGCCGCAATTGCATACGGGCATCGCGTGTGGAAACGACAGCCCGGCGGCGGGTTGATCGGCGACGGCACATCGCCTTCGAGGACAATGCGCTTGCGCGTCGCTTCAATGCGCGGGTCTGGCACAGGTACGGCGGAAATGAGCGCCTTTGTGTAAGGCATCAAAGGCTCATCGTAAATCGTTTTCGCGGCGGCGATTTCTACTAATTTGCCCAGATACATGACGGCAACGCGGTCTGAAACGTGGCGCACCGCGCGCAAATCGTGCGTGATGAAAAGATACGTGAGCTTTTTTTCCTGTTGCAGGCGTTCCATCAAATTCATTATCTGCGCTTGAATGGAAACATCCAGCGCGGAGATCGGTTCGTCTGCGACGATGAAATCAGGATCGACTGCGAGCGCGCGTGCGATGCCGATGCGCTGGCGTTGCCCGCCGGAAAATTCATGCGGATAACGCTTGATGAAACGCTTGTTGAGGCCGACGGTTTCCATTAATTCCTGCACGCGCACATCCACGTCGCGCCCGCGCGCCAGATTAAAAGTTCCGATTGGTTCGCTGATGATTTGCCCGACGGTCATGCGTGGATTCAAAGACGCATACGGGTCTTGAAAGATCATCTGCAAATGCTTGCGCTCGTCGCGCATCGCGCGTTTCGACAAATGCGCCAGATCGCGCCCGCGAAACAACACTTGCCCGCTCGTCGGTTCAGTCAAACGCAGGAGTGCGCGTCCGAGCGTAGATTTACCGCAGCCCGATTCGCCGACGAGTCCGAGCGTCTCGCCCGGATAAATATCAATCGTCACACCGTCAACCGCCTTGACGACGCGCGGCACTTTGCTTCCGCCTGAAACCTTGTCCCACACGGTTCCGCCGCCGAGATTGAAATGAACTTTCAGATCGCGAATCGCAATCAACGGTTCGCTGCCGTGCCCGCTTTCAAGCGGCGGCGGCATGTCGGATATTTGCGATGCGTTGGCGGGTTGGACAGCCATTATCTCTACGACGCCTCTCCATTGATGCCTCTGCTTATATAATTCTCGACAACTGCAATAAAAGTATTAAGGCGTTCGTTCGTTTCGATCAAAGCCGCGTCCATGTGCTTCTGCGATTCCGCAAGTTCGGCAACCTTAACTTCAGTGTGCTTCTGTGCTTTAACCACTTCACCGATCATGTTGACCAGCGTCACGATGGCACCTTCCACACGACCGACGCGCGATTCGGCCTTCTCCTGTGCTTCGCGTAATCTTTCCATGTTTACGGCGAACTGTGCCTGCTGCTCGATAATAAACTCTACTCTCGATTGCAACTCTTCATTCGTCATGGTGAGACTCCTTTTACTTTTCCCGTCAAGACAAATCGAGCAATTGTTCTTCATTGCTACCGCCCTGTGACTGTACACCTTTTTCGCGGCATGACGTGCCGTAAACTTCTTCCGCAAAGTGGCAGAGCGAATGGTGATCCGGCGTGAGTTCGACAAACGGCGGAAACTCTTTGCGGCAAATATCTTCGGCGCGTTCGCAGCGCGGCGCAAACGGGCAGCCCTGCGGAAGATGCGCAACGTCCGGCGGCAAGCCCGGTATCTGGTAAAGCGCGCCCTGCTCCGACGTTGGATCGGGCACGGAACGCAGCAAACCCTTCGTGTACGGATTGCCCGGACAATCGAACAATTCGCTTGTGCGCGCCTGCTCGAAAACCTTTCCGGCGTACATCACGATGATGTGATCGGTCATGCCTGCGACGACGCCCAGATCGTGCGTGATGAGAATAACGCTGGTTCCCGTTTTCTGTTTCAGCGTCTTGATGAGTTCGAGAATCTGCGCTTGAATCGTGACGTCGAGCGCTGTTGTCGGTTCATCTGCAATAAGCAATTCCGGTTCGCACGAAAGCGCCATCGCGATCATCACGCGTTGCCGCATTCCACCGGAAAATTCATGCGGGTAAGAATCAACGCGCGAGCGCGCATCTGGAATGCCAACGGTTTCAAGCATCTTGATGGCGTGCTCGTAAGCTTCGCTTTTCGTGTGGCCTAAATGCAGTTGTGTGAGTTCCATCAACTGCCTTGAGATACGCATAAACGGATTAAGCGAAGTCATCGGGTCTTGAAAGATCATTGCAATCCGTTTACCGCGAATCTTGCGCACTTCATCCGGCGGCAACGCCAACATATCCTGCCCGTCGAAGATGACTTCGCCCGCGACGATGCGTCCCGGCGGGCTTGGAATCAAACGTATGATCGAAAGATTCGTGACGGATTTTCCCGAGCCGCTTTCGCCGACGATGCCTAAAGTTTCGCCGCGCAGCAAATCAAAGCTGATACCGTCAACGGCCTTCACCGTGCCGTCTTCAGTCGAGAAATACGTGCATAAATTTTCGACGGAAAGAATTGGTTCGCGCTTGCTCGTCATAGATATTTTTGATTGCCGACGAAAATGTATTAGACCTTTCGCATCTGCGGATCAAGCGCGTCACGCAGGCCGTCGCCGAGAAAGTTGAGAGAGAAAAGCGTCAGCGCCATCGTCACGCCGGGAAAAATCAGTTGCCAAGGAAAGATCGCGATGTTGTTGACGCCTTCGGACGAGAGGCTGCCCCACGATGCGAGCGGCGCTTGCACGCCGAGTCCCAGAAACGAAAGAAAAGCTTCCTGCAACATCACAGAAGGAATTGTCAGCGTCGCATACACGATCACAGGGCCAAGCGTGTTCGGTACTAAATGCCGGAAAATAATTTTCGAGTTGGAAACGCCCGTCGCGCGCGCCGCCATCACGAATTCCTGATTCTTGAGCGAGATTACCTGCCCGCGCACAATGCGCGCCATCGTCAGCCAAGACACAGCGCCGAGCGCCA
>JAABUK010013374.1_pt1 | contig 10250 bp, 9 predicted proteins | sample 5559141 | NCBI WGS metagenome assembly JAABUK01 (sample SAMN10711869, study PRJNA513367) | rock metagenome | isolation source: Antarctica rocks | place: Antarctica: Victoria Land, Pudding Butte nord | collected 2016-01-03 | reverse complement strand
TTCTTATTTATACCTTAGATAACTAAAGCCCGCTTAATACTAATAATATAGGTATACATATTTCCTTATTACTTAGTATAAAGGTATAAGGATATTATAGCTATGTTAATACTTAGATAATATCTATATTTATAAGTAGGATAATACGCTCGAATAGAACTATCTATAAATATAAAGGGTCTTTCGTATACTTATATAAATATAGTTCCTAGGTTATCTAAACTTCTAAGCGGTCTAGTCTAAATAAGACTATAAACGCTAGCCTCTTATTAAAGCCTTCTCTACTATATATAATATCTATTTAGTTAGTTATAAAGATTTAGTAGTCTTGAATATAAATGGAATTTATTATAAGGTTTTACTTTTTACTTACTAAGGTTTATAATAATATAACTAATATAGACGTCTTTACTTATAAAGTCCTTTACGTAGATAGTAGAGTAATTATAGGATTATCTATATTAAGGTATAATATAAAGCTATTTATAATTAATAACTATTATTTAAATCTTTTACTTAACCTATTATATATATAATTATTATCTTATATATTTAGACTTTTTAGCCCGCTATTATTATTTTTAATCTGCTAAATATATTTATAACCTTTTCCGCTATCTATATAATAATAGTTAGATTAATTATATTAATAACGTATTTATAACCTTTATCTTAAGTTTCTTTTATAATAATAATAGACTTTCTTTATACTATTAATAACTTCTTTAATAATATAGCTAGACATTATATAATATACGCTAAGGATTGAATTATAAAGTAAGTACTAAAGACTTAATATAAATAAATCAATGAAAGTTTAATATTCTAGAGGAGATATAGAATTAAGTACGTCCTTAATCCTATTCTATACTTTGTAATACCTTAATAAGAATACTAGGTTCCATGGTTTTAAGTAGGACCTCTAAGTTAGATAAGTAGATAGTTTCAATAATATATAAAACTAAGAGGTCCCTATTAATTAATAGCGTAATCTTTATATAGTAGACTATATACGGGTGTGATATATAATAAGCTAGAGCATCCTTCTAAATAAATCTATATACTTTATTGTAATAATAAGGATATAGATCGATTCGGCCTTGATAATAGCGTAGCGGTACCGACACACTTTAAGGCGGCTAAAGAGAACCTTATTGCAGTGCTAGGCGCCACGCTTTGATATAAGTCATCGTTCCTATGGGGAGTACGAATGATCCTCGGTGCTAAGAAAGCCTGCATTTACAACCACCTAATAGGTAGATGTAGCTCAACTCGCCAATCTCAGGCACTACGACACGGGGCACAATCATGAGGCTCCTAACAGAATCATTCTCCTCTTCCCCATCTGATCAATCCCCCAGCTAGGCTTCAGGCTCTTGATCTACTAGTGTCGTTATTAATGCTATTTGTATGTCTTCTCTTCTTATGAAACATTGGCACCGGCTGCTAATACAGTCGAGGCTTCTTGAGCGGCTCGTGTCAGCCTTCGTTATCAGGGGCCTGCCTTTTCAGCTCACGGTAGGCGGCAGCCACACACGACTTACATGAGTGGTTTAGACTTCCATGATAGGCCATGCCAAAAGGAGCGTCAAGATGTTGCTAGTCGATAAACCACTGCATTGTCTGCGGAAAAGCGCTGATTTTCCGTCGAGGCCTTCTTGCACTCGTTGCATATATACTGGTCGGCTGACCCAGATCCCGAACGGTGAACTCCACAGATTTTCGGTATCGTCGGCACGACGGGCAGAGATCGCGTTTGCCGTGGTAATGCCCCAAGGCCTTGCTATGTGTTACGAAGGATAGGCCAGAAGGATGGATTCGCTCGAGCAATTTCACCATGATTTCACCTGGAAGACGGCATCGTATCATCCCGAGACAGCGGATTCGGTTTCCTGGCAGTGGGCTCGGGACGCAGCTCAGTTCAAAGTAGAAAGATGCTATAAGCAAAGTATATATCGTCTCCTCACACTCTTAGATCATCTGTGGATTCAGATGGACAAGTTGACGCAACTCGTCCATTCGGTTGGTGTTATCTATCGCCGGCTCGTTCCTCGGTAAAATAACGTTAAGCCGCTTGTAGTCTTCACGGTTTTCGCGGTCTAAGCTGTTCACAACGTCTCTGAAGTTGCTTTCGCCGTCGAACGATGATATATAGGCCCGCCACAGCCGAGGATTGAAGCCGTCGAATAGAACGTGGCGGAAAGAAGTAGCTCTCGGCGACTTCGTTTTTCTGCTGGTACCTGTACCCACGGATACCACGAGGTCAGGTCTAGAGAGTGAAGGATCGATGCGCAGGCTCTCCTAAAGCGCAAGCTTGATAGGATTATTATGTCCACTCATACCTCCGTCCTGGATTGGGCCAGTCGCACAGGTATATGCGGGTGGATAGAGGCTATAGAGATCAGTCACAGGTAATAGCGGAGGCAGCCGAGAACGCTTACACTGGGGCTGCCGAAGTCATTCGGCCCCTAGACAACTTGAGCCCATGCAATCGTAGAACAAAGGAGACTTACGCTTGCCAAAGGTACGGTTCGTCTTTCATATCCGTCGGACGGATGATTTTATAGCCTGACTTATGGTCAGCTTGGAATTGGAAAGGAATATCCTCCATCCATACCGCACTTCTCGTCCCACTTGCCTGAGCCATTATAATTCGTCAACAAGACCGGGATACCTTTATCAATGGTAGCTGCCGTGACGCCAACTTTCGTGGCGATGAGGCCCTGGACGTGGTCGAACAACCGGCCCTGAGAGCCTAGGGTTTCCTGCAAATGGGACTCTAAGGTTTCCGCATTGTGGCATCCGTCACGGTACCACAACCTCAGCACACGCCGAAGACGACTGAGAACGCTCGTTCCATCGGCAGAGGGAGGAAATAGCTGCTTGGCCAGGGTATCAAACATCTTCACACACTCCGAAACTGGTAGCTGGCGCAGGAAGAGGATCAACACGATAAGGCCCCCTGTTCCCATGTCAGCCAGGGTAAAAGCCAATGTTGGATCGTCAAACCTACTAACGCTGGTGCCATATGCCACATCGAACAAATCCTGGATTCTCCAGATATTTCCTAGATTACTTTGTAAAACATCCATGAATCCTATTGCTATCACCCCGAGAGTCCCCCCACCGTCTATGCTCAAGAGCCGTAATCCGGCAGTGAGCGGCCTCAATCCCACCAAAACCTTTCCCGTTCGGCAAAGCATACAAGCGTCAATGCGATACTGAGAGTCAAAGGCCGAGGTTTCATCGCGAATATTTCGAACGCACACTTCGCATATGGCGTGTCCACAAGAAAGAGTAATCTCAGGCATCCGTGGAAGACAACAAAAGCAGGTTTCATTGCTCTTCATCTGCGCCCAGTCAATATCGAGGGAAGCCGTCTTCTCCCGGTGCATCTGTAGGGCGGGCTTCCCGGATGCGATCATGGAGGAATGGAGTTGAACCAGCTGGCTGCGAATGAAGGTGTCCTGGTGCTGAACGAGATCGCGGTCATCATATGTCTCAGTAAGGGACTGAAGACAAAAATGCCGATAGTGAACGTCATAAAGCATCTCCGGATCGAAGACTGCGGATTTTGGTCAGATGTTGAGCATCCATATTCGCCAGGGCCAGGATTGTCTTACCATGCATCTTTGGGGGATATGCGTCCAACATGATACTTGAAGCAACGAAAGTCATCAGTGCGTCGCGAGGAACCTGGTGGTCCTCTCCGGATCGCATGAATCTGGACAAGTGATGAACGAAATCTGGCTCGACCTCGTTACCCCTCCGGCTCGCCAATATGAAATCGAACGGCCGACTCATTGAGGCGGCTGTGTGGGCCACAGCCATGCGGAAAAACCGAGTGGTGTGCTCAGCAGAATATAGACAGCCGAGATTCTGTCGAGCCTGGCGCATCTCGTCCATCTCCCTCCAAAGGAGCTCCTTGAGCCGTCGAAAACGTGCCAGGGGAGATAGCTACTCAGTGGCCAGGTGAAGCACTTTGATCGAAGAGAAAAATTCTTTCAGAGATCTATTATGGAGGCCCTGCTGAAGATCGTCTATCCTGAGAAGATCATAGGTGGGACTGGGACTGGCTGCGTCTCCACGTCTAACGATAACAACTCTCGGTCGAATCTTGTCGAAATGACCGGAAGCGCTACCGGCAGCGGCCCATGACTTCAGCGGTTGGACGGCATGTTTGAAGTCGGCAAAGTCATCGGCAAACACGCAGACGACATCGGCGAAGAGACAGAAGAGGCGGGCGTGTAAGACGTTATAGAGATGCTGCACGGTCGTGTCCTCAGCCCACTGGATGGGAAATGACTCGGTCTCACAGTCGCGAGGATCATCGGCTGCCAAGGGTATCCCTTGACTTGGGCTACTCTCCGCAAAAAAGATAGGATGATCGGAGTAAGTACTTGCGTTGTCAATTCTCAATATTACAACGCCGTCGCAAAAACGTTTCTTGAAGTTGTTGTCGGGGAAAAGTTCCCGAAGAGCAAGATCCTTGGCTTGTCGTCCCACGAACAATAGGGAAGAAGGTCGTTGATTCAAGGGATTTTTCAGTTCCCTTACCAACTGGTTCATGCGACTAGGGTCGAGAAGCCTGAGATCGTTTATGTTAACTACCTACAACCACGCTAGGTGCTCGCAAGAAGCCATACGCACGGTCGACAAAGCTTTACTGGAAGCAAGCCGGATTAGATGGATGGAATAACACAATGTCGATCGGAAGAAGAAGGGGACGCCATACGGGATTTAATAGTACGGACAGTCATCCATAATTCGATGCCTTTGATGCATCCGCTTTTGGCGACGGGAGGGCAACTTCTGTCGCCACCACTTCAAACATAAGGAACACTGTCCACAACAGAAGATTTGCAGCCAAGGAGCTTGCGATGACAAGTATTCATACTGACGGAACTATCTAAGCACGCAGGACAAGAAACTCGGTATGAAGTCAACTAGGAATCAAATATAAGAATAATATCTCGCCGCTCGATCTCTTAACTACCCTCTCGCCTTCGCTGCTCACTAGGTTTAGACAGCAGTACCATTTGCCCGTTCTCTTCTCCACTGCTCTCAGAAGACGGTGACATGGACGTACTTTCAAGCGCGACCTCAAAGTTGCGTGATAGCTCTTCCAGCAGAATTCGCTTGTGCTGGAGGTCATCTCTGGTATTATAGAGCTCCTGCTCTAGGCTTTTTATCTTCACCTCTAGCTGTTCGAGTGCCCCTTTCATGCCATTCCCTTCGACCTAAACTGTGCCAATGCTTGCGTTATCATTTAGATCCGCTCTTCTTGGAACCTCAAGAGTATCCAGAAATCCAATAAAGTCCCGAAAATGGGCACGCTCTTGCTCCAGCGATCTCTCGGTTGCTTTGTGACAACTGGACTCGTAATTCAGGGATTGCGTTACAAGAGCCCGCTCCCTTTTCTTCAACTCCAGTGCCTCCTACTGAGTTGTAAATGTTCTTTAATAGTTGCTTAGGATCTCTTTTAATTTTACGACTTCTTCGCTTTAGGTATCGAAGAACCTTATATAGACCTCGTTAGACTAATTGGCTTAACTAGCTTCGAAGAGCCGCTAGTACAATATAGTATTCTCATTTTCGAGCGCCTTCTTCTTCCAGCGGAGTTTCTCGTGGGAAGCTAGCTTAACACCGCACGTGTAGTAGATAGCTTGATCAGGCTATTACTAACGTTAATATTCGTTTATTCAAGCGGCTGGACTTCCTATACCACCCTAGAAAATTGAAATAGTGTACTTCTACCTTGCGTTACTATAATTATCAGAGCGAAGGTTATAACAGGAATGCGAGGATGTGATAATAGGAATGTGAGAATGTAGTAATAGTTTCGAATGATTCGAGTACCTGGATCGTTTAAGATAAGTGATCGAAGAAGTTGTAATTTATATATTCTTCGAACCCTAAAACAATATGACTAGACCGCTCTATCTCTAAGTCCTCTATACCTTAACTGTGCCTAGTACTACTTTCGCTGATCACCCTTATATAATCCTTCGGATACCTCGGGATTACAATTCCCATCCAATCGGTTCATGAACGACTGGGCGCAAAGAGCAAGAATGCACTAGAGTCATCTATGCGCTCGGACCGCCGTCAAGTACACTCAAGTTACGCTTGCCGCGGGACTTCTCACAGTAAAAGGATAGGGCTATGCGGATGGATTTCAATCCATGTCCTTATCCCGTACTACCTTGGTATCGCTCTTTGTCTAGAAGTATAGCGACTACTCGAGTAGGATGATTGGCTACCCTGAAGTTAGTGTGTTTCAGCGCCCGGTATCTCCGCGTGGCTTATGCAAGTCATTAGCCCTGCCACAAGGATTCGCGGTATAACTGTTAACGTGTATATCTACTAGGCACTAAGCTAATATACGGGTAAATCCTCCGAGCTATAGCGATATAACTGGTTCACATCTAATACTCCATTAATGACAGCTTTTGGCGCCAGAAGTAGATGCACGGTTGTATTAGGATTTAAAAGGGGACAGTGATACGTGGTTATCAGTGCATTGTACTTGCACGTATTTCTCGCTATAGCTAGTTTTTTCGATGAACAATATCCTAATAATAAATGGAACGACTTCATTAACAGTAACTACGTGACTAGTTATAAGGATCCGACTTTGTTCTCATTCCTGGATTATTTGGTTAGTGAAGGCACCTTGGAACCTGATCCTCGACAGACGATCTTCTCTCAGGATCTTCAAACCGACTATACGCCTGGAGATCGAATCTTTACTCCGGTATGTAACGATCAAGCCAACCTGCAAGGTTCGCTCGGTGGTCAAGATTCCAGCGTTAATTTTAGGGGGACGGGACCGGAATACGAAGAGATCAAGGCGCTGTATAGAGAGAATACTATAGTCTTAATATTGCTAACGTCTGTTTAGGATAAAGGAAAATTCTAGGTATCTCGATCGAGTAGTACGGCGATCAACGGAAAATATTGATATTGATGAAAGATAGATAGACTAACTGGGCTAATACGTTGAAGCGTTACATCCCTATTTCGAAGTAATAAGGTTGATACTGAAAGAGTTAACAGAGTAAGTTAATCGGTAGTAGGTGGTGAAAACACCTATAACTCCGCTCCTAAAGAGACATGACAGTCCGAGCCAGGGAGGGAATTCAGGTAAAGCTAATAAGGGCGAGGTTACTAGCGGCAAGCGAAGGGGAGGTTAGGAAATGTTGAAGTTTACGCCCCTTAGGCACCTGAAAGCTAGACTCCACCGGCTCTTATAGCGCTATTAGTTGTATTTTGCTGGAGTTTCTTTTCAACGTGATTGTAGCGGCTTTTAAGTGTTTGTACTCTCTTCTAATTAAGACGGCGCGAAGAGCAGATCCCTGCCTATTAGAAATCTTCATTTTTTCCGCATTACTTCGCCTTGTAAAAGCTTACGAATGCACGTCTTATCACCTTATTAGCCGTATTCGCTAGCGAGTAAATGGAGACAATACTAGTTCCCGAAGGAGATGAACCCTTCAGGGAAACCTTACAATAGAGACGATGTTAAGTTCCGACATAGATACGGCAACATCGCATGTAGGCGCAAGGGCAGTTCACTCAAGGATTGGTGCGACGTTCATACCCGCTGTCTCCTACGGCTGACAAATCGAGGTGGGATTTCCATCCTTGTCATTACTATAGTAAGGTTCTCAGCCTCTATTATACCAAACGCTTCGCCTATTACTAAAAGCATGGGCGCTTACAAGGAAAGATTGATCTTAGCATCCACTTCTGGACCCTGAGCATCCAGTTCTGGAGCTATACATAGCCTACGAGACAGGACGTCGCAATTCGATTCCCGACCCTATTTCGAGGACAAAGCCATTCATCATTAGTCCGTGCATGATCAAGAGGATAGGACATACGAGCTCATGGATTTTACACAGGGCAACGGAGAGTTTTCTATTTAGAGGCAAACAAGGTTTGAGGAGCACCAGTGATGAAGCTTGATTCACTAGCTCGACTCGAAAAGAACCGCACCCCACCGTACCCTTGTTAACGTCCCTCTCGACACTTTTCTACAGTTTTCCAACATGACCTGCACTTCTGTTACATCTTCCAGAGTACAAAGATCTCATGCCGTGCGAAGAGAAGATGAGAGGACTGTAGGCATAGATATCCCCTGCGACTAGCCTTAGGAATCAGCTAAGACAGTTATAAATCTTGAACATTAAGAGAATAGATAATGCGTTGTAGTAGTAGGCATATGTTTGTCTGTTAGTCCACTAAATATTCCAGAATCCAATTACATATCGAGAGCGTATTATACTAAATACTACTATAGAATGAATACTATACTAATAAATCTTCACAGAACAAATGAGCTTCCTTCAACGGCCTGCGACATGAATCCCACTCTTCACTTAAAGACCAGGATTGTTCCAAAATCTCACGCAGCCAATGTTTCCCCAGTTGTTACACGAAGTAGGGGTGCCCGCGAAATAACTATCGATGAAATCGCCGCACTGGTCTCCGTTACTAGCATTCTTGGTGGAAATGTCGAGCTGCTCTTGGCCTTGGAGGCCCCGGTAGAGAAGCTGAAAGCTGTACGCGACCCCATCCTTCATAGGGAGCCACGTATCCCCTGGAAATTTCGTGAGATCGTCTGCCGCCCCTAAAAACCCGTTGTAGTCTCTTTCGCTGTAAGCGGTAAGTCTGATCTTCGAAGGTTTATCCTGTTATACTTCTTAGCCATTCCTATAAAGGAGAGGCGTGTTTATACCTGTCGTTTCTCTAAATGCTCGTTAATCTCACCCTTCACTTGGGTTTTCAAACCTTTAGCCCCGTTAGCAAGAGAATTAACGCTCTTCAGACTGCTTTTGCCTTCTGCATCGGGTGGGGGATTTGCTATACTAGGAGCTACCAGAGCTGTAAACATTTGAGTAACTAGGATAGTACCGTAGAGCAATACTTTTAGGGAATACATTTGTGATTTTCAGGGAAGTAGATATGGAGTGTTCTACAGAAGTGGAGCAAACCTGTTGCCTTAATATAATTACGGTCTAGACGACCTCCTAGCCTCCAGGAATCCATGACTGGCTCCCTAACGGCGGTGGGTGGGTTTTGAATACTCGATGACGGAGTCAAAATTGGATCCCCTTTTAGCGAGTCTCCAATTCATGCACCTTCCATTGTAGGATACCTATACGCGTGGAATGGACTTATACTGCAAGATCGGTTTTCGACCAAAGGGTCGGAGGGTGGAGGAATACTGCTATAACCGGGTGACACTCGTGTAATAGGCTTATGCTTTGTCAAGGAAAATATGAATTCGATTTCCAAGTAGTTTCGATGTAGTATATATTGAATTGAAGCTCTACCTAAGCCAGAAGGCGACTATATATTGCCATCGTTCATTAAAAACCATGATGTCCATCGCTTTGACACGGTTCGTAATAAAGGCGTAAGTCGTTCAGAGTGATAGGAGCAGCTACAATGCTCTATATGAACATACATGTTAGTAGACCGCTCCGTGGACACGGGATTGGCGGGAGTGATGATGGTGACCAAGTTTGTATGCGAACGGAAGTGCTGACGGTAGGGAGTCACGTGCTTTTACTGCCCGTGGTTCATCATTTCTGATCCGTATGGACGATTTGGGCGTTGGATTTCCTCGTTTAGGTAGTTGCCTTGAGGGTGCTTCGCAAGACGTGCCGATGCAACAAGAAACCAGGGTGCTCTTGAGGTTGCTTACATTAGCCTCGTTATCATTAGGATAAGTGTAGGCAGCCCCTGCGCAAGCAGTGAAAAAAGGCGGAGCAGGTCCAGCGGCGATATCCTAAGCGGAGTTGAGGCAGACAGGGCCGTGGACTTGATGGTCACATGTGATGCCTGGCTGTTTAAACAGTTCGATGTTGCAGCCGGAGACTGCTGTGCCCTCGGACGAGCATGTGATGGGTACAGAGTAGCCATCGACATAGCTGACATCGATATCGGGTGGACCTGTAAAGCTGCCTTCGATCTTACTGCCCAGCGGGTTAGTATTGGGCCCAACATTTATCCTTCCTACCCACCCAGTTGGGAAAGCGTAAGAGGTAGGCGAGGTGTCGGGAAGTATGGTGGCTGATGGATTCCCTACCGGAGCGGGGCCACCAGCATTAGAGGTAAAGGACAGAGATAATTGAGTTCCGTACACGTTAGTGATCGAAATTGTCATATAGTCGCCTGAGCTACCGGTAACCGTAGTGCTTCCAGGAGGTGGAGCACTCGTGACTGGAACGGAACTTGAA